>Ga0209992_10001761_pt1 | contig 21613 bp, 16 predicted proteins | sample 2SBtaG_2_FD_182564 | JGI IMG/M metagenome (GOLD analysis project Ga0209992, IMG submission 182564) | Deep subsurface microbial communities from Kolumbo volcano to uncover new lineages of life (NeLLi) - 2SBTROV12_ACTIVE470 metaG (SPAdes)... | ecosystem: Environmental > Aquatic > Marine >... | reverse complement strand
AAATACCGCGCAAGAAGTGTTATTGCGTTGGTACCATGAAGGCCTAGATGCATTCGAAACCACCAGCACAACAGGTCAGCTTCTTTACAAAGAGTTCAGCGATGACTTATTAGAGTTTATCAGTGAACATCACTGTGACGAAGAAGAACTAGACCCACTTTTAGAGCAAGCTGCAAAGCAAAACGCACAGCTGCGTAAACAAATGGAGCAAGGTCGTGACCGTTTATTGGAGCTGCACTCGAGTGGTCAGGGTAAATCAGATGCTTTAGCTGCTGAAATTGAACAGCTTGATGATGATGTTGTGCTACCAGCTTACATGATTAATGTATTTGATATGTTTGGTGTCAACCAAGAGGATAAAGGCGAAAACACCATTATCCTGAAACCAACTGAGCACATGCTAAACCCATCTTTCCCATGTTTACGTGATGATGGCATTACGGTAACGTTTGACCGTGCAACTTCTCTTTCACAAGAAGATGCGCAATTCATCAGTTGGGATCACCCTATGGTACAAGGCACCATGGATATGATCTGTGACGATGACTTTGGTTGTGCTTCTGTGGCACTACTGAAAAACAAAAAGCTTCCAGCAGGGACCTTCTTTGTTGAGTTAATTTTTGTCGCTGAAGCCTCTGCACCAAAAGCGTTACAAGTGGGTCGCTTCTTTCCACCGACACCGATTCGCGTATTGCTTGATAAAGCAGGTAATAACTTAGCTGAGAATGTTGCTTTTGATGCATTCAACAACCAACTTTCGGCAGTTGGTCGCCAAACGGGAAGCAAATTGGCAAATGCGTTACAAGCTGCAATACACCCACTCATTAATCAAGCAAATGAATTAGCCGGTGCTGAGTTAGTTACGCTAAAAGCGGCGGCACAAGAAAAAATGCAAACGTCGTTAAACGAAGAGCAAGGTCGTCTTGTCGCACTAAAAGCCATCAATCCGAATATTCGTGATGAAGAAATTCAGGTATTCGAGAAGCAAAAAGCGCAGCTCGATGAGTTCATTGAAAAAACACAATTGAAGCTCGATGCGATCCGTTTAATTGTGGTCTCGCACTAAATTATCAGTGAGGTCAGCCAATGGCTGGCCTCTATTTCTTCCCTGCTTAAACTTCCTACAAAACTTTCAAACAGGTATTACTGCCTCTTCAAAAGCTCAAGAATATGTTGGACAAGCAGAAAGTTGATGATTTCTCATCGTAAATTTACCTTTTACTGTTTACCCTATCCAGATACAACTTTATTATGCTTTTAACAATATTCTCAATCACATGAGACTGACAACAAACTTCTGGGGATGGGCGATGATTTTTCAAACTAAAAAAGCACGGGCAAATATCATCAAAGTTTTATTTGAATCTGGGTTAATCGTATTTAGTGTACTGTTAGCTTTATTTTTAAGTGAAATGCATTCGCAAGTTAAAAAAGATCAAGAAAGAGTGCGCGCTTTACAACTAATCAAAGCAGAGCTCACCGCTAACAAAGTACTATTAGAGCAATGGCAGCCTTACCATAGGGAAATTTTAAAACGTGTTGAGTTAGCAATATCTTCTCCATCATTGTCCGTAGAAATCACTGAACAACGTAATTTTATTTTAACACTTATGCCAAATGGCTTGGTGCAAGAAATGTTACGAAATGCAGCTTGGGATGCACTCAAACAATCTGGCATATCATCAAATATGCAAATTGAAACCATTTCCTCTTTAGCTGCGTTGTATAATTTACAAGCCGTCAGTATAGAAGCTACATTATTTCGTTTGAGTGATATTTTTTATACACGAGAGTCAGTTGGAAAAGGTAACCTAGAAGAAACCCTCTATTTAATGAGAAATTTACTCCAAGAGCTTATAGCTCAAGAGCAATTCATGATTGAGATTTATGAGGAAGGAATTACTGACATAAGTGAACAGCTTAACCGCTAGCATTAACTTTAATCTCCAATGGTTAGATACTAGCAGGTTTTACCTTCCGATATTTAAACCATTGTAGATATTTTTCTGTCTCTATTAAGAATATATGATATAACTTTTGCCCAATTTTAAAGTGAAAATAACAAACATCCAAAGGAATACCATGCACTCTTTGCAGCAGTCAGAAAATTCGAATGATGTGCCTGTTGTTCTTGCACTTGTCACCGCTATGCTATTTTGGGGGGCGAGTTGGATCTCAGGAAAAATTATTGCCGATATGGCACCTGCAAAACTCACTGTTTTTTACCGCTTAGCATTAGCCACAGTCAGTATGCTTCCCATTCTTTTTTTTGTACATAAGTTGAAACTGGTAAAATTACGTTTTTCTCAGCCTGCAATGTTATGGTCTCTACCTGCAGGACTACTACTCGCTGGGTATAACCAACTATTCTTTCTTGGTTTACATGATGGCTTACCCGGTAAAGGGGGTATGTTGGTGACTACCATAAATCCCATTATGACCTTTGCATTAGCAGCAATTTTTAATCAACAAAAATTTAGGCCTTTGCAGCTAGTAGGAATGTTATTAGGCCTTACTGGTGGCATGATGATGATTGAGATTTGGCACTTTGACCATCAACAAGTATTTGCTTCTGGTAACTTATTTTTTATCCTCGCTGCATTAAGCTGGGCATTTTTAACCTTAGTCAGCCAACGCGGAACGCAATTTGCCGACTTTATGACTTTCAGTGCTTTAATGTATTTATGGGCAAGTATACTGAGTTATATTTTCGCTGTTGAACATTCCCCTCTCAGCTCTATTTCACATTATCCTGCCTTGTATTGGCAACATATGTTGTTTTTATCTGTGATTGTCGTCAGTATCGCCACCAGTGTGTTCTTTTTGGCTAATCAGAAGATTGGACCAAGTCGATCTAGCTCTTTCATCTTTGTTGTTCCCGTTACGGCTATGGGATTATCAGTATGGTACTTTGACGAAACCATCCCATTAAGTGTTGCGTTTGGAGGTGCATTTGCGCTTGCTGCTGTCTACCTAATCAATACCAGCAAACAATAGGTGCCTATTTCATTAAGATTACTCATAGAGTTAGGTTGAGTTTTATGTATTTGAACTCTAAACTTATCAAGGTTTATCTCATAATTGGGTAAGCATCTATTCGGCGTTGGCAATTTTGTTGTCAGCAAACGAATCAACCAAAATTGCGTTTACCAAACAATAATAAAAAACATGACTGGCCTTGGGCCTCTGGAGCTATGTGTGAAGTTTAAACACAAGATTATAGTCATATCCTCGCTGGTACTATTACTCGCACTTACTGTGCTATCTGTGAAACAGTATTTCTCCCTCAAAGATAATCTTGAAACACAAGTTGAGCAAAGTGTCTCAGAAATCATTCAAGGGATCAGCAATACGGTTACTGCACAAATGCAAGGTAGTGCGGATCTTGCAAGCTTAACCACTGACTTAGTTGCCGAAGTAGGGAGTTTGGACGAAGCAGCCCCTCTATTAGGCCAGAGCAAGTTACAGCAAGAATTTATTTTAATTGGCTATGGCGAAGAGCGCACAGGCAAATATGTTGCTAGCGACCCAAGCTGGAACCCAGGTCCAACATGGGACCCAAGAAAGCGTCCTTGGTATCAGGATGCTAAAAATGCTAACAAGCTTATTGTTACCGCCCCATACGCAGATTCTGTATCAAAAGAAATTCTCGTATCAATTGGTACGCCTGTTAAAAAGTCAGGTCAATTTCATGGCGCTATATTCTTTGATGTGAGTCTAGCTAAGCTTAGCAATATGATTAACTCATTCAATCTTTTTGACGCAGGCTTCGCCTTTATGGTGAGTAAAGACGGTACCATTATTTCTCACCCGAATAGTAAATTAAATGGTGAGAAAGCCTCTAAGTTCTTAGGCAATACCCAGTTTAGACAAACCATGCAAAGCATAGTGCTCAATGGTAAAGAGCACATTTTGGTGTTTCAACAAGTAGATGGCTTTGATTGGCTAGTTGGGGTGGCGCTAGAAAAAGACAAAATATTTGCTGCTATTGATAATCTTACCAGTGACTCTCTGACCTTCACTATTTTATTTGTAATTATTGGTGTTGTACTGCTTTCTGTCGTGATAAATATTCTTCTAAAACCACTTGAAGATATTAATGAAGCAATGGCAAACATTGCTAAAGGTAATGCGGATCTTACTGCGCGACTAAACACTGACAGTGATCCTGAATTTGCCGAACTGGCAGAAAACTTCAACTTATTTACTGCACGATTGCAGGGCATCATTGAACAAACTCAAAGCCTAGGCCGTGAAATTTTAGCTGATGCCAAACAAGCCTCTAAAGATGCGAATAAATCTCGTCAGGACATTTCGCGTCAAGTAAATGCGTTAAGCGCTTTAGTTGAAGCAACTGCAAGTATGTCAGATACTGAACAACGTGTAGCTAACACAGCTCAAGAAGCCGCTTCAGCGATTCAAAATACTGATACAGCAGCACAAGATGGTCAAAAAGTCGTCTCTGATACCACTAGTTCAATCACACAACTTTCAGAACAAATCACAGATGCTGTAAACGTTGTGAATGAGCTTGAAATCTCTACCAGTGGAATAGAACAGATCCTATCTGTGATCAATGGCATCGCAGAGCAGACTAATCTACTAGCACTGAATGCAGCGATCGAAGCAGCCCGTGCCGGTGAATCAGGTCGTGGCTTTGCGGTGGTTGCTGACGAGGTAAGAACGCTCGCACAGCGTACACAAGAAGCAACCACAGAGATCAAATCGATGATTGATCAACTTCAAGCAGGTGCAATGAGTGCTGTGCAAGTGATGAAACAAAGTCAGCAAGTGGTACAAACGACGGTTGGTAAAGCCGATGAAACCAAACATGCCCTTGATGCTATTCGTGACTCAATTGCACATATTGTTGATTTAAATATGCAAATCGCCAACATGCTGCATGAGCAAAGGCAAGTAGTCACGGACGTCAATGACAATGCTTCTGAAATTCGTATTATCTCAGATACTGTGCTTTCTCAAGCCGAGAATGTTGATCAAACCATGCAATCGCAGTTTGATAAAGTCGCACATCAAGAAGATATGCTTGAGCAGTTTAAAGTCTAGTAAAGCGAACAAACGTTAAAGTGTTAAACAGACCCTTTTGGGTCTGTTTTTGTATGTGAAGTTAACTCGCTTATTGCTGCTTGCTTAAGGTAGAATAGCGACCTTGCTTAAAATGAGATATCACCGTGCTACTTAACTATACTCCCCCACTAGACCCTTACTTAGATATTCTGTATCAAGATGATGATATGTTGGTCATCAACAAGCCTAGTGGGCTGTTAACAGTACCTGGTAAAGATCCCAAACATGCAGATTGTGCAATATCTCGTGTAAATCGTGTTTTCCCAAATGCACGAATTGTGCACCGCTTAGATATGGCGACCTCGGGCGTGCTGTGTCTAGCTATGCACAAAGAGGCGCATCGTTTTTTAAGCATTCAATTTCAAGATAGATTAACCAACAAGTATTACATCGCTCGTGTTCATGGAAAATTAGCGCAGCCTACAGGCTCTGTTAATTTACCCTTGACCTGTGATTGGCCTAATAGACCTAAACAAATGGTGTGTCATGAAAGTGGTAAGCCATCACTGACTCATTATGAGGTGTTAGCGCATGAGGCAGATGCAACACGTGTGAAACTCACTCCTATCACGGGTCGTTCACATCAGCTACGCGTTCATATGCTATCACTGGGTCATGTGATTTTAGGTGACAGGTTATATGCAAAAGATGAAGCACTGGCGGCAGCAAACCGTTTACAGCTGCATGCTGAGATGTTGCAAATTGCACACCCTCGCACTGAAGAGATGATGACTTTTACAACGCCAGCACCTTTTTAATAAAATAGCTGCAGATAATCTTTCAGCTATTTTATGTTTTGACTGTAACAGCTAAATTACCAAACTACTGCTTGAACAGATCAAGTGCACTGGCTGTCATGGCTCTTACGCCCGTATGGACTGCAAGTTCATAATCTGGTGCAAACTTGCTCGAGTGTAATGAAGGTAGAGGCTCACCACTTTGCATTGCAGCTTGATAGCTGCTTGGCTCAACCCCACCTAGCCAGAAAATGGTAATTGGAATGTTTTCTTCGGTACGGCCAAATAAACCAAAGTCTTCGCCCGCCATAACAGGCTCTGCTTTAACAACCTGCGAGTCACCTAACTCCTGTTTAATGCTCTTTGTCATACGAGTTGCAAGTTCAGGGTTATTATAAGTTGATGGAATAGACTCAGATTCATGTACCAGCACTTCAGGATAAAGCGACTCTTCTAACCCAGCACTTTGCGCAATGCCAGCAGTTAATCGCTTGATCGCCGCAATTTGTTGCTCGCGAACCGCAGGATCATACGAGCGTAACGTTAGCTGCAACTTCACTTCATTTGAAATAATATTGTGTTTTGAGCCACCGTGAATTGAACCGACTGTGATAACAGACGGCTTAAGCGGTGAAATCTCACGGCTGGTAATGGTTTGTAGACCTAAAACAATGCGAGATGCTAATACCACAGGGTCGATAGTGGCATGTGGGTAAGCGCCATGCCCGCCTTTACCTTTGACTGAAATATCCACCGAATCTACGTTTGCTAAGGCATACCCTGGTGCGATTGCAACTTGCCCAGCAGGGATCGACGCACTGGTATGTAAACCCAACACATAGTCAGGTTTTGCAAACTGCTTAAATAAACCTTCTTTGATCATCGCTTTGGCACCGCCACCGACCTCTTCAGCAGGCTGAGCAACCATCATCAGCGTCCCTTGCCATTGATCTTTATGCTTCATAAGCTGCTCAGCAGCGCCTATCATACTAGTCATGTGAATATCGTGAGCACAGCCATGCATAACGCCGATCTGATTATTATGCTTATCTAATACTTTTACTTTTGACGCATACGGTTTACCTGTTTCCTCTACAATAGGAAGGGCATCTGTATCAGCGCGGATCATCACTGTTGGCCCGTTGCCGTTTTTATATAAACCAACCACGCCAAAACCACCCACGTTGCTAGTCACGTCAAAGCCAAGCAGTTCTAGCTCTTTGGCCAAACGTTTGCCTGTTTGCTCTTCTTGATAGGACAACTCTGGATTCTGGTGCAGGTGTAAATAAAGCTGATTGAGTTTAGGTAAGCTTTGTTGAACCGATTTATCTAAATCTAGGGCGTGAATATTAGCACTGAGTAATAAGGCTACGCTGAGAGTCAGTTTTTTCATTTTTTGTTTTTATCTTGTGTATTAAGTGAGCATTAAACTTATCAGTTTGAGTCGCTTTTCGCCAATAGCAACTGGTCTATACTCACTTTAGAAACTGATAGCACGTAATTAGTTAAGTGTGCTCAGCATCACACCAGATACTGTACTTATTGCCTAGCCATAAACAAAAATTGAAGAAATACCCGACTCTCAACATAATGATCCCGCCCGCCAGTGCTGGCTGACTTATTAAGCCTAGTAAACAGAATAAATAACCACTTACCTGTGTGGTAAGTAAATAATGCCCCAACTGTCGCACATTTTGACGGCGTTAAATTGAGATAATTTAAAGCAAACCAACATCTAACCCACAGTGGCGCAGCTTGCCATAACTCTTCTTGTGTTTTCATATCTAACCTCGTTTTTTGCAATGTATCTACATTCACTTCCAAAACAGAGGCAAGGCATTTTAATGATTCCAAACTGGCATTATGACCACTTTCAATTCGCTGAATTGTACGAACATTGAGACCAGACATTTCAGCTAACTGCTCTTGGGTTAAGTGTCGACTGACTCTTAATTGTTTTAAAACCATTATTTCTTGTTTCCTTGCTTCCAACGAGATCACTATGAACAAGGTAAAGCAACTCAACCACGACTTTTACCCGACATGAAATTTTATCTTTATAGTTCAGATCATTAGCTAATACGATTAGCCATTAAAAAAGCCCGCAATTGCGGGCTTTCAAAACTTAAATGCTTACTCTGAGCTTTCTGAAGAGACCTCTTCAATAGGCTCCGCTTTGGTAAACTCAATTTCGTATTCATCAACACGCTGAAGCCCTCTTGGTAATTTATTACCACGACGACCACGTTCACCATAGTAATGTTCTAAATCACTTGGCTTAAGGGTTAGTTTGCGCTTACCAGCATGTAATGTAACCGATGCTCCATCTGGCACACACGCAAGTACTTTTACAAATTCTTCACGCGCTTGTACTTTCGCACTTGGAATAGAAATGATCTTATTACCTTTACCTTTAGCCAGTTTTGGCAAATCACGAAGTGGAAAAATAAGCATTCGACCTTCATTTGAAATTGCCATACAACGATCGGTTGCAACATCATTCACAGAGATAGGTGCAATGAGCTCAGCTCCTTTTGGCACAGTTACTAGCGCTTTACCATTTTTATTCTTACTGACTAAGTCATTAAAGCCAGTAATGAAGCCATAACCGCCATCAGTTGCCATCAAGTAAAGCTCTTCTTCTTCACCCATCACCACATGTTCAAATGTCGCGCCGCCCGCTAAGCTAAAGCGACCAGTCATTGGTTCACCTTGACTTCTGGCTGACGGTAAGCTGTGGGCATCAGTCGCAAACGCGCGCCCAGTACTGTCTAAGAATACGGCTGGTTGGTTGCTCTTACCCCTTGCCGAGGCTTTATATTCATCACCTGATCGATAGTTCAAGCCTTCTGCATCAATATCATGACCTTTAGCAACACGCGCCCAACCTTTTTCAGAGAGTACAACAGTCACAGCTTCTGAAGGAATTAAGTCTTTTTCACTTAACGCTTTTGATTCACCACGCTCAACCACTGGCGAGCGACGTTCATCGCCATAGAGCTCTGCGGCTTCTTGAATTTCTTTTTTCATCAAAGTAGACATACGACGCTCCGAGCCAAGCGTAAGCTCTAGCTTGTCACGCTCTGCCGCAAGTTCATCCTGCTCGCCTTTGATTTTCATCTCTTCTAACTTCGCTAAATGACGAAGCTTTAGATCAAGAATAGCTTCAGCTTGCTTGTCTGATAATCCAAAGCGCGACATCAACTCTGCTTTTGGATTATCTTCATTACGGATAATTTCAATGACTTCATCGATGTTTAAGAAGGCAATCATTAAACCTTCTAAAATATGCAGTCGAGCTAACACTTTATCTAAACGATACTGCAAACGACGACGTACTGTTTCACGGCGGAACACAAGCCATTCCGCTAAGATTGAGCGTAAATCTTTAACTTGCGGTCTGCCATCCAAGCCAATCATGTTTAAGTTAACACGATAGCTTTTCTCTAAATCTGTGGTTGCAAATAAGTGCGCCATCAGAGGATCGACTTTAACTCGATTTGAACGAGGTACAATCACAATACGTGTTGGGTTTTCATGATCTGATTCATCGCGAAGGTCTGCAACCATAGGCAGCTTTTTCGCTGTCATCTGCGCTGCAATTTGCTCTAATACTTTAGCGCCCGAACACTGATGCGGTAAAGCAGTGATCACCACTTCTCCTTGCTCTTCAGTGTAAACCGCACGCATTTTTATTGAGCCTTTACCCGTGGTGTAGATTTTCTGAATATCCGCTTTTGGCGTGATAATTTCAGCATCAGTTGGGTAGTCAGGTGCTTGAACGAGCTCTAACAACTCTTCCAAGGTTGTTTTTGGTTTATCAAGTAATGTACAACAGGCAGAAGCTAACTCTCGAACATTATGTGGCGGAATATCTGTCGCCATACCTACCGCAATACCCGTTACGCCATTAAGTAATATATGAGGTAAACGCGCTGGCAGCACTTGAGGTTCGTTCATGGTGCCGTCGAAATTAGGAGTCCAATCAACTGTACCTTGACCAAGTTCTTTTAATAGCACTTCTGAGAATTTAGATAATCGGGCTTCAGTATAACGCATGGCCGCGAAAGACTTAGGGTCGTCCGCAGCACCCCAGTTACCTTGACCATCAACGAGCGGGTATCGGTATGAGAACGGCTGCGCCATTAATACCATGGCTTCGTAACACGCGCTGTCACCGTGAGGGTGGTATTTACCCAGTACATCACCAACTGTACGTGCTGATTTTTTATACTTAGCAGCAGCTGAAAGACCCAGCTCACTCATCGCATACACAATACGACGTTGCACTGGCTTTAAACCATCACCAATATGCGGCAGTGCACGGTCCATGATCACGTACATGGAATAATTGAGGTAGGCGTCTTCGGTAAAACGCCCCATAGTTTGTTGTTCTATGCCCTGTAAGGACAAGGTTTGCGGATCTGTCATATCGCGCCCTAATGTTATTATCTTTATACGCTTTCATTGATTGAAATGAACAAAACGTACAAAGCCGCTAACGATTATATCGTTTAGCGGCTACTCAATTTTAAAATCTATTCTTAAACTTCGGCTCTGTCGCCATGCTCTTCAAGCCATGATTTACGGTCACCCGAGCGCTTTTTCGCGAGCAGCATATCCATCATTTCAATGGTGTGCTCTTCTTCGTCTAGCGTCAGCTGTACCAGACGGCGCGTATTTGGATCCATAGTCGTTTCACGTAACTGCATTGGGTTCATCTCACCCAGACCTTTGAATCGCTGTACGTTCACTTTACCGCGTTTTTTCTCGGCTTCAATTCTATCTAAAATACCACGCTTTTCGTCTTCATCGAGTGCGTAATAAACTTCTTTACCAATATCGATTCGGAATAGCGGCGGCATTGCCACATAAACATGACCCGCTTTAACTAAGGTTGGGAAGTGCTTAACAAATAGCGCACACAAGAGTGTTGCAATGTGTAATCCATCCGAATCAGCATCAGCAAGAATACAAATTTTACCATAGCGCAGGCCCGATAAATCAGTTGAATCAGGATCGATACCCAAAGCCACTGAAATATCATGTACTTCTTGAGATGCTAGAATTTGCCCTGATTCGACTTCCCAGGTATTCAAAATTTTACCGCGCAGCGGCATGATGGCTTGAAATTCTCGGTCTCGGGCTTGCTTCGCAGACCCGCCCGCCGAGTCACCCTCTACTAAGAATAGCTCTGAGCGCTCCGTTTCACTGCCTGAACAATCGGTGAGTTTTCCCGGTAATGCAGGACCTGATGTAACCTTTTTACGCACCACTTTTTTCGCTGCGCGCATCCGCTTTTGCGCATTGCTGATACACAATTCTGCCAGTAACTCAGCCGTTTCTGTGTGCTCATTCAACCATAAACTAAAGGCATCTTTTACAATGCCCGACACAAAGGTCGCACATGAACGAGAAGATAGCTTTTCTTTAGTTTGACCTGCAAATTGTGGGTCTTGCATCTTCACCGATAATACGTAGCTACATTTATCCCAGATATCGTCAGGAGTTAACTTAACACCTCGGGGCAATAAATTACGGAATTCACAAAACTCTCGCATGGCCTCTAGTAGGCCTTGGCGAAGACCATTTACATGGGTACCACCCTGTGCTGTTGGGATAAGGTTTACATAGCTTTCGGTGATCAGCTCACCACCCTCAGGCAACCAATGTAAGGCCCAATCAACCCCTTCAGTAGAGCCACTAAAGCTGCCAGTGAAAGGGGATTTTGGTAATACTTCGAAACCACTTGCTGCGTCTTTTAGGTAATCTTCAAGACCGGCTTCATAGTGCCATTCTTGCGTTTCTTTTGTTTGCTTATTAATAAAGCGAATGCGTAAGCCTGGGCATAACACCGCTTTGGCTTTTAGTAAGTGATTAAGTTTAGATAAAGAAAAGTTTGCTGAATCGAAGTAGCTTGCATCAGGCCAAAAGTGTACTGAAGTACCCGTGTTGCGCTTACCTACCGTGCCCGTGACTTCTAGGTCTTGTACTTTATCGCCGTTTTCAAATGCCATTTCATAGACTTGAGCATCACGGCGAACGCTAATTTCAACACGTGTTGATAAGGCGTTTACGACTGAAATACCTACCCCGTGTAGACCACCTGAAAACTGATAGTTTTTGTTTGAGAACTTACCACCAGCATGCAGTTTAGTCAGGATCAGTTCTACCCCAGGTATCCCCTCTTCAGGGTGAATATCAATTGGCATACCTCGGCCATCATCGATAACCTCTAGTGAGTTATCTTCATGAAGGATGACGTCAATCTTGGTTGCGTGGCCAGCTAATGCTTCATCAACACTGTTATCTATTACTTCTTGGCCTAAATGGTTAGGTCGAGTGGTATCTGTGTACATTCCTGGGCGACGTTTTACAGGCTCTAATCCGTTTAAAACTTCTATCGCTTCGGCATTATAATTCTGCTGGCTCATGGCTTAATTCTTTATCTTTTTTATTCGTTTTGTTTTACGTGATTTTAAGAAATTTGGCAACGGTGTCAAAGTAACGCTCAAAACCCATAAAACTGTGATCACCGGCAAACTCTACATGTTGCGCGCTTTGTTTAAAATAATCAACTGCTTGCTCAAATGGCAAAACTTCATCTCCCATTTGCTGAAGCAACATTACCTTATCTGGGTTAGGAAGATGAGTCATAAATAATGATTGTAAGGCGGCAACATGCTCTAAAGTCAGTTCGTAGTGCATGTCTTGATAGGGATTATACTGTGGTCCCAAGTAATCTGCTAATAATTCAAAAGGCTTAACTGCCGGATTAATCACAACTGCTCTAATGTTATGCAACTGCGACAAATAAGTCGCATAATACCCACCTAACGAGCTGCCCAACAACACTGTGTCCTGGTCAATAAGCTGTATTAGCTGAATGATGGCAATTCTGGGATCAAAGTGTAATCTCGGTGGGGTGTACTCAATATCAGGATAATGCGTTGATACCCACTGTCCAAACTGCTGGGCTTTAAATGACTTCTCTGAGCTATTAAACCCGTGGATATAAATTACGCGCTTAACCATACCACCTCTGTTTTAAACGCTGAACGCGAGAACTCTATTAAACGCACCGCGGGCCCCAAATTTTGCTGCTGCCAATCTGGCGTTTCTTTTGAAAACTGAATCGAGGTTGCCGGCGTCGCTAAAACGGGCATCTCTCTAAAGCTCTGCGAGTAATCATTGTGAACATGGCCGTGAATAAACGCTTTCACTTTATTACTTTCAACCAATGCGTTTAATAACTGCGGCCCATTTTCTAAAATGTGTTTATCTAAATACCCCTTGATTGGCATTGGATGGTGATGGCATAGCGCGAGCATATGGTGTTTAGTTGCATGCAAATGCGTGTTTAATTCATCTATGTGACTTTGCGTACACCAACCTGCCGGCGTGTCGCCTTTTGAATTCAGGAGTAAAACTTCAACGCCATCTGCAACAAGTTTTTTGTGGGGCAGTATTTGGGTATTTTCAATCGCCGAATATTCACTCAACTCATCATGATTCCCGGGCAACCAAAAGACCGGACAGGTTAAATCACTGTGTTCAAGTAGTTCGGAAAACAACTGATATGACTCAGGAGTATGATCTTGGGTAATGTCGCCACCGAATATTGCCGCATCTAATTGCTGTGTAGAGAGAAATTCGAACGTCGCAGCTAAATTACTCGCGGTATTAACAGAGAAGTACTCACCTTCTTTATTTGCAAATAAGTGACAGTCAGTAAAGTGAGCGAGTTTTAAATGACGAGTATCAAAAGTATAAGCGTGTTCAAACCATGCCATTGTTAACATCCCAATTTAAAGGTACTCGACCACTTTCTAAACAAGCCATCAGCCAATCGCCTAAAAAAGCATTCAACTGATATTTTTCATCTTTGTGATGCATACTTGGATTAGGATAACCGTAAGAGGGCTTTATACGCTGATGAAAATCATGATGCACCACTTCAGCCACTTTCGCATCATGATATAAGCGTACAGCAATATCTAACTCTGGCAGATAGTCGCTGATTGTTGAAGTTTGTTTAATCGAGATATCTGTGGTGTATTTTGCACAGTCGTCAATATGTACTTCATAACTGGCATTGGCTAATACAATTTTTCGCTTCTCGCCAACCACTTCTTCAGGTAATACTTTTAAAGCGCGTAAGTAGTTACGCTCACATAAGGTAATATACTTAGGGAGAGATTGAATATACGCTTGCCTAGTGACCACATTACTCAACTGTGCACCTCTTTACTCTGCTTGCCATTGTTCCAAAATACGAGCTTTATTTAACGCTAACCATTGTAGACTAATCACAGTCGCAGCGTTATCAATTTCTCCGCTGTTTAGGCGGGCAATCGCTTCATCATACGGCATGACATGCACTTTGATATCTTCGTCTTCATTATCTAAACCATAGATACCACCAGCATTAGATAAATCTGTTTTCGCAAGATATAAGTATAATCGCTCAGTAGTACCACCTGGACTAGACAAATAGGATGTCATAAATTCAAGCGCTTGAAGTTCTAGGCCAGCTTCTTCTTTGGCCTCTTTGCGAACTACTTTTTCATAGTCTGTGGAACCTTCAGCCATACCTGCAATACATTCTAGTAACCAAGGAGACTCTTTTGTTGCCAACGCACCTATGCGAATTTGTTCAATCAACAAAACTGAGTCAGTCGATGCATCATAGGGCAAAACAGCAACAGCATGGCCACGTTCGAGTATTTCTCGACGTACTGTTTGACTCATGCCACCAGCGAAAAGTGCATGATTAAATTTATACGCATGAATTGTAAAGAAGCCATCAAAAACCGGCTCAATTGATGTGATTTTTACATCATTTTCATTAAATTGATGTATAGACTTCATAAATTTACCTTTAAAAATAGGGATCTAGACGCATAAAACTAAGTATTTCAACTGCAATATATTCTGTTACACTTGAACGTAAACTTTTACGTATTTACCCCTTTGCTATTGATAAAAACACGGTAACATACTCTCAATTAAAAATTGTCTAAGGATCGAGCGACAAATGAAAAAAAGCTTATTATCACTCCTTGTTGGTTTATCATGCGCTTTAACCAGCACGATTTCTCAAGCCGAAGATTTATTACAAGTTTACGACATTGCAACTGCCAATGATCCTACGGTATTAAAAGCAAAGGCCCAAGCTGACGCACAAAAATTTGCTAAAGACAGCGCATTAGGTGAATTACTACCATCATTAGGTTTAAGAATGAGCTATGGTGAGACCGATAGAGATGGTTATGAAGGAAACGACGCGCAAGGTTATGTTTTTGGTAGTTCATCTTCAGACTCTTTCACTCGCACCCTTACTCTTTCACAAACCGTTTTCAGTTTAGGTGTGTGGGAAAGTTTAGGCATTGCAGAAAAGCAAGCACTGCAATCCGAGACCCAGTATGCTTTAGCTCAACAAGACCTAATTGTTCGCATTGCCCAAGGTTACTTTGACGTTTTAAGTAAATTAGACAATCTTGAATTCGTACAAGCAGAAAAACGCGCAATCGAACGTCAACTTGAACAAACAAAGCAAAGATATGAAGTAGGCTTAACAGCAATTACTGACGTACACGAAGCACAAGCTCAGTTTGACCGTGCAGTTGCCGATGAAATTGTTGCTTCAAATGAAGTTGAAACAGCGCGTGAAACACTGAGAACAATTACTGGCAAATACCACAGCAAACTTGATGCTTTAAACACTGATACTTTCTCAACAGTAAAGCCAACTAAAAAATCAACTGACTTTATTGATATTGCAAAAGAGCGTAATTTATCTTTACAGATCACTAAAGCATCATTAGAAATTGCATCAGATGAAATTGATAGAGCACAGGCTGGTCATTACCCAACACTTGGTTTTGAAGCGTCTTACTCTGATGGTTTATCTAATTCAGCAGGTGCTGATGGCAAACCTCGTGGCGACACGACACAAGTCGGATTAACTTTAAACGTACCAATTTACTCTGGTGGTAAAACACAAGCAGCGACAGACAGAGCAAGGGCTAATTATGTTGCAGCTAGTGAAGATCTAGAAAAGAGTATGCGTGACATCACGCGCTCGGTGATCACGTCTTATAACCAGGTGGTGTCTGATGTTGCGACTTACCGCGCACTAGAGCAAGCCGTTGTTTCTGCTGAGAGTGCTCTACAAGCAACAGAAGCGGGTTTTGAAGTAGGTACTCGTACTATCGTAGACGTGCTAGTCAGTACAAGAAACCTTTATGCTGCAAAACGTAACCTAGCAAACCTGCGTTATCAATACGTGCTTTCTTCACTTAGACTTAAGCAAGCGACAGGTACGCTTTCAAGAGCTGACCTTGAAGCTATCAATAAAGGTCTTGTTGAAGGCTAAAATTAAGTCTTGTTAAGCAGATACTTAAAATTCTTTTAAAAAGCCGGCTCTCGCCGGCTTTTGTATTTTGAAAAGCTTATCGTTAAACTATCGACAATCCTTTGTACGAGAGAACTTTTGTGGTCAAAAATCCATCTTTTAAACTCGCTTTTTTAGCACCAAAGTACTGGTTAACCTGGCTAGGTGTGCTTTTCCTCTACCTAATTTCTTGGTTTCCGCAAAAAATACAAATATGGCTAGGTCTAGGCCTTGGAAAATTGGTCCATAAATATGTTAAGAAACGCCGCAAAATTGCCGAAGTAAATATAAAGCTCTGTTTTCCTGATATGAGCGAGGCTGAGCAGGCTAAACTCGTAAAAAGGAATATGGAAAATACAGGCGTAGCAACATTAGAAACCGGCATGGCGTGGTGGTGGCCAAACTGGCGAGTTAAAAATGTGATCGGTTCTATTAAAGGCTTTGAACATGTTGAGCGCGTGCAGGCTGATGGCAAAGGGGTGTTATTACTTGTGCCACACATGCTACATTTAGAAATGTTAGGTAGAATTGTTGGCTCAATTCAACCTGGCGTAGGTTTCTATCGACCCCATAATAATGCTTTGATGGAGTATTTTATGACACGAGGTCGACTTCGCTCAAATGAGGCTTTAATTGGCAAAAAAGATGTCAAAGGTTTACTTAAATCTTTAAAAGACACAAAAATGTGTTACTACTTGCCCGATCAGGATTATGGCCGTAACCGCTGTGAGTTTACTTCGTTTTATGCTGTAAAAGACACAGCAACAACGACAGGAACCTTGCTATTTGCAGCGAGTAGTTACTGTAAGGCATTAAGCTTATCAGGATCTCGAGATAAACAAGGTAAGTATCATATTGAATTTCACCCAGTACTAGAGAATTTCCCAAGTGGTGATGACAATATTGATGTTAGGCGTGTGAATGAGCGCATGGAGCTGTCAATTGATAAAGCACCTTCACAGTATATGTGGCTTCATCGCAGGTTCAAAACACGACCTGATGAGAATGCTCCATCGTATTACAAGTAAAAAATGAGTGTTATGCATGGCTAAAAAGAAAAAAAGAAAAAAGTCGTCTTCAGCAGGGTTTTGGGTAAAACACCTCGGTCTAAGCGCCATTTTGATTGCTGCAGCCTATTATGTACTAAACGGTGCGTTACCAGAAAATATGGATATAACCAAAACCAGTAATGCTGCCGCGCAAGGTTTGTCACAATTTTATGAAAGTTTTAGAAACCGTGTCAGCGACAGAGACACTGAACGTGATCAGTATGTCATAAATTTAGGAAAGCCAACTTTTCCACTAGATGATGCGTTAGCTCAAAGAGGTCTAGTTGTGAAACCGTCCTCCCCCAGTTGGACAGGTGAGTCAACATCACGACGCTTCGAGTCCGGTGGCACTTTAAAAGACGTATTAGCCAACTATGCCCGCAAAGAAGGCATTGAACTATTCTGGTATCTAGAAAGAGATTATGTCGTCAAACATAACTTCAGAGTCGACAGTAACTTTGTGTCGGCACTTTATCAGGTTGGTCGCGCAATTAATGATGACTTCGAGTTCGAGGTGTACACTTTCTTTTGTCCGAACCATCGCGCCGCAGTGGTTACGCAAAAGCCTTCTCACTTCGTCAGAACGAACTGCAGAAGGTTAAGTAAGTAAATCATCAATAAAAATGGGGCTAGACTTAGCCCTAATTTTAATACCAGAGGCTGATTTAGTGAAAAAGTTGCTGCCAAATCTCTCTGACTTGCGCTACCTGACAGGCTACCATCCCACTTGGCACACATCGACCGTGCTGATTTAAACTATTAAGGTGATAATGCTCGCGGAGAGTGCAATAACATTCGGTCAAAATCGATTGTTGTTCTGAACTGATCACGCCTTGCTGTGCAGCGCTTTCTAAAATGCGGATGTTATCTGAAAAATGCGTCAATTCATGACAATACTGAGCATAATTTAAAACCAAAAACTGAGCGATAAATTCAATGTCTGTCATACCTCCATGTCCTTGCTTTAAATCAAATGCTTGTTCACTGTCTTTAGAAAGGTGCGCACGCATTTTTTCACGCATTTTGACCACATCATCCTTTAATTGAGCTTCATCTCTTGATGTACATAAAATGTTTTTGCGGATCATTGCAAAGCGCTTTACTAACTCTGTCTGACCATAAATCATTCTCGCGCGAGTCAAAGCTTGATGCTCCCAGGTCCAAGCTTGTGATTGCTGATAATGATTAAAGCTTTCAATATTAATGGCCAATAAGCCAGAATTTCCCTCAGGACGAAGCCGTGTATCCAGCTCATATAAAATACCTGACGCTGTGCGAGTGTTGAATAAGTGCATCAAACGCTGAGCAAGTTTTAAATAAAACTGACGTGAGGAGATCTGTTTATTACCAATCGTGCTGCTATCACCTTGTTGATTATGGACAAACACTAAGTCAAGGTCAGAGTCATAACCTAACTCTAATCCTCCCGCTTTGCCGTAGGCTATTACTGCAAAGCCTTTACTAAGATCATTGCATCCTTGAGGCTCACCATAGCGGCTCACCATTTGCTGCCAAGCTAGATTCACTGACTGAGATACAATCGCTTCAGCAAGCGCGGTTAGGTGATCACTGACTTTCGTGATACTCAGCACACCGGTTGCATCAGCAGCGGCAATACGTAATTGATGAGCCTGCTTAAATTGCCTTAGCGCCTCCATTTGTAACTCAAGATCGTCTTGCTCAATGCGTAAGAAGTACTGTCTAATTTCAGTCTGATACTCACTCAAGGATAAAGGTTTATAAAGCGCTGCGGGGTCGATTAGTTCATCAAGCAGTATAGGGTATTTAGCGATATGCTCAGCGATCCACTTGCTATGACCACATAGAAGTACCAATTGCTTGAGTGCACCTTGATTCTCGAATAATAATTCTAAATAAGTAGTTCGAGTTGCTATCATCTCAACAATGTTCAATACTCGCTGTAATAAGTCAGCTGAGCTTTTCTGCTGTGCCAGAGCATGCAGTAAAGCTGGCATCAACTTATCGAGTATATCTCGTCCCCTTATGCCTACATGGCGTTTATTGAGCTTATTATCAAACTCAACCAACACAGTTTGCCATTGTGCTACTTTTTCTGCTTCTAGAATGCCCTCTAATTGTAAGCAATCTCTTTGTAACCAGGCATAACTATAGCTGTCATCAAAATTAAATTGCTCTTGGGGTTCATCACCCACCACTAAAGCAAACTCTTGACGAACTGACTCCATCACCAAGTTAATCTGTGGCAAAGACGCCTCATAATCTTGTTGGTCGAGTAAATAGGCAAGTCTCGATTTATCTAATTCGGTATCAGGTAAAGTTTGCGTTTGTTGGTCATCGAATGATTGCAGATATTGTTCAACTCTGCGAAGAAGTAGATAGTTACTCTTTAAACTGAGGCTGACATCTCTGGGTAAAATATCAAGCTTAGTTAACTCTGAAATGGCAGCCAATATAGAGGGAGTTTGCAAGCCAACATCTCGACCTCCACGAATCATCTGAAGTGCTTGCACTATAAACTCAACTTCACGAATACCGCCCGCACCAAGTTTAATGTTGTTTACTAACCCTTTTCTACGTACTTCTTGAGCGATGAGATGCTTCATTTTCCTAAGCGACTCAATCACTGAAAAGTCGATATAACGGCGGTATACAAAAGGTTTAAGTAGTTGCTTAAATTCATCCCAGTAACATGTTTCTTCTCCTAACGGCCTTGCTTTGAGCATCGCGTACCGCTCCCACTCACGGCCTTGATCTTGGTAATAATCTTCCATAGCTGCAAAGCTCATCACCAAAGGTCCACTTTCGCCGAATGGTCTAAGGCGCATATCCACTCTGAATACCTGCCCGTCTGCAGTCACTTGGTTTAACGCACTGATCAGCTTTTGTGCTACCTTAGTATAAAAGACTTGAGATTCGAAACTACGCCTACCACCTTTCGTCGCTACGTTTCTTGGGTAAGTAAAAATTAAATCAATGTCTGATGAAAAGTTAAGTTCTCCGCCACCGAGTTTTCCCATACCTAATACCAACATTGGCAAAGAGTTTCCTTGCTCATCTAAAGGAACGCCACATTGCTTTGCTGTTTGAGCAAACGCCCACTGATTAGCTGCTCCGATTAAGGCTTCTGATAGCTTAGATATATACTCAATGCTGTCTTCGATTGGGTTATGATGAACCAAATCTAACCACATCACCTTAAGCCAATACTGCTGGCGATATGAGCGCAGTTGTTTAAAACATACTTGTTCACTCAGTTCGACTAGGTCGCCTGTCAATGGTTCTGGAACAATACGACAGTCAATTTTAAGCTGCTTTAACCAAGCCCCTAACTCAGGTCGTTTTTCTAAAATTCTAAATGCAAAATCACTGAGCCCAATTAACCATCCAAGTTGCTCGTCATAGGGCTGTGCACCGTATAATTGATGCCAGCGTTGCTCAGCTAATTGCAAAAGTGAAACCGGAAAATCGACCTGATGCATAAAAAATCTCCAAAGCTAGGTAGCTCAATGAGTTGGGAGTAGTTATAGTTAATCTATCAAAACCATAACATTACACGTTATATGTCATATTTGTCTTTACTCGATATCAATATTTTTGCCATTTTAGTTTGTTTTGCATTAGCAAGTTTGATTGTGATTGGTCATCGTCTGATCATGCAATACAAAGCCAAGAAAGCCCTCGAATCTGAAATTGCCAAACGAGATAACTTTGCCTTCGGCATAAATTACGCTTGTCAAATCGGCATCATCGCAATAACAGGTGCATATATCTTTCCTGATGTGTATAAACATTTAACTACAGGTCACTTTACCTTAGCCATACTCACCGTTTTAATTTCTTTCAGCTTTATTTTGCTAGGCCAATATATTCATCGTAAGTGGATTTTAAATCGCTTCAACGAAGAAAAGGCCATCATGAAACAAAATATCTGTGCGGCCTTAGTCGATTCAGGCATGTTGCTAGGAAATACCATACTGGTGTTAGGTATTTTTCATTGGCTTCATCCACAAGGCTTCAGCGATTTATTGGTTGCAACTATGAGCTTTATTGTTTTACAGCTCGTATTCGCTATTGATAGCAAATTGAGAGAATTACGATTTGCCAAAGCGAACCAGGGCGCTTCATTACAACAAAACTTTAACCTTGCGAATACCTCTATTGGTATACGATATGCAGGTAAAACGGTTGGGCTCTCTTTAGCACTTTTCGCGGGGTTACAGAGTGCTCCTTATCATGGAGCTACCATAGTTGAGAATATTAATAGCGTATTACTTCACTGTGGAATAATGTGGGTACTATTATACTCAATGAGCTTTTCTCTTATTCATTTTGCTCTGCCCAGAGTGAATATAGGGTTAGAA
>Ga0209992_10001760_pt1 | contig 21621 bp, 17 predicted proteins | sample 2SBtaG_2_FD_182564 | JGI IMG/M metagenome (GOLD analysis project Ga0209992, IMG submission 182564) | Deep subsurface microbial communities from Kolumbo volcano to uncover new lineages of life (NeLLi) - 2SBTROV12_ACTIVE470 metaG (SPAdes)... | ecosystem: Environmental > Aquatic > Marine >... | reverse complement strand
GGTGGATTCAAGATGATCCCCTAGTAGCAAATTTAGCTATAACATTTGTTTATGCTACAGTGTCTTTTGCTAGAAGTTATTTTTTGAGAAGAATTTTTGAGCGATTTGGAATTGATGATAATTTTATTCGATTAGGCAAAAAAGGAATTTTAAAAATTACTAAAATATGTGTGAAATCAAAAAATAAGAGAGGAATTCAACATGTCAAATGAAGTAGAAAAAATAGGTATTTCAGATAAAAAATTACAAATTGAAAATATTACAATTGATGATCAAGATGTTGTAAATTATTTTGAAAATCTACAAGACCAAGGAAAAGATTTGAATGAAAATCTAGAAAATATTATAAAATTAGGCGTAATTGCTGCAAAATCCACACATGTAGGAACTCAAGTGGATTATGTAGAAAAAAAATTCATGATGATCCAAAATGATTTAGAAAATCAACTAAATGAGCAATTTGGAGATCATGGAAATTCAATTAAAGTTCACATGGCCGAAATGCTTCGAGAACTTGGAAAAGAGTTAGGCATCAATAAAGCAGTGGGGATAGAACATCAAAAAGGCACTCAAAAAGGGGTGGAGTTTGAAAAGTATTGTGAACCAATGCTTTTTGAAATTGCAAAACAACATGCAGACAGATTAGAAAATACTTCTAAAAAAAATGGTTTAATTACAAATTGTGAAAAAGGGGATTTTGTGTATACAATACAAGACAGTGGAAAAAAAATTGTTTTAGAAACTAAAGATTACACAACAACTAAGTCAATACCGGAACTTGAAAAATATATGAATATTGCAATAGAGAATAGAGGTGCAGAATATGGAATAATAATATCTAAAAGAACATCAGGGTTTTCAAAAGAGGTAGGCTTGTTCCAAGAATATGGAAACAAGCTTTTTGTTGCACTTACTGATGATGAATCAGAAGATTCAAAACTACATAATGAATTAATCGTAATTGCATTAAGATGGGCAAAAATAAAAGTGAAACAAAAATCAGGATCAGTGGATTCATCATTAATTATTGAAAAAATAGAAAACATTCAACGTGATATGAAAAAATTTGCAACCATTAAAACAAAATGCACTAATATGAAAAACACAGCTGACGAAATTTATGAAGAGTTAGGTGAATTACAGAAAAAAATTAAAACAGAACTTTTAGAGGTATCAAGTTCATTAAAATGAAAATCAAGGAGAAATATTTTGACTAATATTACATTTCATGGAGGAGTAAACGATATTGGAGGAAACAAGTTTCTTGTTGAATCAAAAGACACCAAAGTTTTCATGGATTTCGGAATGTCATTTTCCCAAGAGGGGCAATTTTTCTCACAATTTTTGGGCCCTAGAACATCAAACAGTCTCAAGGATCTATTTGAATTAGGAATTTTGCCTAAAATCAAGGGGCTTTACAGGCGTGATTATGCAAAACACATGGATTTTGACGGAACAGAAGATACTGAAATTGATGCAGTGTTACTAACTCATGCACATGTTGACCACTGTGCATATATTCCATATTTGAGAGAAGATATTCCAATTTACTGTTCAGAAGAATCAAAGTTGATTATGCAAAACTTTGATGAAACTGGTTCTGATCAATATCTAACAGCAAAACAAAGATTTCAAATTTATGAAAACAACAAGGGGTTAATCAGTAGAGCAACAGGGGACAAGGTTGCAGTTCCTAGACGAATTGAAACATTTGAATCAGGAAAAAAATTCTCTATTGATTCAATTGATGTAGAACCATTACCAGTAGACCATTCAATTCCAGGAGTTCATGCATTTATTTTACATACTGCAAATGACTCTATTGGAAATACGGCAGATTTACGATTCCATGGTAGACGTAAAGATGAAACACAAAAGTTTGTTGACAGATGTGCAGAATCTGATTTAGATGTATTACTATGTGAGGGAACTAGAGTTGATGCTCCACCATCAATAACAGAGTACGATGTTGAAGGAAGAATTTCAGACATTGTAAATGATACAAAGGGATTGGCAATTTGTGGATATCCTATAAGAGATTTGGATAGATTGTTATCATTTTACATTGCAGCAAAAAATACAAATCGAGATTTAGTTATTGATATGAAACAAGCATATCTATTAAAATTATTTAGTGAATCAGAAAACTTGAGAGGAAAATATCCAGGTCCAACTGATAAAAATATCAAAATATACATTCAAAGAGGTTCTTGGGGTTTGATTGACAAAGACATGGATTTGTTTTCAGAACGGCAACTATTAGCAGATTATGGATTATGGCAAAGAGAATTTTTAGATTATCCTAATGCAGTGGACTATAGAGATATTGCAAAAAAACAAAATCAATACATCTTTTATTGTTCAGACTTTAGATTACAGGATTTAATTGATGTAAAACCATCTGAAGGTTCATCATACATTCGCTCATTAACTGAGCCATTTAACACAGAGATGGAAATTAAAGAAGATCAAGTAAAGAATTGGTTTGTTCACTTTGGAGTGATTAAAAGAGACCAAGATTGGCATCAAATCCATGTTTCTGGGCACGGAGATGGGGAGCAAATCAAGTATGTAGTGGACAATACCAATGCCAAATCACTAATTCCAATTCACACAGTGCATGATGAGTATCACAAGAAATGGCACTCTAATGTTATTTCTGTGAACCAACATGAGAAATTATCAGTTTAAATGAAATGTGACGTAAATTGGCAAAGAAAAAAGACACACTAATTGATGAAGCAAAAAAAATCAAGGCAGAATTAGATGAATTAAAACGTAAAAAGAAATCTCTGGATTCTGCAAAGAAAACAGTAAAAAAACAAACAATAAATAAAAATAGAAAAACATTTGTGATAAATTCAGCAATATACAAAACTGTAAAAAATAATGTTGCTGAATCAATTATAAAATATTCAACATCATCTTCAGATTCACAAATAATTAATTGTATGATATTACATGCATTCAAAAGTAATTTTGGAATAAATAATATAGATTCATGTAATAATGATTTTGAAAAGAAATATTCTAAAAATACAACATCAAGAAAAACAATAACATTAGACAAAGTACTCTATAAAGAAATTTTAAAAATTTCTTCAGAATCATTAATAAGAAAAGGCTCAAAAATATCAGATTCAAAAACATTGAACTTGTTGATTTACTATGCATCAGAAAATAATTTCAATTATTCATTAATCCCAGAATATATTTCAATTTTAAAAAAACCACGTCTAATTGTTAAGTCAATTAATGAAAAACAAATTCCAGAAGGAAATGTCAAATGTAAGATTTGCAACTCAATATTCAGATATCCTACTGAAAAAGAAGTAGAATACCAAACATGTCATATTTGTGCAAAAAAAGAACATCCAACTAGAACAGAAGTATCTATAGGAACTAAAGTAGAAATAATCCATACAAATTTTCAAGACAAACAAGAAAATATTGAAGGGTTAGTACAACAAATTATCACTCCAGGGGATTGGCATTATGAAGGATTGATGGTGTATTTGGATAATGGATACAAAGGAAGAGTAAAAAAAGTAATAACTAAAGAACCAATCAACGTAGAAAACAATGTAAATTACGCACGATTAATTGAAAATGAGTCAATTGGAAATCCAAAAATTAATGAAATTAAAAAATTAAAACAAAAACAAAATGATCTAAGTGAGAGGATAATCCAAATAGATATCGAAATTAATGATATAAAGATAAAAGAAGAAAAAATCAAAAAAGAGATATTCCATGAAAAAAATCTAAAAGAAAAAAGAGAAGGAAGTGGAATATCTAAAATTTTTAGTAAATTTTCAAATAAAAATAAACCACTAGATGAATATTCAATAAAATTTTTCCAAACAAAAAATAAGGAATTAAATCAAATTGAAATTGAGCGTAAAGACAAACTAGTTGAGCAAAAAAAAGTAGATATCGAAATTAGATCAATCAGAGAAGAAATTGTAAAAATTGAAGAATTTATCACAAATGAAGAACTAATTGAAGAGTCAGATAAAATAATTTCAGAAACAGATGAGAGAATAAGACAAGGAGAGGAAGACAACAATTCAACAAAAGGTGGAATTTGTAAAGGAATGTGCAAACAATTCAAGGCAACAAGACCATCTGATGGAAAAAGATATGATTCAGGTCAAGCTCGATGTCAAATTTGTGAACAATGGATAGATTATAGAGGGGCGCATCTTAAAAACAACATACCTGCTACTGTGGATTCAGTTGGGTGGTATTGTAATTGTTGTAATTATAGAGTTAGAAAAAAACCCAGAAATAAGTTCTATAAAGAAAAACTAAGAGAAGATTACAAAGAAATTAGTCATAGAATATCAAATGAGATTAGACCAAACATTACACAATCAGATATTGAAAGATTTGTAAATTCTAAAAATTTGAAAAATCCTCAACCATCTATCAGTATTTTAAACAAATTTGTGAATTTAGCGAATCAATTTGCAAATGAATCAATAACCGATATTTTTGAAATGAGATATAAAATAGGATTTGATTCTGAAAATACAATAAGAAATCAAAGATCTATTATCAACAATTTTGATGAATTTTTAAAATTAGATACTCCAAAAAAACCCCAAATTCAGTCACATGAAATTAAAAATTCAAAGGAATCACTAAATGTAGACATAGAAAAAATCAATAATTGGATCACAGATGCATTAATTTTAATCAAAAATAGACCAAACGGAATCCTCCAAAGTGAAATTCAAAAAGTATTGTCAATATCAGAAGATGAATTAAAAATATTGATTCCAAAATTATTAAGAATTGAAAATATTTTAGAAGAGCAGATTGGCAGAGGAGAAAACATAGTAAATAGAATATTAACATTCGATAAAAACAAGGAAGTAAAACCAAAAGAAGCAAAAATTTCTGAAAATGATAAAGAAATCAAAGAAATAACATACAAAATGGTTGCAGAACATATCCATTGGAAAACAAATATCAATAAAAAATTAAAAATTGAATTAATTGATTCATATCTTAAACACAAATCAATGTCTAAAGTTTATGATGAATTTTCAAAATTTACAAAATTAAAAATTCGATTACATCTAACTACAAATATCAGATTGCCTACAAAACTAAAAGAGATTGAAAGTGGAGGAGAATTACATTCAAATCCAACTTGCTCCATAGTTATTGCATTGTATGCAACAGACTATTTTAATTGGGATGGAGAAAGTGAAAATGAAAATGAAATAATTAATTTCGCAAAAGAAATTTCAAATTATTTAAAGATAGATTCAAATCTTAACAGATTATTTGAAGGTAAAAAATAATTCAGTTAAATTTTGTTTGAAATTTTTTTAGAAATGTTTTGTTAATTAATGCACGATCCAAATCATCACATATTTTATTGATTTTATTATTTCCAGAATAATGTGTAACCAGTTTTAGATAAGTAAGAAGGGATTGACGTGTCAAATCTACTAGTTTTACTAGGATTTCATCTAGAGTGTATTTTTTACCATTAATTTCAGTACTTCTCAGACCATCCCCATGAACAATTCCACTACGCAGATTGTAGACTTTTTTGATAAATATCCAATAACTCTCACGTTGAGGGTCATTTTTTGCCAATAAAGTGGCCATCCTATTTGACAATCTCACAGTTATCTCTCCAGGGCTAGGTGCAAACAGAGATTCAAGACTAACAGTTAGATCAATTAACTGATCAATAGAATTTGTTCTAGTTAATGCAGAACCAAAACGTCTTTTTGCAAGATCTAGAAAACTATTCTCTTTTTTTGTAAAATCAACATCATTTAACAAACAAAAAATAGATTTTAATTTTGAGAGATTTTTCTTATCAAAAAACAAGGATTCTTGTTTAATAATATCAATCTCATGTTTTGAATCATAATGAATCCAAGGATTATCAACATTTCTAAAAATTGTTCCAAATAGCGTATTCCCTGAACCTGTTAATGATAATGCATCAAGCATTAATTCAAATCGAGACTTTACCACATTATAACCCGAATTAAGATCATTACTAGTGTATTTTGTATACATTACATGAGTTAAATTATAAAAAACATTTGAGAGATTTTGACTCTCATCTAAATTTGTAAAATAATAAAATTCATTATCAGTTATTTTTCTTATTCCAATATCATTAATTTGTATTCCTTTCTCTCCTATATTTGATTCAAAATTAAATAAAGGAGTAACATATGTATCATCTAAAATACTAGATAAGAAAGAATAGAATTTTTCAAAAGTAAAATCAAAAGTTTTTTTGTTTTTAGAAAAACCTTTATTTTTATTCAAATATTCTATAATGAATTTCAAAGGAAGATTTTTTGAAAAGCTTGGTTTTTTACTTGAATGTTCATAAATTGTTCCTTGTAATTTTTTATCATAGTTTTGAAATTCTTTTGTAACAAAAAATTTGGATAAAAGAGAATACGAGTTTAATTGGATTATTTTATCATGAATTTTTCTTAAAATAAAAAATTCATAATCAATTGATTTTTTTACAATGAATTTTTTATATTTTCCATTAGGAAAAAATACTGGCCAATGCTCATCATAAGAATACAAATCATTAGAATTTTTTTCACATATTTGCATTACATCTAAGAAAAGTTCATTCAGATGTTTTTTGAAAATTCGTTTATCAAACATTCTTAATATTATGGACTAGAATGAGCGTCAATTTTAGGGTATTTCAGTTTGATTAATTTAGCTAGAGCAGGAGCATATCCACTTCTAGAATTATCAGTAATTACCTCTCTTGGGTCAACATCTTCAACATAGTCTAAAATATTTTGAATTGATGCATGAGATGCAAGGTTATATCTACATCCACCAGTAAATGGAATTATTGCAGGGTTATTTTGTGCAAATCGATATTTGTCCACAATTATAGTATAGTAGTTTTGAAGGGATTCATCAATAATTTCATTTGTCAAAAATATCACACATCGCTTGTTGTTTCGATGCAATTTCCAAAATTCAGGAGAATCATATTCTACAATATCTCTAAAATCGTTTTTGACATCCTTGTAAATTTTTAACAAAACTGATTTTTGTTTTTTAGTAGTTACAAATGGAATGTCATGGGATAGTTGTCCATCTGAAGGATTAATTTCAAAATGCTTAATGAGTTCTTGTAAAGTTCCAGCAGAAGTTCTAACAATTACAGGTTTGTTTGATTCAATTTTTTCTTTCACATCTTCAAACATTCTATTTTTAACTGATTGTCTATCAGTTTTTCCATCATGCCATGGGTCACCATGTGTTGCATCTAGTACAAGATATTCTGCTTTGCGAATTTGCATTTCAGGATAATTAAAATCTCCCGAATAAAGTAACACATTATCATTTGTCTCAACATGTATTTGAGAAGAACCAGGAATGTGATTTGATTTTAAAAGACGGATGTCTCCAACTTTGCTAGGGTATTTTGTATCATAGTCTTGAGGAATCCATTGTTCATAAAATTGGTAACCAGGTAATAATGCAGAAATTGCCTTAAATGTGATTGGATGAACAATTAATGTGTCATACGTACCCAAACATTGTCTTACTGCTGCAATATGATCCTCATGAAAATGAGAAAAAACACCAATCAACCCAGAGTATTCAGTAGGATTTTGTTGAGATTTTACATCATTAGGTCCTTTATATCCATCACAGTAAATCTGACCTAGTTTGATTGGACAATTGCTTTTTTGACCAGAATTACAGTCAACTTCGACTAATTTTCCTTCAATCAATTTTATCCTCCAAAAATGTATTTAGAAATTCTGTAAAATGAACTCCTTTTTGATATTGTTGTTCATGGAATATTTTGTATGCGTCCGCATCCATTGAAATTGATATTAAAATATCAGTAGTGTCAATTTCATAAAATTCACCTTTAATGTTTGATTTTAAAATCTGAATTAATTGTTCTTTGTGATTGGTGTGTGATTTGATAAAATTCTTTAGTTTTGCATATGTTTCACATACTACAACATGAGTGATTACAGTTACTGGTTTTAATTTGAATACTTTTTCAATACAATCTTGAATTGACAAATCAACGTTATCTTGTCTAAATTTTACAATTTTTTTCATATCATTTTTAAATAATCCTTTTTTTTGCTCATCCCCTTTGTAGACAGATTGTAAAACGATATCTTGTTCTTCATGAGTTAGAGATTTTAATTCTAAAACAGAGGAAAATGGAATTTTTGGATATCCTTCCCAACCCCACCCTGCAAAATCCTTACTTTTCTCAGAAATATCTAATAATGACAAAAATTTGTTTAATTGGGTTTGATCACGTTTTTTGTAAATACTAGTTCCTTCTTTTGGCCTTCCTAAATCAAGTCGTTCTGTGACTTTAGTTTTATCTTCATTTTCCTCATCCATTAATTGTTTGATTAATTGTCCACATTCTACTGGTGGTAGTGGTTGTTTTTGAGAAACTCCTCTACCTTGTTGTCCAACACTAAGCAGTAACTTTGAATAAAGCTTGATATTTTTTGTCAGAGGAGTCAAGTGTTAATCTTCTAATTCGTTGTAATCTCTATTTACGCCATCTAGGACATAGGATGTAGCTTTTACAACAGCACTATCGCCACTATTGTCTGCAACTTTGTTTAGTTTTTCAGCAACATCCGAAGAGAGATTGATATCGATTTTTGTTTTAGGTTTTTTAGCTGCTCTTTCTTTGATTTCTGCTACACTTCCACCTTTTCTGGCTTCAGATGTGAGAATTTCTTCTTCAATTTCACCTTTAGCATATTCTTTTGCCATCTCAACGACAAATTCTTCATCAATTTCACCACCTTTTGTGTAATTCAATGCTTTAACTGCACGAAGCGCTGCATTTTCAGCAGATTTTGGATTGGAATGAATTTCACCATCATTAATTGCATCAATTAGTTTTGGAGGTAATCTGGCAAGTCTAACATATTTGTCGATCATATATGAAGTAAGGCCAAATTTTTCTTGAACAATTTCATAATCGTGATATGTATTGTATAATTCTGTAACAGCTTTGACGATTTCTGGATTTTGCATTTGGAGTTGAGTAATATTTTCAGCCAAAGATAAGGCCATTTTTTCTTGATCAGTTGCAGGTTCTGGAATTATAAGAGCTTTGATTTTGTCAAATCCTTCACCGGGGTTTTTTTCATTCAGATATGAATAAGCATTGAATCTTCTCTGACCTGCTAAAATCACATAACGGTCATTTTCCGAATCTAAAAAGACAGTAATTGGTTGGAGTAAGCCTATTGCTTTGATACTTGCAGCTAAATCTTCAATTCCTGTTTGAATGTCTTTTTTACGTACGTTGAATTTTTGAATTTTGATTTTATCTAGTGGTATAGGAGTAATTTCATCAGACATAGTTATGAAACTCATAGCCAATGATAAAAAGATTATGTTGTAACTTAAAGAAGTAAAATTTCAGAGGATATTAAATTATAATCCAGATTTACTTGATGTTTATTTTGCAAAGTATCAATTAACCTATGTTTTTCCTTTTCAATAATTTCTATTTTATCTATTATATCAAATCTAAATTTTTTAATTTTTTCAAAATTATCCGATGTAGATTCTTTTTCAGTAATTAAATTATCTAGTTCTCGAATCTCATCATCATATCTGGAAATAAATAATTTAAAATCAGTTTCAAATGCATCATTTGTATTATTTACAAATGAAGATTTTAATTCAGAACTGTTTTGTTTTAATTCCTCCAAGGCAATATCAAAAGCAGGAGATATTTTTTCAGAAACTAGTCTTAAATTAGATGGAATTTCAATAGATTCTAAATTTGTGGGAGAGTCAATAACAGACATTTTTTGTAAATCAATTGTAATTGAAAATAATTGAGAGTATTGTTTTACTCCTGAAAAATTTACATAAAAATGATATCTTATTGCAGGATTTGTCCCTCCTGGCGATGATTTTACACTAATGGGCCCCTTGTTGTTGCAATTTGTTATTATTTGAAATAAAGTCTTACTTCCAGGAATAATTAATTCACAGTTATTTTCTTCAGCAATTTTTTCATCAAATGTAATTTGAATATTTGATTTTTGAAAATAATTAAAATACTTTTGAGGAATAATAATTGAATATAGTCCATTATTATTGATAATTTCTGCATCTATTGTTTTAAAAAAAGATAATGTCAAATCTTTAATTTGTTTTGTAACATCCATTATTTTTTCTCCTTTATTGCTGATAAATCAAAATTGTTAAACACATCATCGTTGAATTCATTTACAGTATCATTGATTTTTTCTTTGTTTTGTTTCCAACTTTCACCTAGAGATGAGAATTTATTTTTGATTTCTTCTTCGTTTTTACCTGTCATGTATTCTTTAAACCAAGTTTCTTGTAATCCATCATTTGTAGAATCCTCAAATATCAAATCCAGTTCCCCTAATGCCATGTTAAATAATTTGATTTTTGTAAATAGTAATTCTAGAATGTAGGCTTCAATTGTTCCTTGTAAAGCATAATTGTAGATATTTACATTTTCAGTCTGGCCAATCCTATGTACACGTCCTATTCTTTGTTCTACACGCATAGGATTCCAGGGTAAATCATAGTTTACAATATTATGACAAAATTGGAAATTCTGTCCTTCTCCTCCAGCTCCAGTTGAAATCATGATTTTTGATTCATTTCTGAATTGACGAACAGCATCATATTTTTCATCAGAGGATAGTTTACCATTAAACAAGGTAACAGAATATCCTTCATCTTTTAGATTTTTTGCAATATAATCTTGTGTTGCATAAAATTCTGTAAAAATCAAAAATTTTGATGGATCATTTTTGATATGCCCTAGAATATGAGTAAATTTTGAATCGGATTGTATGCTGTTTGCCAATGATACTAGTTCATCGTATCTTTCAGTTCCGATTACTTTGTTCATCTTCATTTTGTATAATGCTCTTTTTGATGTATCTGTACTACTAGATGCCAATCTCTGATACGTCATCAATGCCAATGAGTTATGGTTACTCTGATACAGATCACGAATGATGTCAGTAATTGCATTGTACAGCTGTGATTCTTTTTCAGAGGGTTCTAAAATATTTGTGTAAGGAATTCTGTCTGTAAATTTAATATAATTTCTGACTTCTTTTCTTGTAGTTCTAATTATTAATTGTGATAAAATATTTTGTAACTCATCTTTGTATGCTGGATTTAGACTACGTGCATTTTTCCCCAATGCATATTTTTCTTCAAATTGTTTCCATGTTCCCAAATGACCAGGATGTAATAGTTCTACCATGTTGTATAGTTCTTCTAGATTATTTTGAATAGGTGTTGCAGATAATAATAGCAAATGTCGTTTTGATAAATTTTTTACTAGTTGATGTTTTTTTGTTGCAGAATTTTTCATACTGTGTGCCTCATCAACAATTACTAAATCCCATAACACTTCTTGGAGTGCTGTAGATTTTTCAGGGTAGGATGCAGATGCGTGTGACATTAAAAGTAAATCATGTGAGAACACATCAACGAATCGTGAATCATTTTGTTGATTGATAAAATCAAGATTAAATTTTGAGGCTAGTTCATCCTTCCACTGAGATAGAAGGGAAGGAGGTGTTAAAATGAGAATTTTTTTTGCAAGACCAGTAGTTAGAAATTCTTTAATGATTATACATGCCTCTATAGTTTTTCCTAATCCTACCTCATCTGCTAAAAGTGCAGTTCCACCAAGTTCGTTTTTTATTCTCTGTGCTGCTAAAATCTGATGATCAAATATACTGACATTTTTGTTTGTTCTAAGGGATTCAGTGATGGATAGTTTCTCATTTTTTAGATAAGATAGAATTTGGTATGATTGTAGTGTTAGGTCTAGGAATTCAGGATTATGTGTTTGGGATTGACGAAGTTTACCATTAATTCCAAATTTATCAGGATAGCGGATTTTGATGTTTTCTAGAGTCATGTCCCAATAAATAAAATATTAACTAGAATTTATCTTCAGAGTTAAAAAAAGGATTTCAATTATTTATACATAAAAAATCAATTCGATCAATTAAATACAAAAATAAAAGATTAAAAAGATTGATCATACACTCATACCATGTTAATTGATATGGATATTTTAAAAGAATTCATAGAAACAAATAGAAAAAATAAGTGATAACTAATGAGTGATCCTAAAACAATTCATGATATTTTAAAAAATGACATTGTTATTCCAAATTACCAAAGAGTGTATTCATGGTCAAAAAATCATATTGATGAATTTTTTGAAGATGTTGAAGCATTTGTACAAATGTTGAAAGAAGATTCTGGAAAGAAATATTTTTTTGGGCCTGTAATATGGATTGAATCTGAAAGTCAAAAACAGGTAATAGATGGTCAACAAAGGATCACTACAACTGCACTTTTCATGTCTTTGACAAATCAATTATTAGTAAAATTTCAAACAAAATCAAACAAAATTACAATTCCTAATATTGATTTTAACATACAATTAAAAAATCAAGATCAAGGATTATTTGAAGATCTAATTGATAAAACAAAAGAACCAGAAAAGAAAATTGAAGATTCAAAAGATGCGTTAAATCCAGATTTGTTTAACGCATACACGAATCTATATAAAAAATTGATTTTAAAATTTGAAAAAATCACAAAAAAAAATGTGCTTGAACAAGAAAAAAAAGACTTGATAGAGGGGAAAAAAGGATTAACTGATGAAGATGATAAAAAAATACAAAATGAGAAAATTGTAAAAATAAAAAAACAATTAGAAAAAATAGAAAATTTACAATTTGAAAAAAATGAACAAAGATTAGAATTTATTTCTGGGATTAGAGACTTACAAAAAGCAGTTTTAGGATTTAGAGTTATTCCAATCTTAATTACACGATTTGACGCACATCAAGTTTTTGAAGCAATCAATTCAAAAGGGAAAGATCTAACTGTAACTGAGCAATTACGTAATTACTGCATGCAGTTTGGAGGGGAAGGAATTGATGATGATAAAGTAAAAAAAATTGAGAAAGAAAAAAATGAAATTTATGATAAATTTGAAATGGCCATCACTAATGAAAAAAATAAAAAACAATTTCTGACTCATTTTGCTAGAACAAATTATCTAAAGAGTATTACAAATGATAAAGGGGTGTACAGATTAGTAAAAAAATCAGAAGATGATAGGGAAAAAATAAATGATTTTTTAAAGAAATTAAAACAATTTAATGATTGGTTTGGTAAAATTGTGTCAAAAGACATCAAACAATTAAAAAAAGTTTCAGAAAAACCAAAGATCATAGAATTTTTGAAAGGATATAATATTTTATCTGGAAATGAAAATTTGCTATGTCCTCTTTTAATCTATTCAAAAATTCATAAAATTGAAGATAATGAATTCATGAACTTATGTAAATTATGTATGGTTGTTCAATTCCGGGGTATAACCATGAACACTAAACCAAGTATTGACAAATTAAGAAAAAAAATGGAAAAGACATTACAAGTTTTTGAAAAACAGATTAATGTAAATAAAAAAATCAAGATTACTGCAGAAATTTACGACTTATTCAAGGATTTTTATCAAAAATCAGAGGATTTGAAAATACAATTTCATACATTCAAAGTAAAAGACTCAGAAGTGATCAAATACATTCTTACTCAAATCTTTTCTAAAAGACAAGAAGAATTAACATTATCTTCAAAAATTCCTGATTATACTTGGGAACATATTATTCCCCAATCTTTATCCGATGACGATAAAATCAAAAAAAGGATTAAAAATAACAAAATAAGTATTAAGAAAAAAGAAGAAAAAATTATTAAAAGAAAAATTGAAATCAAGAAAATTGTAAATAATCTAAAAGCAAAACAAGAAAAAAAAATAAAATTAGCAAATGAAGAAATCACATTACAAGAAAAAATTAACATTAATAGAGATGCAGAAAATTGGATTAAATTTTTGAAAGATAACAAAAATGTAAACAAAGATATTGGGAAATTTATTAACAGATGGGGGAATTGGACTCTACTTACTGCTGAAGATAATTCAAAATTAAAAGATGCATATATTGAAACCAAGAAGAAAATTTATAAAAAATACAATGAAGATTTTATAAATAATCCTCCAAAACTGAATGAACTATCGATGAATCAACGAGAAAATGAATATGGAAGATTAGCGATTGAGTATTGGAAAATTCCAGAATTAGAACCTTCAAAAATTTAATCAGTGTAACTTGTCTGAATTTTATTTAATATATTACAAGTATTGATAATTTTTTTAATTACAAATGTGATTTCATTTATTTCATTGAATCGCCCCATTCCAATTCTAATTGCATAATGAGTTGTATCTTCATCTAATCCCAATGCTAACAAAACATGAGATGGTTCCACAACTTGAGTAGTGCATGCAGAGCCTGCAGAAATTGCAATTTCTTTTGATACTGAATTAATGATTGCCTTGCTTTCTATTCCTGGAAAATAAATATTCAGATTATGTGATAATCGTTTAGTAGGATGTCCATTTAGTTTCCCACCAATTTTCTCAAATTCTGTTAACATCATTTTATTCCATTCTAAGAATCGTTTGGTTTCTGAATCCATCTCTTTTTGAGAAATCTCCATTGCCTTACCGAATCCTACAATTCCAGATACGTTTAGCGTCCCTGAACGAATGTTTCTTTCCTGGCCCCCACCATAAAATAATCCGTCAGGCTTTACTCTAGGTTTTACACCTCTAACATACAGAGCACCAATTCCTTTAGGTCCATACATTTTGTGAGCAGAAAAAGACATCAAATCAATATTCATAGATTCAACATTTACAGGAATATGTCCAACAGCTTGTGCTGCATCTGTATGAAAAATAACATTATGTTTGTGGGCTATTTCTCCAATTGATGTAACATCAGCTATTGTTCCAATCTCATTATTTGCAAACATGATACTAATCATTACAGTATCATCAGTAATTGCATTTTCCAACTCTTCTAAATTGATTTCACCAAACTCATTTACTGGCAAGTATGTTACCTTTTTTCCCAGTGTCTCCAAGTGTTTTGCAGTATCCAGAATAGCTTTGTGCTCTGTTACACAGGTAATCAAATGATTTCCTCTATCAGAATATTTTTGCATCGTTCCAATTAGTGCAATGTTATCTGATTCTGTAGCACCGGATGTAAAAATAATCTCATCGTGTCGTGCACCAATTGCATTTGCAATAGTATCACGAGCATTCTCAACTGCCACTGATGCATCATATCCAAAAGGATGGTCTAAACTTGATGCATTACCGAATTTCTCAGTAAAGTATGGAATCATTTTATCTAACACTCTAGGGTCAACAGGTGTTGTTGCATGATGATCCAGATAGATGGGGAATTTTATTTCACTCATACTTGTTCAATCTGAATCAAATCATCAAAATCAGATAAATCACGAATTCGTGGAGCCAAAGCATTAGCACCTCTGCAAATATGTGCACGGGTCATGATGTGAAGATATTTTTTTGGGTCAAGGCCATCTGTTTTTAATCTATCAAGCATTAATGCCATGTAGATATTTTCATGTTCTCCAAATAAAATACTTGGAAGTATCTCCATTCCTCTTTGATCATATTCCTCAGGATTTGGAATTGAAAAGTCCTTTAGAGATAAACATAATCCATATCTTGCAACGACATTAATTCCAAGGTCTGTTCTATGTTTTATCTGGCCGTATAGATGCTGAGCACGTAAACTAAATTTTATTCTATTAAATTGCAATTATTTTTTCCCCTTTATCATTCCAGAAATAGCCTGAATTTTGCTTTGTTTTGCCTTTACCAGGCATGTATTCCATGGCATATGAGCGTGCAAGATATGGTTTCATTTTGGTATAATATTTAAAGTCAATTTCAGAATCAGTAGAAAATATCACCACCTGATGAGATGCGAATGGGAAAAATTTCTTTATCAAATTATCTCGATGCCCAACATCTAATCTTGCCAATGGTGTATCAATCATAAATGGTAATGGCTTACCTGATGTTTTAGCTAATGCTAATAATACTGCTGTAGCAAACATTTGCTTTTCCCCTTTTGATAGTAAATCTTTTGGAGACTCGTTATCATCTTTGTCATATAATTTAATCTCAAATGTTTTATGATCAACTGAAACTCGTGTGATTAATTTCTCTTTGTGCATTAATCGTTGAACTTCTTCAAGCAGATATTGTTCTAATAGTTCTATTTTTTTGATTTTAAGTTTTTCTACATACTCATCAAGAACTTTTTGAACTTTGGTTGCAAGTTTTGCCTGAGCTCCTGCATTTTTATCCTTATATTTTTCATCTAAAATATTTCTCATTTTTAAATTAATCATTTTAAGATAAGAATTCTTTGTTGTGATTTGTTTTTCTAAATGTTCAATTTCATTTTTTAAAATCCCTTGCTCTTCATGTAATGAATTAAGACTAGAAATAAGTGGACCTATCTCATCATCATTTGGTGCATTTACTAGTGACACATCAATTTTTTGTAGTTCGTCAGTTACTTGAGAGTATTCTCCAGATAATTTTTTAATTTTTTCTATATTATTTGATTGCAGTCCATCAATTATAGATAAAATATTTGAGGATTCTAATGGAGAAAAATTAAACATACTAGATTCTATATCTAATTTTTTTTCAGATACAAACAATGTTGAAATGTTCTCAACTAATTTTTCTTTACTTTGAGAATCAGCACTAACACCATCCCAAATTTTTTTAGAGTTTAATAATTTAGATAATTCTGACTCTCGCTCATCGATAATTTCATTTCTGATTTCTTGTTTTAGAATTTTCTCATCTTTTAGTATTTGAGATTTTAGTGATTTGATCTGTTTTGGAATAAGGCAAAGGGGCATAGAGCCCACAAGAATTGATTTTAATTCTGATTCTAGGGATGTAATTTTCATCTGCAAAAATGATTTTTTTGCCTTTAATTCCTCTCTTTTTGATGCAAATCCGCCTCCAATTTTTGATACATTAGCCTCAAGTTCCTTAATTTTTACTGCAAGACCATCCATGTCTGTGTTTTTTGAGCCTAAAATTCGCTCAAATCTTTCAATATCATCTAGAATCACCTCACGTTCCTCTAGGTGTTTGTCATGTTGAATTTGAATTGCCTTTGAACCGTCTTTCATATTTCTCATAATGTGCACACGTAAATCTGAATGAAGTTGTTCTACTACATCTAATCCCAATAATGAGTCAAAAGATGATTTTATCTCAATGTCTTCGTTTTCTTCTTCTGCCATTTTTACAATTTTCTCTCCATCAAAGAAAAATAATTTTGCAATTCCTCGTGGAATTAATTCCTCAATAAATGATTGCCATTGAGATTCCTCAACTGACTCTAATCTTTTTCCATTTTTTTTAATTTTTAATTCTTCTATAATTCGTCCGTCTTCATTTCTCCATGTTCTATCAACAGTGTAATCATCAACTACTCCGTTGTGAAAGAATTTAAAATCAATTATGATAGATGTAGAATCAGCTGCTGCAGTAGTTCCCAAATATCTATGAATTTTATTTGCTAAAAATTTATGGTATTCTTTTTTAGTTGTTTTTTTGCTAAAAAACGATGCACCATAAAATCCAATTAATATTGATTCAAAGAGGGTAGTTTTTCCTGCACCATTACCACCTCCAATTAATACAACAGGTTTTGCATCAGTTGTAGATAAATCAAATTCAATTTTATCTCTATACACACCATAATTTTTGAGTGTAACTTTAGTCAGATGCATTATCGATGTTCCCTTTTTTTGGCATGTATCTTCTTTTTTCTTCTTTTTTGTCTTTTAGTTCTTGAGTTATAACATCAAGATCTTCAATTCCTCTCCATTCTTCTGATAAAATTTTTCCAATTTTTGTAAATACTTTAGAATGTCTAGTCATTCCTTGAGAATCATATTCTGCATGTAGTAATTTTGATACTAGTAATTTTGGAACATGATTACTATCACATACTTGATTTAGAATTTCTTGCTCAACATTACTAAACCCACCCAAATCTTCCTGAACTGGAGATATTGTCTCACCTGTAATTTCTTCATAAATTTGATAGACGGAATTCTCCCAGTCTCCTTGCTCCATTCGCCAAATGCGTTGAATTTCATGTAGTTCTTCTTTTAAAATTAGGTTCATTTTTGGATCAGGGCCGTTTGCACGAACGCTATTCTGGGCTAATAGTAATTTTCTCAAAATACCCTTTCTATAATCTAATTTGTATGGACCTGGAGTAATTTTTTCAGTACCATCTGTGTAAAATGTAACATTACCTGTTCTTCTTTTAAATTCACGAATCTCTAATTTTTTTTCTGGGTCTTGTGATTCTTTTAGGTCTTGACGTAATTCTAATAATGGCTCCATCCAATCCTCCCCTGAATCAATTAATCCCTCCATGGATTTGTCTTTATCAACTACAGTACATACCCAACAACCAAACCTAGAATTACCACAAGATGGAGTACTGGTATCAACTACAAGTGGGCATTCAGATGCATTTGCATTTTGGTATAATGATAATAAATCACGATTATTAGCACCCCATGGATTTTTGTTTTGTAATAGATAATTCCAAACATCTTCTGTAATAAAATCACGTAATGGTGTATACACATACGTCTGTGCAAATTTTGAATGGCGAGATAGATAGCTGCCTTTTATCGAATACAGATTCATTAATTGTGCACGAGAGCCACTCTCATCTTTTCTTGTTCCAAGACAAACAATTGCCTCACCATATTCTGAGACTTTGTCGTTGATGAATTTATCTGCATTTCTAATTTTTAATCTGTCTGTACACCAACGGAAATTGTTTGATGGTGCAGGATACCCCAATCCTAAAAGACAAACCCAAAATGAATCTTTAATTTCAGGTCTAACTAAATTTGTACTAATTGGTAATCCTTGTTTTTTTGCAGAGGATTCCATGACATCCAAAGTTTGAATTATTTGCTCTACAATTTTTGGAGATTCTACTAGAGTATCAGATGAAATAATGTGAATTTTCTTTTCTAGTTTTTCTTTTGGTAAATCAGATAGGGCATGCCAGATTAATTGAACCATGCATGTGGAATCCTTACCTCCAGAGAACCCTAGAATCCAGGGACGGTTATCTGAAAGGTATACTTCTCTAATTTCTTCATAAATCTCCTTTAATGTGCGTGATTTGAAGACGGATTCTACAGTCATTTCTGTTTCTCCTGGGATTCAAATTCATCCAAAGTGGTACTTGAGCCACATCTGAGTAAAATGAAATCGGCAGCCTTTTTGATTCCAATCTTATTTTTTTGCATTACATGCTCAATCATGATTTTACCTTGCCATACAGGGTCTGTTCTCTCCCAAGGAATATCATTTAGTTTTTTTAGCATTTGTTTCCAATCTGAATGCTGAGTTACAAGAACATGTCCAGCAATTCCTAATGCATTTAGAATATTGGTGTGAGCATGAACATAATTTTTTCTCAAATCACCAGGAGTGACTTTAGAATTAGAGTCTAGTAATAATTGCCAATCAGCCATGTTATTACCTACTGCGTCCCAGAATTCCACTGCTAGTTTTTGTTTTTCTGGAGGAATTGATTTTGTTTTTAGTTTTAATAGATATCTTGTTGCATCTGCAATTCCATTTAGAGTAAAGAAGTTTTTTGAACGTGGTGCAATACTTGCTCGCTCCATTTCTGTTCTTCCATGAAATACCTCCACATCCTTTGATAGATTTACAATGAATCTTGCATATGTGTCTCTATGATCATATAGTAATCCTAATGATTTTGTAGGCTTTACTGCATGTTTGTTTAAATCTGCAAACATTTGTTGGCTGCGCTTTAATCCTTTATCTAAGAAAAATACTACAGAAATTTTTTCATTTTGAAAATCTTTGTGTTTAAAAAAAACATCTTTGATTGCAGCACATCTATGTTGTCCATCATTAATTAGTAAAGGAGAATCCATTGAAATAATTAGGGTTCCTGTTCGTCCCAACTCTCCTAACCCGGGAGTGGGGTGAAAATCCATCTTACCTCCAACTGAAACTGTGATTGATGAGAAGACATAGTTATCTCGATTTTGTGTAATGTAATTTGCTAGTTTTGGAACTCTAGTTTCTCTAATTTTTCTCTGGGCTCTTTGTTCTGCACCCATACTTGGGTCATCAAATTTGAAGTGCTCAGCAATTGTTTTGAATGAAACCATGGCAGAATAGAATTCTTTTCCTGCCTGAACACCACGCACAGCATCAAAAGTCATTGTGCCTGTCTCTTTATCAGTTTCCCTAGTTAACGCTCTCCCCATACCATACCATTTTGTATGTAAGTTATAACCCTTTTGTATGTAAGTTATAAAACTAGAGTCAATTTCGAATGCATTTGGGTGTTAGTATACATACAGATGTTTAGAGTTTTGAGAATTTCTTAATATCTGCAGCAGTTAATTCCAAAGTCATTTTAACTGCATCAGGATGTTTTACCTTCTCACCTTTGTGGAAGAATTTGATTACAGTAGTACTGCCAGTTTTTTTTGCTTCATATGGATACCCACCAATTGTGTCTCGCATAATGGAGTTAAAAAATCAATTATTTATAGAGTTATTGATAGGTCATACAGAATATTTTATTTTTTACTATCCATTATTAAAATATCTCAAATCCGAATCTATTATCAAATAAAAAAGATAGTGACATTCAAATTAAATTATTCTTTCATTATTAAATGGCATATAGCCATTTTTCATTAGTTGTTCAGAGACTTTTTTTGCTATTGTGTTAGATCGATTTGAAATTTCATTAAAACTTTTTGAAATGCTAACAGTATAATCTGGTTTCCCTCCCCTTTGTCTATATTCCAACATTCCCAATTCCCATTCGTCATGGAAAGTATGAATAATTGGAGATAAATAGAATAATCCACATCTAACGGCTATTGAAATTTTTGATGATGCATTTTGAAAATCTTTATCAAATTCTTCTAATTGAGGATAATCATAAAATTTAACAATATTATCTAATGAATGAGCAACAAACAAATTTCTATATTTTTTAATCCTTTTCTTTTCATCATTTATTATGTTCCACGAATCTTTTAAGGCATCTAATAATGTTGAATAACCATTTTGATTCAAAATTTTTTCTATTGTTGGTTGAATTTCTAAAATATTGTGTAATGTTATGATGTTATAATCAAACAAAACTCTAAACATGTTACTAATTATATGTAATTTTTCTTTATCCTCATCCAATATTATCTTGCCATTAAAATACTGTAAATTTTTAATCATATTTTCTTCAATTTCAACGGACCATGTCAATCTAGAATTAATTTTATGCAATTCTAAAATTAATCGTCTTAATTTGGGAATTGGTTCATTAGATTTTTTCATTATGAATAATTTATAAAAAATAGTTTGTATTAATGATCTTCATCTATATTTTGCCCAGATAATTGCAACACTTGCAATTATTGGAGTCAAGCCATCTCGTAATTCTAACTTATGAACTGCTTCGCCATAAACATCTCCACCACGAAATAATTGAGCTATTTCATGTTCAATTTCAGAAGTAAATCCAGTTAACCAACTTGGTCCAAAATTTACTTTAT
>Ga0209992_10001759_pt1 | contig 21639 bp, 16 predicted proteins | sample 2SBtaG_2_FD_182564 | JGI IMG/M metagenome (GOLD analysis project Ga0209992, IMG submission 182564) | Deep subsurface microbial communities from Kolumbo volcano to uncover new lineages of life (NeLLi) - 2SBTROV12_ACTIVE470 metaG (SPAdes)... | ecosystem: Environmental > Aquatic > Marine >... | reverse complement strand
GTCAGTATCTGTCCGGGCGGCGCAAAATCGAAGTGCCGAGCATCCGTCGGATCGGCAACGGCAACCACCTAGTGGTCCGTGGCGCCCGCGAGAACAACCTCCGAGATATCGACGCCGAGTTCCCGCTTGGCAAATTTGTGTGCGTAACCGGGGTTTCTGGCAGTGGCAAGTCAACTTTGGTCAACGACATCTTGCAGCGGGCGCTGATGCAACGGATCTATTCGTCCAAGCTCCCGCCCGGTTTGCACACCCGAATCGAAGGCATAGATCACCTCGACAAGGTCATTGGCATAGATCAGTCGCCCATCGGGCGAACGCCGCGGTCCAATCCTGCGACCTACACCGGCGTGTTCGACCACATCCGCAAGCTGTTCGCTCAAACCAACGAATCCAAGGTAAGGGGTTACTTGCCGGGTCGATTCTCGTTCAACGTCAAAGGCGGACGCTGCGAGGCCTGCCAAGGTGACGGCACTATCAAGATCGAGATGCACTTTCTTCCTGATGTGTATGTTCCGTGCGAAGTTTGCAAAGGCAAGCGATACAACCGAGACACGCTCGAGATCACTTTCAAAGGCAAGAACATCTCCCAGGTGTTGGCGTTGTCGTGCGAAGAAGCGCTCGACTTTTTCGCCAATCAGCCCCCGATTGCTCGCCACATGCAGACCCTGTTCGATGTGGGGCTTGGTTACGTAAGGCTGGGTCAGCCCGCACCCACACTTTCGGGCGGCGAAGCCCAGCGGGTAAAGCTTGCTTCAGAGCTGGCCAAACGCAGTACCGGTCACACGATCTACATCCTCGACGAACCAACCACTGGTCTGCACTTCGAGGACATCCGCAAGCTGTTGGGAGTGCTCGGACGCCTCGTCGACCAGGGCAATTCGGTGCTGGTAATCGAACACAATCTCGATGTCATCAAGACCGCCGACTGGCTCATCGACCTCGGGCCAGAGGGCGGTTCTGGCGGCGGGCTGGTGCTGGCCGCGGGTACTCCCGAGGACATCGCCGCTACCCCCGAGAGTTACACCGGGCGGTTCCTCGCTCCGCTGCTCGGCTGAGTCCGCTCCACTGCTCGGCTGAGTCCGCTCCGCCGGAGTGGGACGACCGTCATTGCTCACTTGATTCTTTCGGCCCATCTGCCGATGGATGGACATGGGCACGACAATCGACGAACGCCTCGAACACGAGCGCGCTTTTCACGACGACCGGTATCGCAACGACCCTCGGGCCGCGCAAGACAAGTTCTACGACGGTCTTGGCGAGTCTGAAGGTCGGTTTCGGGACCTGGTCGGCCAGTTCGAGCCTGGTCAGCGAGTGCTGGAGTTGGGTTGTGGCATCAACTCCTTGGCCTTTGGTCTGGCCGCGAAGGACGTGGAGGTTGTGGGCGTCGACATCTCGCCGGTAGCGGTCGAGCAGGCTCGGGCCCGAGCCGCCGAACTGGGGCTGACCGCAGCGACGTTCGTGGTTATGAACGCCGAAGTTCTCGAGTTCGCCGATGACAGTTTCGACGGAGTGGTCGGCACGGCTGTGTTGCACCACCTCGATGTCGCCGCGGCGTGTTCAGAGATGAGTCGAGTGTTGCGACCCGCTGGTCGAGCGGTGTTTATCGAGCCTCTCGGACACAACCCGCTGATCAACGCTTATCGACACAGCACTCCCGAATCGCGAACCGAGTTCGAGCATCCCTTGCGTTGGCAGGACTACAGCCTCGCTCGGCGATTCTTCCAAGAGGTCCAAATCGAGACCTTCCACTTGATGGCGATCCTGACCAGCCCGGTGGCCAACCGCTGGTGGGGGCGACCGCTGCACAAGTTCGCGTCGGCACTTGATCGTCGCATTCTGGGGTTGTCGGAGCGGATGCGTTGGCAGGGCTGGATCGCCGTTTCGGAGTTTCGTCGACCGAAATGATTCGCTCCTCTGTTCTGATCGTGGCTTACGGCATCGAGTCGCTTGATCTCGCCTGGGTGCCGCCCACGGTCGAGGTCCTGATCGTGCACAACGACGACCGTCTTGATCGGGCCGCGTGTGTGCATCCCAACGTTCGTCATCTTGGTTCGGGTCACAACATTGGGTTCGGCGCGGCCATGAACGTTGCTCTGGCCGAGACTCACACTGAGCGGGTCATTCTTTGTAACCCCGATACGCGTCTTGACCGACAACACTTTGATGCTCTGGATAGCGGCGATGACTCGACCGTGCTGGCGATCCCGCTCGTGGAGGCCGACGGCACGCCCAACGCCGTAGTGAACCCGTACTGGAGCGTCGCGGCGTTCGTGGCGACGGCCTTCCGGCTGGGCCGTTACGTGCCTCGGGGTGGCCGTTATCGCAAGTTGGCCACTCGTCTCCTCGGTCGCAACGGCGCCGCTCATGTCGAAGCGCTGGGGCAGGCCCCCGGGCGGTGGCCATTGACCGAACGTTGGGTTTCGGGCGCCGTGCTCTCGCTGCCGACCGCAGCCATGCGGGCGGTTGGCGGGTTTGACGAGGACTACTTCTTGTACTTCGAGGACGCCGACATCCAGCAGCGCCTCGCCACCGCGCGACCCGACTTGTGGGTCGAACTCAAAGACGTTGAACCGGCCACCCACCTCGTTGGAGGATCTGGTAACGCTTCGAATTCTGCCGCAGTCGCCGGGCACCGCTACGACAGCGCCCGCACTTATGCGTCGCGCCAAGAGGGCATTGGTTGGCGCCTAACCGAAGCGGCGTTGGCGGTGGGGGCACGATGAGCGCGCTGCGCGCCGTGGTAGTTCGGCCCGGTCGACAGGCCTTCGGCGAGATCCGACGTATGCAAACTTGGTTGCGTCTGTTCCGAGCCGCCGGTGGGGAGGGCAAAGATCTGGGCTTTCTGCAGCGACGATTCTTGGGACCCACGCTGGCTGACACGTCTCGGCTGATGCGTCATCAACTGGTGCCGGAGGCGGCGGTTTGGCGCGGGGCGGCGATGGCTGAGCAGCTTCGAGCCCTCGAGCCCGATGTTGTTGTGCTCCAGACCAGTCGCGCTTACCGGCCGGAGGTTGCCGACGGGCCGTGGGTAACTATTCTCGACCTGGTAGATCGATTGAGTTTGAGCTATCGCCAACGAGCCGAACTAGCGACTTCGCGGCCCAAGGCCGAATTGATGAAACGACTAGCGGCCGCTCATCAGCGTTTCGAGGACGGGGCCCGCGAACGGTGCGAAAATGTAGTCGCCGCGGGCTGGGGTGACTCGGCGCATCTTGGCGCGACCTGGGTGCCGAACTTGGTTGATCCGTCGCAACGTCCTGGTTCGAGCGTCACCAAACCATACGACGCAGTGTTCTTTGGTTCGCTCGGGTACGCGCCCAACGTCGAAGCGCTCAAGTGGCTTTCGCAGAGTGAGGCCCGCGAAGTCGACCTTCGGGTGTTGGTGGCTGGTCATGCCCCGACCGATGAGGTCAAGCATCTTTGCCGGGCTCAGGGCTGGGCGTTGGTCGAGGACTACCCGTCCAACCATTGGTTGGCCGAGCAAGCCACGATCTCGCTCGCGCCCTTGCGGTCGACGGCGGGCATTCAGAACAAGGTTCTCGAAGCCGCCGCCCTCGGGTTGCCGCAGGTAGTCGCGCCGGCCGCGCTGGCCGGCATGCGCGACGGGTTTCCGGCGGTGGTGGCCGACAGCCCGGATGAGTTCTTGGTGAGAGCCCGCCGGCTGGTGGACGATATCCAGGGCCAGCGACGACTGGCTGATGACGCGTGGTCCTACACCCACACCCACTACACCGTCGACGCGTGGCTGCCCACCTTGTTCGAGATGGTTAGCCCGTCCGATGCCGTCGCCCCGAGTTGGGTAAATCAGCCCGAATCGGTTTCCTTGTGACGCGACATCTGCACCCGGTGCCGGAACTGGTTGGGCCGACAAGCCGTGCCGCGGCGCTTCGCGAGCGGTTGTCGTCGGGGTCTGGCGCGGTGCTGGCTACTCGCGTCGCGGCCCATTTCGCTGGAGTGGTCGTGCTCCTGGGGGCGCTGCTGTTGCACGGCGCAGAGCTCACCGGCATATTCGTTATGACCGTGACGATCTCACAGATCGCCGCCATGCCGGTCGGCGCCGGCTTTGGGCGCACCCTCACCCGCGAGGTTTCCCGCGGCGATCATCAGGCCGCGGCGAGCACTTGGGCATCTGGCCTCGTAGTTGCCGTGCCGCTGGCGGCGTTGTCGGTGGCAGTCGGTGCGGTGTTGCTTGCTGGTCGGCTGCCGTTGCTGGTTGTGTCGGTTTCATTGGTGGCATCGACGGTCGGACTTGCGGTCCTTCAGCTCGAAGCTGCCGATCGTCGGGGTCGTGGTCGTCCGGTCGCCACGTCCACGATCGAAGGTCTTGTTCCTCAAGCGGTTTCCCTTCTGGCGATCGGATTCGGGTTCCTCGGCGCCGAAGCATTCGTTGTTTCGCGCGGCCTGCTGTTGATGGTGGCGGCGATGGTGGTGGCCAGGCCTCCCTCGTGGGATCCGCGCCGGCCGAAGAACGTGGCTTCTTGGCTGTCGTCGGCCAACGCCGCGGTGGTGGCCGGAACTCAGCTTCTTCTTGTTCGTTCGGACCTGCTCTTGGTCGGCTGGCTCATCGGCCCCGACAAGGTGGCGTTCTACGCGATCATGCAGCGGATCGCCGAGACGGTGTATTGGCCGGTGTCGGCCTATCTGGTTGGTGCCGCGCCGCGTTATGCCGCCGCCGAGGACGGTAGTGATCTGCACGACGCGGTGATGGCCGAGCGTCGATCCCTGCGCGCGTCGCAGTTGCTCGCGACCGGTGCCGCGGGTGGGGCATCGGCAGCCGCGATAGCGGTGAGCGTGGTACGTCCAGAAATGGGTCTGGCCTTGGCGTTCTTGGTGGCCAGCAGCCTCGTGATGGTTCGTTATGGCCCCGAAACCGCTCTTTTGATCATGCGCGATGAGGTGGGCCGCGTCGCGTTGGTGGGCTTGTTGGGGCTGACCCTCAACATCGCCATCGGATCGGTGTTGTTGGGCATAGTTGGTGTCCCGGGAGCGGCATTTGCGACGTTGGTGTCGGTGTCGACCATGTACGTTTCGCTGCGGCGGGTCGCGTTTGCGCGGGTCGGTGTTACTGCTTCGCTCTGAGAATCGCCGCTGATCTGTCGGCCATCGGCCCTAGTCTCGGATCGATGGTGCAGCGACCACCGGCCGGAACAATTCCCGATACGCCGGGCTCTTATCAATTCAAGGATGCCGAAGGCCGCGTGATCTATGTCGGCAAGGCCAAGAGCCTCAGATCGCGCCTGTCCAACTACTTTCAGAATCCTCGTAATCTGGCTACGCGGACACGACAGATGGTCGAAGCGGCCGAGTCGGTCGAGTGGATTCAGGTCGGCAACGAGGTCGAAGCGTTGATGCTCGAGTACACGCTGATTCAGCGGTACAAACCCCGTTTCAACGTGCGCTACATGGATGACAAGTCGTATCCGTTCCTGTGTCTGACGACGATCGACGAATGGCCCAGAGCCATGGTGATGAGAGGGAAACGCAAGAAGGGCAACCGCTACTTCGGCCCCTACGGGCAGGCCTACGCGATCCGAGACACCCTCGACCTGTTGTTACGAACGTTCCCGATTCGGACCTGCACCGAAGGCAAGTTCCGCCACCATGCTCGCTTGGGCAAACCGTGCCTGCTTTTTCATATCGAGAAGTGTGCCGGTCCGTGTGTCGGCGAAATCGAGAAACCCGCGTATGACGAACTGGTAGCCGAGCTGATCTCGTTTCTGGAGGGTGACACCGACGAGATCGTCGCCCGCCTCGAACAACAAATGGCTGATGCTTCGGGAGCGCTCGAGTTCGAGCTGGCGGCTCATCTACGCGATCGGCTGGCCGCGGTCCGCAAAGCCATCGAAAAGCAGCAGATGGTGTTTGCTCGCAACGAAGATGTCGATGTCATTGGGTTGTTCGACGACGAGCTCGAAGCGGCGGTCCAGGTGTTTTTTGTTCGTAAGGGCCGGGTGATGGGCCGACGCGGCTTTGTTGTCGACAAGGCCGAGGAGCTCGACCAAGCCGAGTTGGTCAGCCGTGTGCTCGAGCGGCTCTACTTCGACGACAATCCGGTGGGATGGCCCAAAGAGGTGCTGGTGCCATCGCTGCCTCACGACCCGGCTCTCTACGAGGAATGGCTCACCGACCGGCGCGAATCAAAGGTCTCGATCCGCATACCTCAGCGCGGCGACAAGCGGACGTTGCACGAGACCGTCACCCAAAATGCCGAAGAGACGTTCAGACGCCACCGGCTCAAGCGCAGCGCCGATCACAACAGCCGAGCCAAGGCCCTCAACGAGCTTCAGGACTATCTCGACTTGCCCGTCGCACCCCTGCGCATCGAGTGCTACGACATGAGCCACATCCAGGGGACCGACTACGTCGGCTCGATGGTGGTCGTCGAGGATGGTCTGGCCAAGAAGTCGGAGTACCGAAGATTCAAGATCAAGACCGTCGACGGCAACGACGACTTTGCCGCGATGGAAGAGGTCCTCACCCGACGGTTCACCGCGTATCTTGCCGACCGGGCCCGACCGGTCGAGGAACGTGATGGCAAGTTCGCTTATCCGCCGCAGTTGCTGGTAGTGGATGGTGGCAAAGGACAGTTGTCGTCGGCGGTGCGGGTACTGGACGACCTCGGTTTACGCGACGAGATCCCAGTGGTTTCGCTCGCCAAGCAATTCGAAGAAGTCTTCGTGCCCGGACGGTCAGAGTCGATTCGTTTGCCTCGCCAAAGTGAGGCGTTGTTCATGTTGCAGCGCATCCGCGATGAGAGCCACCGGTTCGCCATCACTTACCACCGGTCGCTGCGGGCCAAGCGCATGACCAAATCGGCTCTCGACGACATCGCCGGGCTTGGTCCGGCCCGGAAAAAGCGCTTGACCAAGGAGCTGGGCGGGGTGAACGCGGTTAAGCGCGCCGAGTTGGAGACCCTCAAGAACTTGTCGTGGTTGCCCGACGAGGTAGCAGAGAGCGTGCATCGCGCCCTGCATCGTCCCGGCTGAGGCAATAGCGTGCCGGTGGCGTTCGCCACATTGCCCACCGAAGCTACGATCACCGGGACCGAGGAGTCGAAATTGAGCGACACACCCACCACAGGCGACGGCGTCTTGCGGCCGTTTACGCCGTCAGACTCGGCGCCGTTGCCGCCGGTCGAACCGTCAGCCGTCGAGGTACCGCCACCCCCGGCCCCCGCCGCTCCGCCACCCCCGGCCCCGGCTCCCGCGGCCCCTCCTATTCCGCCGACCCCTGCTCCGGCCCCTCCCGCCCCGCCGGCCCCCGCGGCTCCCGCTCCGGCTCAACCGGGAGCTGCTGAGTGGGCGCCCGAAGTCGGTCAACTGGTGCCAGATGATCCTGCTCCTGCTCCTGCTCCTGCTCCCGCTCCCGCTCCTGCGGCAGCTCCAGTAGCCGCCGCCAAACCTCGCGAACCGCGTGCGCCTCGCGAACCGCGTGCGCCTCGTCAGGCTGCCGCGGCGGCTCCAGCTCCAACGGCTCCGGCGGCCGTGCCTGACGCCGATGCCATTTCGTTGCCCCGTCAGCAGTTCTTTATTGGCGTCGGCGTCGTGGCGCTTGTTGTCGCGGCTTTGGCCTACTACTCATTCTTCGCCGAAGCCGACCCCGTCGACAGCCCGGCTGCGCCAGCACCGGCGCTGGGGATCGAGGGTTCGATTGCGGTGGGCGACGTAGGCGCGGACGGCGAAGTGATAGCCGACGAACGCGATGCCGCTATTGCCAACCTGCAGGCCCAGCTCGCAACCGCCGGAACGCCGGCCCTGCCCGGTACAGCCATTCGCCGGATTGTGGTTGCCGCTGATGCCAGTTTTGTCAGCGTTGGCGTTGAGGGCGTCGCGGTCGTCGGACCCTTTGGGGGCTATGCGGCGATTGACCCTTCCACCAATGCGGTGACCGCCAACAGCCAAGTCAGTGCCGGAGCGACCCGCGTCATGCGCACGGCGTCGGCGGTTTGGATAACCGACTACGCCGACAGCTTGATCGTTCGCGTCGATCCCGTCGCCAACAGCGTCGTCTCCACCTTCGATTTCCCCAACCCTGATGGCATCGCCAAATTCGGGCCGACACTGTTGGTCTCGGCGTCGAACGAAGGCCATGTATCGCAAGTCGATCCCAACACGGGGGCGATCCTTCAGACGGCGTTGGTGCTTGGCAAACCGACCGACATCGTCGTGACCGAGGACGAACAAATATGGGTCGGGTTGTTCGATACTGGTGAGGTTGTTCAGATCGATCCGGCCACCTTTACGGTGACCAATCGTGTCACGGTGGGGGCCGGTCCATCGGGCCTGGCGATTGCTGATGGCATGTTGTGGGTCGCCGACTCGTTGGAAGGAACAGTGATGGGTGTCGATCTGGCGACGCTCGAGGTCGTGCACACACTCCCGGTGGGGGACGAACCCACCGAGGTCGAAGTGTTCCAAGGCTCGGTATGGGTTTCGGTGAAGGCCAGCGGAGAGCTGGTCCAGATCGATCCTGTCGAGGGTGTAATCGTCACCCGCACGCCGCTGGGCACCAGCGCTAGGGGCGGCCCTACGGGTATGGATGTCGGCGCAGGTTCGTTGTGGGTTGCGGTGCGGGGCGAACGTTCTGTCGTGCGTGTCACCCCCGGCGGTGGCTGATCGGGCATTGTTGGTCGATGGCCGAACCAAAATGGGATGATCATGCCGACTGGTGGCAACGAGAGTTCACCGACGGCGCTGATCCCGAATACGTCGAGCAGATCATTCCGCTCGCAATCGAACATCTCGGCGACAAACGCCACATTCTCGACGTCGGTACTGGTGAGGGTCAGATCGCGCGGGCTGCAACCGAGCTTCTCGGCGCGTCAGTAGTCGGTCTCGATCCCACGTCGTCGCAGATCGACGTTGCGGTCGACCGCGGCGGCGGACCGGTCTACGCGCGGGCCGGTAGCGATGCTTTGCCGATCGCCACGGCGTCGGTTGATGCAGTGGTGGTTTGTCTCGTGTTCGAACACGTGGACGATCTCGACTCGTCGCTCGCCGAGGTGGCACGCGTGTTATCACCCGGCGGACGGTTTCTTTTGTTTTTGAATCATCCCTTATTGCAAACGCCGGGCAGCGGCATGATTGTCGATCACATGATCGAACCGCCCGAGACTTATTGGCGGATAGGGCCGTATTTGCCCGAGGCGGTCACGGTCGAGGAAGTTCAAAAAGATGTGTTTGTGAGGTTTGTGCACCGTCCTCTGAGCCGTTACGTCAACGGCCTTGTCGACGCCGGACTCGGGCTGGTCGGGATGCACGAGCCCTCGCCGCCGCCGGGGTTCATCGCCAAGGCCGGCGAGTACGAAAACGAGGTTGTGGCGACTACGCCTCGCCTTTTGTTGTTGGTGGCCGAAAAGCCAACTCACGAGGTGGTTGTGAGATGAGCGAGGTAGTTGTTGTGGCCGGGATGTCGGGGGCGGGGAGAACCGTCGCGGGCAACAACCTCGAAGACCTTGGTTGGTTCGTGATGGACAACCTTCCTCCGAGCCTTATCGCCAAGGTCGCCGAGCTGGCCGATGGATCGGGTCCGGCCGGCGACCGCTTGGCGCTGGTCATTGGTTCTGGTCGCTATCACGAGGCAGTAGTGCCGCTGTTGGGCGCCTTGCGTAGCCAAGTGGGACGGCTTCAACTGGTGTTTTTGGACGCATCTACCGATGTGCTGGTGCGACGGTACGAGTCGAGTCGCCGGCGCCATCCTTTTGGCGACAACGAGGCGGCCGGTGACACTTTGATCCACGTCATCGAGGCCGAACGAGCGGCGCTTGATCCCCTTCGGGCCGAGGCCGATCTGGTGATCGACACTTCCGATCTCAACGTCCATCAGCTTCGTGCGCGTATGGTCGAGGCGTTTGCCGCCGGCGGTTCCGAGACGGCGATGCGAACCACGGTCACATCGTTTGGCTACAAGCACGGTCTGCCGCTCGACGTTGACCTGGTTTTTGATTGTCGCTTCTTGCCCAATCCTCACTGGATAGAAGAGCTTCGTCCCCTGACGGGGCTGGACGAAGCAGTGGCCAACTATGTCCTCGAACAACCAGTGACGGGGGCCTTTTTGGCCCGTCTCGAACGTCTGCTGGCGTTGATTTTGCCGTTCTATGTGCAAGAAGGAAAGTCCTATCTGACGGTGGCTTTTGGTTGCACCGGCGGGCGTCATCGCTCGGTTGCCATCGCCGAGCGAATGGCCGAGACCCTCGACCGGCTCGGCCATGCCCCCGCGATCGTGCATCGCGACATCGACAAATGATGGGCGCGGTGGTGGCCATCGGCGGCGGGCATGGCCTCGCCACGGTGCTCGAGTCTCTGGTGGGGCGATGCGAGTCCTTGACCGGTGTCGTATCCGTGGCCGACGATGGCGGCTCGAGCGGGCGGCTCCGCCGCGACCTCGGCATTGTTGCGCCCGGCGACATGCGTCGCTGTCTCGCCGCCCTGGTTCCTAATGGGCTCATCCGCCAAGCGTTGGAGCACCGGTTCGGTTCCGGCGCGCTGGCGGGGCACCCGGCGGGCAACGTTTTGTTGGCTTCGATGCTAGAGCTCGAAACCGACCCAGTAGTGGTGATGGATGTCCTGGGTTCGATGGTGGGCGCTCAGGGCCGGATCTTGCCGGCGACCGACGAACGAGTCGATTTGATGGCGACGGCCGAGCGGGGCACCGTCAAGGGCCAGGTGGCGATCAGCGAAAGTGGGGCGATCGATAATATTCGTGTGTCGCCTCGCGATCCCCATGTCCCCGTTGCGGTGCTCGACGCAATTGCCGAAGCATCGGTCATCATTGTTGGGCCGGGCTCGTTGTACACGAGTGTGCTGGCTCCGGTTGTTCCCAAAATTCTCGAATCGATAAACGCCAGCGACGCTCGGGTGGTGTACATCGCAAATCTCACGGGAGAGCCCGGCGAGACCGATGATTACACGCTTGACGACCACATCGGCGCGGTGCTTCGCCATGGCCTTACTCCCGATGTCGTGCTTGCCGATCGCTCTGACGAATGCCGGTCCGAGCACGAGGCAATCGTTCACCGAGCCGATGTTGTAAGCGTCGGAGCTGGTGTTCACGACCTGGCCAAGCTCGGCGCCGCGCTGGTCGAAATTGCCGGCCGACCGCGTCCAAAGTCCTCCGATCAAGAGATCTGAGCGAAAGCGTAGGTTTTCGTTTCCGGATGTGGTCCAATCACTCTGTCAACCAACCATGGAGACCGCAATATGACTGTCCGCGTCGGCATCAATGGCTTCGGCCGAATTGGCCGTAACTTCTTCCGAGCCGCCAAAGCTCAAGGCGCCGATATCGACTTTGTCGCTGTCAACGATCTCGGTTCGCTCGAGACGATGGCCCATCTACTCAAAAACGATTCGGTTCATGGCCGTCTCGACGCCAAGATCAAGGCGGTCAAGGGTGGCATCAGCGTCGATGGCGACACCCTCAAGGTTCTCTCCGAACGCAACCCGACCGATCTGCCGTGGGGGGATCTCGGTGTCGACGTAGTGATCGAGTCGACGGGCATCTTCACCAAGAAGGAAGCCGCTTCGATGCACCTCCAGGCTGGTGCGCCAAAGGTCATCATTTCTGCCCCTTCGGGTGATTGCGATGCCACCTTTGTCATGGGCGTCAACGAAGACACCTACAACCCGGCTCGTCACCACGTAATTTCCAACGCGTCGTGCACGACCAACTGTTTCGTCCCGATGATCAAGGTCCTCGACGATGTGTTTGGCGTGCAGCAAGGCCTGATGACCACAGTCCACGCCTACACGGGTGATCAGGCACTCGTCGACGGGCCCCATAGCGATCTGCGTCGTGCCCGCGCTGCCGCGGTCAACATCGTGCCCACCTCGACCGGCGCCGCTCGCGCTACGGGCCTGGTCATGAAGAAGATGCAAGGCAAGCTCGACGGCACGTCCATGCGAGTCCCGATTCCTGACGGGTCCATCACCGACTTCACCGGCATCCTCAAGAAGGAGGCCACCGTCGAAGAGATCAACGCTGCGTTCAAGAAAGCGGCGTCGAGCGGCCCACTTCGCAAGGTGTTGGTCTACTCCGACGAGCCGTTGGTGTCCTCCGACATCGTTGGATCGCCCGCGAGTTGCACGTTCGACTCTGGTCTAACGATGTCGCAGGGAACGCTGGTCAAGATCTTCGGCTGGTACGACAACGAGATGGGCTACTCCAACCGCCTCGTCGACTTGTCTTTGCTGGTCGGCAAGAAGAAGGCCCCCAAGAAGGCCGCCAACAAGGCTCCCAAGAAAGCGGCCAAGAAGCCCGTGAAGAAGGCCGTGAAGAAGGCCGCGAAGTAGCAGTGACCTCCGTCCCTCGCCTCGAGGACCTAGGTGATCTGACCAACAAGTCGGTGCTGCTGCGCGCCGACTTCAACGTGCCGATTGCCAACGGCGAGATCACCGACGATCTCCGAATCAAGGCTGCCTTGCCAACGATCAGGTGGCTTCTCGAGCGAGGGGCATCGGTCACGGCGTGCACGCACCTGGGTCGGCCCAAGGGAAAGCCCGATCCGGCGTTCTCGGTCGGACCGGTGCGCGAACGTTTGGCCGAGTTGGCGCCGGGGGTGGAGTTGCTCGAAAACCTCCGGTTTGATCCGGGCGAAACCAGCAACGATCCGGCGTTTGTCCAACAGTTGATCGCTGGTCACGACGTTTACGTAAACGACGCGTTTGGTGCGTCGCATCGCGCTCACGCTTCGATTGTGGGGCCGCCTCGCTTTCTGCCGTCGGCCGCCGGCCGGCTCCTTGGTCGAGAGGTCGAGGTTCTGGCCAACATGTCGGCGCGGCCGCGCCGTCCTTTTGTGGCGATCATGGGCGGGTCCAAAGTCAGCGACAAGCTCGCAGTGATCGAGGCTCTGCTCGAGACAGTCGACAGCATCATCGTGGGTGGCGGGATGTGTTTCACGTTCCTGAAGGCTCAAGGCCACTCGATTGGGGCGTCGCTTTGCGAGGACGACATGGTCGATACGTGTCGAGAACTTCTGGCCGGGCCAAAAACGATTCACTTGCCATACGACATCACCGCCATGGGACCAGACGGCAAGTTGTTCGAGCCCGATGCCGGCGGCGATGTGCGCCAGATGGGCACGAACATCCCGGACGGCTGGATGGGTGTCGACATCGGGCCGGGATCAGCGGCGCAGTTCGGTGACGTGATCTACGAAGCGGGCACGGTGCTGTGGAACGGGCCCATGGGCGTATTCGAAGATCCCCGGTTTGGTGGTGGTACCGGAGCGGTTGCTCAGGCCATGGCCGATACCAAGGCCTTCACAATCGTTGGTGGTGGCGACAGCGCCGCGGCCGCGAAACAATTTGGAGTCGACAAGGATATGGACCATGTATCCACCGGTGGAGGGGCATCGCTCGAGTTGATCGAGAAGGGCGACCTGCCTGGTCTGCAAGCATTACGAGGAGCATCAGATGCCATCAAATAGTTCAGACCGCAAGCCGCTCATCAGCGGCAACTGGAAGATGAATCACAATCATTTCGAAGCGATCCAAACCGTGCAAAAACTCGCCTATGCGCTCGAAAAGAGCGACTACGACGCGGTTGATGTGTCGGTCCATCCGCCTTTCACCGACTTACGGTCGGTCCAGACAGTGCTGCAAGCTGACGACATACCGATCGCGCTGGGTGCCCAAAATGTTCATGCCGCGGCCAACGGTGCGTATACCGGCGAAGTTTCGTCGACCATGCTGGCCAAGCTCGATGTGAGCTACGTGATCGTGGGTCACTCGGAGCGCCGCGAATTGTTTGGCGAAACCGACGGAGTCGTAAACGCCAAAGCCAACGCAGTTCTGGCCGCGGCTATGACCCCGATTGTTTGTTGCGGCGAGACGCTCGACGAACGTAATGCCGGCCAGGCCGAGGCCAAGGTCGCCGGTCAGATCGAGGGCAGCCTCGCTGGTTTGTCGGCCGAAACGGTTGGCGACTTGGTGGTCGCCTACGAGCCGATCTGGGCCATCGGTACCGGCGAGACAGCGACGCCCGACGATGCCCAACACATGTGCGGGCATATCCGATCGCTGGTCGAATCCAAATGGGGTGCCGCGGCTGCGGCTGCGGTCCGAATCCAATACGGCGGATCCGTGAAACCCGGCAACGCTCCGGAGCTTATGGGCCAACCCGATATCGATGGTGCGCTCGTGGGCGGTGCCAGCCTTGATGCTGACGACTTTGCCCGCATTATCAAGTACCGGATTTACCAGGCCTGACGTTTGAGGATTTGGCTGGCCGCAGCGCTGCCGGTTCGCTGTCGACGATTGGTACAGTTACTGCCGTGATTTGGATTGTTGCCCCTCTGCATGTTTTGTCGGCGCTGCTGCTGATCTTTCTGGTGCTGCTTCACAGCGGCAAGGGTGGCGGCCTCTCCGACATGTTCGGTGGCGGCGCTGGTGCCGCGGCGGCTGGTTCGACCGTTGTCGAAAGAAACCTCGATCGCATCACGGTGCTGGCGGCGATCGTGTTCGGCTTTACCTCTGTGGCTTACGGCCTGATTTTCTGAGAGTCGTCGCCGTTCACCTCGGCCGATTTCTTCCAACATCTAGCCAATAAACGCCTCTAGGACCGCGCCGACGCGCCGATGGAACTGGGTGGGTCGCAACGCCAGAATTTCACGCTCCGTAGTTTTTGTCGTGTCGATGGCGTTATTGACGACGGCCTGCTCCGCCGAGCGCCCTCAACTGGTCGAGGACGGTGCGGCCCGCGAAGTTGGGTCGATCGATGCCGGCGCTCAGGCCGATAGCGGTAGCGAACCCGATCAGGATGAAGCCGAGCTCGAGCGCGACCATCTGACCTTACGGCTCGGAGTCGGAACGAGCTGGGCGGGAGACCCGGCCGACGCCGGCCCGGCCTCGGTTGTCGGGCGAGTTCTCGCTGGCCTGCTCCACGAAGGTCTGACCACGATCGACGACGATGGTGCCGTTGCCTCGGGCTTGGCCCGGCGATGGTTTGTCACCGCCGACCGACTGCGTTGGACGTTCGTTCTCGATGACGATGTTGTGGACGGCCTGGGCGAGAGCATCACTGCGGCCGACATCAAGTTGTCGCTCGAGCACGTAGCCGCCCGAGGGAGCGACGACCAGGCCGCCATTGCGCTTCGAGCCATTGTTGGTTGGGACGACTTCATGAACGGCGAAACCGGTGGCGTCGCTGGTTTGGCGGCCCTGGACGCCACGACGCTAGTGGTGAGCCTGACAAGACCATTCGAGCAACTCGGCCGCGTATTGGCGTCGCCGGCGTTCGGGATCACCGGCACCGCCTCTGATCGGTCGATACGCACCACCGGCGACTATCGATACACCGACGATGTTGCCGTGCTCGAGGCTGTCGATCCCGAAGCCACAGTGAATCGAATCGAACTGGTGCGCGCCGACACGAATAGCGGAACTTTGTTGATCACCGACGACGTCGACTGGACCGTGCTTCAGGGAAACGAGTCGATCGACCATCTGCCTGGTGATGTGATTCGTCATCCGCTCGACCTTCGAGTCGGGCTAGCGGTGCGGCTTGGTTCCTTTGATGAGCGGGCCGCTATCCGCGGGGCGCTGTCTTTGGCCGAGATAGCGGCGACCGTGCCGGGGTTGTCGATCTTGCCAGTAGCGACCGGACCCGGCGATCTCAGAGACTTGCCGGCTGCGGTGTCTATCGACGTGCCGGCCGGACCCTTGTCGGGGGTGGGGGGCGAGTTGGTCGCACAACTATCGGTAGCCGGAGTGGATGCGTCACTCGTCGAAAGCTCGCCAAGCGCGTTCGCGGCTCGGGTGGCGTCGGGCGACGCAACAATATTTCCGGTCGTGTTTGCCGGAGGCACCGGCAATGGCTCCAACTCGCTGAGCCTGTCGACTCCGGGATCTGTCGACGACGTGTTCGGGCCCGCGGTGGATGGCCGCGACGACCGGCTTCGCTTGGCTCACGAGATTGACGCGACCGCCGATGCGGCTCAGCGACGGGTCCTAATCAACGAACTCGAGCGTTTGCTGATCGACAACGCGCTGCTGTACCCCCTGGGCCAATTCGAGGTCCGCATTGGAGTCGGTCCAGAAATGGACGATCTGCGAATGAACCACGACGGCACGCTCGACTTGAGCCGGTTCGACTAGGCACACCGACTCGACAACACACCGCTAGCCGGCGAGGTCAATCGCGAGTATGGCCGGGCGACGGCCGGGCGCGGTAGCGAACATTATGGTGCATGATTCGATGCAGACCCGTGTGTCATCAGCCTGCTCGCGTTCGTTGAGCGACGGCACAACAAATCGGGCTTCGGCGGTTGTTTCGGTAGTCGACCGAATCGCTCGTTCGAGCAAAAGGCAAGTGTCGCCATAAGGGTCCTCGGTCGCGGTGTCGCACAAGACCAGCACCGGCTGTTGCTGCTCGTTCGGCAGCGGGTCGAGGTTACGCACCCGAACATTGATGGTTTCGCCGGGCACCAAGGGCCCGGTTGCGTCGATAGCCAGCTCTGGGCCTGATCGGGGGTCCTCGCTCGAAAACGAAACCGCCGAAGCTAGGTGGGATAGACCGGACCGGAACCGCAGTTCGCATTCGGTCGCCGCGCAGTCGATCACTTCGGCGGGGCGGGTGGTGCCGGTGGGGCCGAAGATGAACCGTGGGAGCGCGGCATAGGCAACGGCGCGGCGCCCGGGTTGATCAAATGTCGCGACCACTGTGCAAACCGCGGTCCCAACCGCGCACACCGCCGCGTCGTACGGGTGGTTGAAGGCGTTGTCCAACCTGAGCCTCGCTGTCTCACCGTCGGCCAAGTTCGTTCGGGGACGGACTGCTCCGACAAGGTGAAGGGCGGGAGCGGAAGGGTCGAAGTTGACCGGAGCCGAACTGATCTCCACGGCCGTCGTCGGGTCGATGAGCACGATTTGGCATTGGGCGTCGCGAACACAGTCGACCTTGCCGCTCGACGTGATCAGCTCGCCGCCCAGTTGCAACTCGAAGCGGGTGGTGCCGAGCGCCGCCGATGTCGGGGCGTTGATGGGTCTGAGGTCGCATCCGTCAGCCAAATCAATCACGCACACCGAGAGTTCGAATTCGCGTTGCACGCTTACGATGCTTACCGTCAACTCCGAGCCCGGAACCTGAGGACGCGGCGGATCGATTCCGATTTCGTGAACCGGATCAGCGTCACTGCTGAAGTCGACGGGTAGTTCGGCGATCTCGCCGTCGCCGGTTGTCAGTTGGATTTGCAAGACACAGGCCCCGTCGGCCGCGCAGTCGTGCAGTTGTCCGTTGGAGGCCGCGAGTTGGCGGCGAGCGATAACACTGAACCACACGCCGTTACCGTCGCTGAACACCGACTGTATAGGGAGTTCTGTGCAAGCGAGAAGATCGCCGACCGGACATATTTCGACCGTCGGATCACCGTCTTGGAAATACTTGGTCAACGACTTGATCGTGATAAAGCTGCCCTCGGTCAAACCGGTGGACGGCGTCGCGGTCAGCTCCAAGTTGTCTAGGTCTTCCAAGCCCAGAGCGACGGGCCGAAACTCGACCGCCGCGGTATTGGCCGGGCGTTCGGTGCTTCCGTAGTCCAGCACGACCGCACACGTCCCGACTTCGAGGTTGGCGCAGTCCATCCATTGCGAGTGCACAAACACAAACCTTGGGACCGTGAAGGGCATCTCTAGAAAGCCCGAGCTATCGGTGACCCCGCCCTGGGTGACGGTTGGTTGCCAACAGTTGAGGGCGTCTTCGGGGATTCCGACCACGCACAGCCCGGCGTTCACCCGAGTTGATGGCCCCAAAGCCGTTCCGGTCAAGGTAACTATTTGATCGCCACGAATGTCGCGGCTCGGGTCGATAGATATTCGGGGCGGCACAAAGGCCGTGTTGTCCTTGTCGAAGTCGAGGCTCGTGGCAATTGGGCTCGAGCCGTCTTGCAACGCCAGCACTTCGACTTGACAGCTCTCGGTTGCGCAATCCACCGGACGTCCACCGACAGTGATGGCACGGGAAACCGCGTAGGTGGTGTTTATCGCACCGTCGTCGCGTTGCTCCAACAGGGTGTAGGTCCCGGTATCGCAGCGATCGGGGAGCGAAAGGCCCGAAGCAAGTCCGCTCACCAAGCACATGCGGGCCGCGATGGTCTGACTTTCGGCGAAGCCGGTTACGCGGATCTGGATATTCTGGCGATCGAACAAGTCGGCTACCGGCTGGATCACAAACTCGACGTCGGCGGTGTCGGTTGCTATCGCCCCAGAAACCGACTGGGGCGTCGATGGCGCGCTTGCCGGTGTGGCTTCGAACACCCAGCCGAAGAGTCGAGCGACGAGTATGAGCGCCGCGATCATCGCGGTGGCCGCCCCCGCGAGGCGCCAGAGTTGTTGTCGGCGTGGCGTTGTCGGCGGGCCGGCCGACTCGTCGGGACGGCGAGCCGATTCGTCCGGTTCGATGGGTAGCGGTTCGAGAGGTTCGTTCGGGTCTTGGGGGGCCATAGCGTCAGTTGGCTCGAGCTATCGATACTTGGATTGACGCCGAACGAAACGCGGGGGCGACCGTCGCTACGAGCCAGCACGACGTGGCGCATACCGGCTCTTCGCCGGGCGTGGCCCGCGTCTGTTCGATTTCGGGCAACCTCAAAATCGTCTCGGCCGCCCCGGTCGGGTCGAGGGCCCGGTCGGTGACACTGGCGGGTGCACACGTCGATGGATCGGAGTCGATGGCACGGCACCAACGGTAGGTAGCCGGGTTGGATGCCGACGGGTCGACAAGGAAGAAGCCGCTCACTCTGATCGGCACCGTCTGGCGTTCCTCGAGGCCAAGATTGTCGCCGATCAGAATCTCCGGCGGCTCGTCGGTCAAGTCCGATCCGTCGAAACGCAGCGGGGTCTCGACGATCTGGTTGCGGTCTGCGATCCGCAGAGTGCACGGGAAAAGTCGACAGTCGACCAAAGTGGTCGCGGCGGTGTCCTTGGTGGCGTCGGTGAAGTACCGCGGTAGTCGTATGCGGGCGGCTGGTTCCGCCTCGCTCAATCGGAGGTCGGCGAGCCGGACACAGATCGCTTCGGCATTGCACAAGCTGGTCACAAACCGAGTCGGGCTATCGACGTCGGCGCGGATCTCGGCGCTGGTGCCATGACCATGACCGCTGCTGGGACGCACAACAATTCGGCGGTCCACAAACGACGCAGTATCGAACTTGATCGGCACCGGTTCGACGTAGCCGTTGTCGATGATGAACCGCAGTTCGCACGCTGCTTCGGTCGAACAGTCGTGAGCGCCTTGAGGTGTGTTGATCATGCTGTGCATCACGATCTCGATGCCGTTGAGCGCGTTGGCGTCGGGGTCGCGGGTCACTCGTTCGTCGCACGCCGAATGCCGGCCGCTCACGCACTGGACCACTCGAACCCTTCCCGGGGTGTTGACGACCGCGACAACTTGGTCGCCTTCTTCGTATGGGCCCTCTATGTCGAGCGACGCGACAAGCGCCGGGGTGGTTGGGGCTTCGACGTCGAAATCCACCAGCAGGTCGTACTCGTAGATCACCGTGTCCTGCATCCAGAACCGCAACTCGCACGGCGCGACTTCGACGCAATCGTGGATCTCACCCTGCCAGGTCGTGAAGCGGCGAGGGAGGGTGAGGGCAGTGGTAGTAGTGCTGACCGTGACCGCAGTGTCGTGACGGGTAAGAGCCGTACACGCATCGGTGATACCGACGCGACAAAGCGCGACTCCCGGGTCGCCTTGCTGAAGGAGAGGGCCCTCGGCGTTGAACACAACCGCCGTGCCGGCCCCCAGATTCGACGCCTGCGACACCGAGTAAAGCCGGATCGGTGGCTGAATCGTGTTGTCGAAGTCGAGCACAAACGCTCCCGGCTGGCGCACTCCCGCTTCGGCGGGAGCGGTCGGTCGCAACTGCACAACGCAGCGTTGCTGCGGCCCGGGGTTGGCACAGTCGAGCCATTCGCCGTTGACGTAACGAAACCGGCCCGCCCGGTCGTTATACGTTGCCGTGCCCGTGTTGTCGGCGGTCACGACCGGCGGACTGCTCTGAGGGTCGCAGATCTCGGTGCCGTCGGCCCGCCCAATCACGCACTGTTGGGCAACGTATGTGGCCCCCGGATCGAGACCCACAGCCTCGACCTGCAGGACCGCCGAATCCACGATCCCCGAAGCCGGATGAACAACCACCCGCGGTGGGTCATCGAGACCACCCAAGCCGGTCCACAAGTCGAGCGCGATGCTGCCCGCTCTGGTCGGGCCCAAAGTAGACGTGGCGACAATTACGCAGCCGCCGAACGAACAATCGACAACTCGACCGCTCAGGCTCAACTTGCGACGCACCACAAACTCGGCGTCGACCACACCCGCGCCATCGGCTTTCAACAACACTTGAGTGCCCGTATCGCACGACTCGGCGGTCGCGGCCTCGCTCACCGAGGGATCTTCCCCGCACTGCACGGCCGCCACTATCTCATCGGGACGAAAACCGCTGCTGCTCAACTGGATCGCCTCGCCATCGACCAGCTGCAACAGCGGCTCAGAACTGAGGTCGACGGCGGTCGTTGGCACCTCCGGCGAACTCGCACCGTCGACAGATACATCCGCTTCGCTGGGAACGTCGGGCCCTGTCGAAGGTTCGACCGTGTCGTCGGCCGCGCCCCCGGCAACCAGCCGAGCAACCGCCATCACCACCGTCAGCGCAACGACAACCGCACCGAGCTGCCGTCCTCGGTTCTGTGGCCGCGCCTTGGGCCCGGCCGCCGGTTCGCGCCTGAGCGTCGCAGCCTGTACCGGCCAATCCTCAACCGGCTCCCCAACGTCGTCAGTCACCGCTACAGCATCGCGCAGAACCCGCACGTAAAGGCATCTGTCGGGTGGCGCCCGCCGCTCACGCCGCTACGATTGCGCTCCGCATCCAGCTCGCTGGAACAGTCACGTCGGAGTGGCGGAATTGGCAGACGCGCTAGCTTGAGGGGCTAGTGCCCGAAAGGGCGTGGGGGTTCAAGTCCCCCCTCCGACACTTTTGTGATGTCGCGAGACATCGGAACCTCCCGAACCCTCAGTTCGGGGGGTTTCTTGGTTTTCCGGTGGGCTGATATGTCTGGTTGGTGTTGAGGGTGAGTCGGCGGAGGAGTTCTCCGGTGGCGGTTGCGACGATCCGGATCTCGAGGCCGGTGATGAGCATGATGATTGGTGTGCCGGCGTGGGCTCGGCCGATGCCGATTTTGTAGAGGTGGGTGTTGTGGCGGAGGGTGACTTTGCCGGAGTTGTCGACTTTGTCGCGGCGGACGCGGTGTTCGGTTTCGGGTGCCGTGGCGGGTCCGGTTTTGGGGAGTCGGGTGTAGGCGAGGTGGGGTGTGGTGCGGCCGAGCGATCGGTGTGGTCGCCGGTGGTTGTATTCGTCAACGAACGCGTCGAGAAGCGCCTGGAGTTCGTCAATGGTGGCTGCGGGTGGTTTGGGTCGGAGCCATTTCTTGAGGGTCTGTTGGAAGCGTTCGACTTTGCCGCAGGTGGTCGGGTGGTTCGGTCTCGAGTGTTTCTGGTTGATGCCGAGGTCGTTGAGGAGCGTTTCGAATCGGTTGAGTGACGTGGCGCCGCCGTGAGCGAAGCGGGCGGTGTAGTACATGCCGTTGTCGGACAGCACGGAGGCTGGATAGCCGTTGTGGCCTGCGGTTTTGGTGAACTCGTCAACAACAA
>Ga0209992_10001758_pt1 | contig 21652 bp, 22 predicted proteins | sample 2SBtaG_2_FD_182564 | JGI IMG/M metagenome (GOLD analysis project Ga0209992, IMG submission 182564) | Deep subsurface microbial communities from Kolumbo volcano to uncover new lineages of life (NeLLi) - 2SBTROV12_ACTIVE470 metaG (SPAdes)... | ecosystem: Environmental > Aquatic > Marine >... | reverse complement strand
CAGATAAGGGAACTAAAGCAGCAGCTGGAAGAGCCCGTAAAGCAATTGGTGAGATTAAAAAGTTAGTTACTGAATACCGTAAAGAATCAGTATCAGCTTGTAAATAACCATTCGATCACAAACAAAAAAGGGAAGCTTTCGCTTCCCTTTTTTTGTGTCCTATATTTGTAGGAAATATAAGACTATTTCGTTCCTACTTTCGAAATAAACCCACCAACACCAATAAGGCGACTAATCCAGCGAAGCCAGATTCGCCGAAATTATTTATGATGGATGTCAGGTTACCAATAACATTAACGCCAAAGATACCAGATCCAAATATTACTTCAGATACAGCACCAATAGCTATAAAGGACATCATCAGATGAGCTAAGTCATCTACATATCCTTTTACCGTTGTTACGATTTCCTTCATGCGGTTTTCTCCCGTTAGTTAACAAAAAAAGGCTGCTCAGTTGGTATAACCAAGCAACCTCAATAATAACTATGTAAAACCAAATATTTTTATATTTATATTAGGAAACCATCATAGAAAAAAATTTCTTATAAAAATCTAAAGCACTGATAAAATGGAGTTTATATGGCACAAGATTATGAACTATTTGAGGGAAAGTCTCTATCTGACGTATTTAAAGACATTTACGACAATACCGAAAAAAATAGACAACAATTAGATGTATTAACTAGGGAACTTGTACAGTATATTAAAGATGGTGATACTGCAGTTCAGATAGTTCCTATGTTAAAAGAATATCTTGAAATCAATGTAAAAAACGATGACCAATTAGTAAAGATAGCAGCAATCGTTCAAAGATTACTTTCTGCTGAAGCTAAGGGTGGTTCAGAAGAATCGTTTGCATTATCAGATACAGAAAAAGAACAATTAATGAAAGCAGTAGAGGATACTGCAGAAGATGTCCAAAAATATTCCGATACCATTACAGGGGAATTTAAAGCGGAAAATTAAATGAAAATAAAATTACCTGAATTAAGTTTAAAAGCTACTGGCTTTACTAATTTATTTGATGTAGATAATCATATTAGAAAAATGTTATCTCCAGTTATTAATCAAATAAATGTTGGAAAAGCAGATGAGGGAGAATTAGCAGAAGTAGTTAAAGTTTATGCTACAGAAGAACAATTAGATGAATCACCAATTGATGATGAACCTGATTATAAATTTCTTGGTGCTATAAGATTTAGAAAAGTTTTTACACAACAACATATACCTGATGATCAATTGATGGTAGCTTATCCTTTAAATTTAAATGTTATAGATTTTCCTGTCAAAGGTGAAACTGTATTTATTCAAAAAATTTATGATAAATTTTATTATACGGATAGAGTTAATATGTTTAACAATCCGAATAATGCAGCAGCTCGTGGTGCTAGTCAAAAATTTAATATAGGTAAAAATACACAAAGTGATAAAACATTAGATACTGCTGAAACAGGAATATCAGAAAATAAAGAATCTCAAGATGAAGTATTTTTGGGTGAATATTTTAGACCAAATTTTAATGTAAGATCATTAGTACCAAATGAGGGTGATACTTTAATACAAGGAAGATTTGGTAATACATTAAGATTAGGTAGTATAAATAATTCACCAACTATAAAACTTAGAGCAGGTCAGATATCAGACTATGAAAAGTTTGATGAGGGTAATAACTTAATTGAGGAATTAGAAGGGAAAGCATTAAATGCACCATTAGAAGAAAATATAAATTTAGACGCTTCTTCAATGTGGATGACTACAGATGAAACAGTTTCATTAACACCCGCAACATTAGAAGATACAAACATATATCCAATAGATACAGCACCTGAAGAGTTTAGTGGTAAACAAATTATTTTTAATTCAGGTAGGTTGATATTTAATAGTAAGGAAAATGGAATTCTTGGTTTCAGTAATGGACCAATAGATTTTTCAACACTTAATAGTTTTGGTGTAGCAGCTAAACAAGGTATAAGTTTATATGCTCCCAATATTATAATTGGTAGAGAAGACAAATTAACTAAAAATATAGTTTTAAAGTCTAATGACGTTTCAGTTCGTGCAGATAAAGGTGATGCAGTTGTTCGTGCAAACAGAATAATTTTACAAGGACCTCTTGAGGGTGAACAACAAAGATTACTAAATTTAAAATCTAAAGCTCCGTCTAATCCTAACGTTGAACGTTTGACAAAAGCAGTAAGAGGAGCTGAATTGGAAGATGCATTGAAGTTAATGTTAGATATACAAAAGAAAACAACTAAACATTTAAATAAAATATCACAAATTGTTGCAACATTAGCTACAAAAACAGCTGCTTTAATACCACCTGCAGGACAAGAAGCAGCTGACGCTGGATTATTATCCGCACAAACATTACAACAATTAGTTGATTCATTAGAAGTGCAGATGTCAAAGTTACCAAATATATTAAGTGATACAGTAGAATTAGAATAAACAAAATAAGAGGCAATAAAATGACTAAAAAAGACCTTTACAAAGTTATAAGAAAAATAGTTCGAGAAGAAGTTCAAAAAGAAGTAGGTAAGATACTTATTACTGAGAAAACTTTCAAAGAACCAATTAGAAAAAAATATAAAACCAAACCCGTCAAAAAAACTTATAGTAAAGATAAGACATTAAACGAAGTGTTGAATGAAACTGTAGGTTTAATGGAAAACCAATCACATAAGGAAGAATATCCTGATGTGGGTGGTAAACAATACACTACAGGTAATATGGCAGACTTATTAGGTTATGGTGATATGGCAAGTCCTGAATTAAAAAGGGATAAGGTTGCAGCACAAACTTTAGCAGAAAAAGGTGTTACTCCAGAACAAGTAGGTGATGGAGTTGTTAACGCACTTACAAGAGATTATTCAGACTTGATGAAAGTAATAAATAAGGATAAATAATGTCGTCAACTATAGAAACTAATTTAGATCCGAACACACACGTTGGTTTATCTTTTCCACTTGGATTTAGTGGGAATGCTTTATTTAATAGAACTAAAACTATTGAAGAACAAGCACGACATAATTTGAAGAATTTACTTTTGACAAATTTAGGTGAACGACCACACCAACCAGAATTTGGTTCGAGACTATTAGAAGTTGTATTTGAGTTTAAAGATGATGCTTTAATTGAAGAAGTAATAAACGAAGCCGTTGATAGATGGCTTCCTTATATAAATATAAATACTATTACAACAACAGTTGATGGTACAAATCCAAATAGATTAAACGTATCAGTAGATTTTTCAGTATCAACAACACCAGATGCAACAGATCAAATAGTTTTAGATTTCAATACAGGAGAATAGAATGCCTACGAATACGACAGGCCCAGTAAAAGATGTATCTAAAGAAGTCAAATATTTAAATAAAGACTTTGAAGGATTTAGAAATGACTTGATAGAATATGCAAAAACATATTTTCCAACTACATATTCAGATTTTAACGAATCTTCACCTGGAATGATGTTTATTGAAATGGCAGCTTATATTGGTGATGTCCTTTCTTATTATGTAGATAGTCAATTTAAAGAATCTATTTTAGCATACGCTGAAGAAAAAAGAACAATCTATAATATAGCACAATCTTTAGGATATAAACCAAAAGTTAGTTATCCTGCTTCAACTGTATTAGACGTTTTCCAAACTGTACCAGCTACAGGAACAGGAGATACCACAAGACCTAATATGAATTATGCTTTGACTGTTACAAATGCATCAAAAGTAAAATCAAAATCTACAGGTAAAACATTTAGGTTGATGGATGATGTAAATTTTAAATATTCAAGTTCTTTCGATCCTACAGTTGTTTCTATATTTGAAACAGATTCAAATGTTCCAACAAAATATTTATTGAAAAAAAGAGTGAGAGCTATTAGTGGTGATCCTAAAGAAGAACTTTTTACTTTTACTACAGCAACACAATATGATAAAGTAGTTTTAGGTAATCCAAATGTTATAGAAATACTTTCTGTAACAGATAGTGATGGTAATACTTGGTACGAAGTTCCTTTCTTAGCACAAGATACAATATTTGATGAAATGGAAAATACATCACAAAATGATTCTGATTTAACTCAATACAACGATACAGCACCTTATCTATTGAAGTTAAGAAAGACACCACGAAGATTTACGGCATTTATTAGAGACGATAATAGAACTGAATTAAGATTTGGAGCAGGTGTATCAGATAATCCTGATGAAGAGATAGTTCCAAATCCAGATAGAGTTGGTTCATCTTTAGCGAGTGGTGTTAGTAAGTTAGATACTGCATTCGATCCAGCAAACTTTTTAAATACAAGAACTTATGGATTAGCACCATCTAACACAACATTGACAATAAAGTATACTGTAGGTGGTGGTATAGAAGATAATGTTCCTGCTAATGATATTAAAAATTTAAGTGATGTTACATATAGAATAGATGATTCTGCTTTAGTAACAGCTACAGTTCAAGATGCAAAAGATTCTGTAGCATTTAATAATCCAGACCCAGCTTCTGGTGGTAGGTCAGGTGAATCATTAATAGAAATTAAAAATAATGCACTTGCTTATTTCCAAGCACAAAGTAGAGCAGTTACAAAAGAAGATTATATGATAAGAGCATTATCTCTACCACAAAGATTTGGAAACATAGCAAAAGTTTATATTGTTCAAGACGAACAACTTAATCAAGCTGAAGAACAAGTTCAAGAACCAGAAGTTAGTGTACAAGATGCACCACCACTTGAACAACAAATTGATAATATAAGTCCAATTATTCAAGAAGTAGCAGATACAACATCTACTACTGCTGAACCAAGAGCGGCATCACCTGCAGCTATTAGAAAAACTATAGCAAAGGCTAGAATGACTTCACCAAAAACAGTAAGACCTAAATCTAAAGCTGGTTCAAGTTTTGTAAGTAAAGCAGCACTATCAAAAGCAAAGAAGAGTGGTGGAGCTGGTGCAAGAAGTAGTACATATAAGGGTAAAGGAGGAGCATAATGGCTAAAAAACAAGCATCAAGAATACCTAATCCATTAGCATTGAATATGTATGTGTTGGGATATGATTCAAAGAAAAAATTAGCAAACTTAAATCAAGCAGTAAAAGAAAATTTAAGAACTTATCTTGGTCAATACAGAATGGTTACTGATGCGATTAATATTAAAAATGCTTATGTAATAAACATTGGTGTTAAGTTTGAAATTATGACAAGACCAAATTATAATAAGAATGAAGTTTTAGTTAGAGCTATAGAATCAGTAAAAACATTTTTTAATATTGATAGGTGGCAAGTAAATCAGCCAATTGTTTTATCTGATTTGGTTTATAGATTAAGTTTAGTTGATGGTGTATCAGCAGTAGTTCCACCAAAAGAAGATAATCTCGCATCTTTACCACTTATTATAACAAACAAATATAAAACTGCAAATGGTTATTCTGGTAATCTATATGATATAGAAGCCGCTACAAAGAATGGTATTATTTATCCATCATTAGATCCTTCAATTTTTGAGTTAAAATATCCAGGTACAGATATTGAGGGTAGAGTAGTAGGAGACGGCTAATGCATTATTTTGAATTCGCTACAGCAGATGCAACATTATATGAGGGTGAAGCAACTCAATCTGTAAATACAGGATTAGATCCGATATTAGAAGTTCGTAAAGATATGAATGACAATGCTACAGTAATAAATGTATCAAGAGCATTAGTTAAATTTAATTTACTTTATATTAGTGCTTCAGTTCAAAATGGTTTGATACCAAAAACTGCAAAATATTATTTAAATTTATATGATGCTGGTTCATCAGATTTACCATCTTCACAAACACTTTATGCTTATCCTGTAAGTCAATCGTGGACAATGGGTGATGGAACTTATCATGATAATCCACAAATAACTGAGGGTGTTAGTTGGAGATATAGACATGGTGAAAATGATGGAACACAATGGATAAGTGGTAGTAACAATACTGGTGGAACTTGGTTTAGTGGTAGTTATGCAGCTGGAACAAGAAACTTTACTTGTTCTTCTTCATTAGAATATGAGACAACTGATATCCGTATGGATGTAAGTGATATTGTTCATGCTTGGATTTATAGTGGTTCTTCATATGCAAATGAAGGATTTATGGTAAAGAGAAGTGGTAGTGTTGGAAATACAGATAGTGGTAGTGGAGTTACAGAGGGAGATAGTACTCAATATGGACAATTAAAATTCTTTTCAAGAGATACGTCTACAATATATCCACCAAAGCTAGAAGTAGTTTGGGATGACCATAGTTGGAGTACAGGTTCTTTAGCACCACTTACAGGTTCAGCATTAGAAGATACCGTAATTTATTTTAAAGGTTTAAGACCTGAGTATAAACAAAACAGTAAAATAAAGTTTAGACTTGTAGGTAGAGAAAGATATCCTAAGAAAACATATTCAACAACTGCAGCTGAAGTAGCAGTAAAATATTTACCAAGTGGAAGTCAATTCATAGAACATGGAACTTATTATTCAATTAAAGACGCTGTAACAGAAGATGTAATAGTTCCATTCGGAACTGGTTCAATTGTCAGTTGTGATACAGAAAGTAACTTCTTTAATGTTTGGATGAACGGATTTCAACCAGAAAGATATTATAAATTTGAGATAAAAGTAGTAACAGGATCAGCATCAAGCGCAACTCAGATTGTGAACACTTATGATGATGATTTTACATTTAAAGTAACGAGATAATGCCATATACAAAAGATCAACTTAAAAATAATCAATATTATGACGATGTTGTAACAGCTGCTCGTAGAGAACAAATCGCTCAATTCACAAAAGAAGAGAGAGATTTTGAAGCTTCGGGTTCTAATGCAGCTGCAGGTAAAACTCTGAGAATGAAAACAGGTGAACTTGTTTCTATTCCAGAAATACAAAACCATCCTGCTCAAAAAGTTGTTGTTCCAAATAAAACTTATACTGCAACAAAAGATGCTGATAAGTTTCTTGATAAAGATATAAAAGAGTTACTAAATAATAATCCTGTTAAGACACTAACCATATCAGAATTTTTTACAGAGTATAATAAAATTGCTTCAGTAATACCTTTAGAGGGTAGTGCAGATTCGCACAGATATCTTTATGAACAATCTTTACTTAGAATTGGTGGAACGGATGCATTTGCTGATTTGAAAGCTCAACTTGAACAAGAGATTGCTAATTTAAAAGCATTACAAGAAGAACTTAATGAGATGATAGCTGCAGAAGCAGAAGAAGCAGCACAAGATGCAGCTTATATAGAATATAAATCAAATATAGAGGGACGTTATCCAAATACAACTGTACCATATACAAGAGAAGAGTGGGATGATAAAGGACAACCTGTAGCATCAGAAATGGATGGGCATCAAAAATTAAGATTTATAAGACACCCACTTGGTAATTGGTCAGGTAAACCACATACTAAAAATCACGTAAAAGTTACATATTATGGTTATAGTAATAGAGGTGGTAAAGCAAAACTTCGTAGTGGAAATGCACCAGTAGTATTTAGTGTCGAAGCAGTTGGAGATCCAACAATGAAATATGAATGGTTAGATGCAGGTACAGGAGCAAGTGTTAAGTTTCATGAAAAATCTAATATGATTAAAGGTGCAGATACAGCAACAATAACAGTTGAACAAGGTAGTAGATATAAAAGTGCACTAAGGCTTAAATTACAATGTAAAATTACAGATGCAAGTGGTGAAAAAATTTCACATAAATGTGAAGTAAGTAGACGACACGCTAGAGCGAGAAGTTAAGGATTAGACATGGGAATTAAAGACTTAATGACAGGAATAGGAGCAGATTCTGCAGAATCATTAGGATTGACAGGTGCAGCTGATGAAATAAGACCAATACCACCTGCACCTCAACCACCTGTATATAAATCACAATTACCTGCTTCAGCTGTAAGTAGAGGAGAAATAGCAGGAACTTTTGGTAAACATGAATCAGATTTTATACAATATTATGTTTATGACTCAGATGGAAATTTCATTACTTCTAAAATAAAAACAGGCGGTAGTAGAGTAGATTTAGTTAAATTAAATCCTGGTCAAGACTTGAGAGATTGTGGTTTAATTGCAGGAAAATATAGAATAGAATATAATTTTTTAAGACAAAGAGGTGGTAAACCAAGAGTAATTTTTCAAGATGAAGAAGATCAAATATGGAATGGTCAAATTCGTGAGGAAAATGGAAGATATTTTAAAGGTATTGAATTAGATAATAATAATCCAACTACAAAAGAAGAAGTTTTTATTTTTGATGATACATATATGGTTCATGAAATATCACCATCAAGACAAGAAGTTAGAATAGTTGCAAAAGATTCAGATATTGCTGAATATAATAATGGATTTGCTTCATTACTTTTTAAAGAGTTCAGATATAATCCAATATTAACAGATATAGCAGGTGATGGAAAAATTGATAGTAATGATCCATTTAAGTTCGTAGCGACTTTAGATGATTCTGATGCTGGATTTAAAGAAGAAATGGTTGGTGGTTATATAGAAATTCCAAATGCTTTTATTACAGGTTATGAAGAGACAGTAAATTACATACAAAAACCAAATCCAAATTATGTAAATAGTACTAATACAAACCCAGAAAATAAATTTGTAGATTCAAAAGAAGCTCAAAAAGAAAAACAAGATGCTGCTAGAGCTGCAGCAATAGACCCAAGTTCTATAGAAGATTCTCCTGGAGAACAAACACCTATGACACAAGCCGCGGCTTCTAATAATCCGAAAACAAGTGGTGGAGGATCATCAGGAATGGCAGCGGTACTTGATATGATGGATGATGGATAATGGCTAGAACTTTATTAGAAAGAATTATGAGTGGTGAAGACACCCAACAACCAGCTGAAGTTGGAGTTGGTCCATCTGAGCCATCACCACAAAACGATCCAACATTAGGACAATCAAGTGATAGTGAAGTCGCTATGGATGTCTATGGTGGTCAAGAAAACACCATAACTGAAGTTATAAGAGCAAATCAAACTGATGAGGATCCTGAACCAAATGCGATAGATCCTAATGTCGGCGCACCTAAACCACCTTTACCAAAAGATCAGGATATTGTAGATCACGAAGAAAAACCTACTACATTTCCACCAAAACCTGAAAATCCACCAGCACCAACATCACAATTTATTACTGAAGAAAAAAAGACTTACAAGCCTATCTATCAATCATATACAGCAGAAATTTTAGAAGTTATAAATAAAAATACAATTAAAGTTAGAAGAAATTGGAAGATAGAAGCTGAAGAAGCTGGAACGGTAGAGGGTGATTATGAGGGAACAGATCCAAGAGCAAGATTAACTTTTAGTGTAACATATCCTAATTATAGAGTAGATGATTTAAAAACAAAATTACATTTTGATGAAGATGTAGATGTATTAATGACTAATTTACAAGCGGATATTGATACTGTTCCAGAATATCCACATTCTTTTGTAGCAAAATTAGAATCACCTCTTGATGATGGTGTTGAAAAGGGTGATGAATTTATTGTAGCTGATGTAGTGATACCACCTCTTGCAGAAGAGGTTGTATTAATTCCACCTCAAGAAGAGGATGATTATGTAGTTCTTAGATCTCCTAATGTAGATTCTTTAGATTCTCCTGTAAGAGATAGACAAACAAGTTTTGTAACTCAAGATACATTAAAAACAACCAATCCAGCAATTAAGAAAAATTTTGAAGATACTCTTATATCCGCTAGTTTAGCAAGTGTAGATTTGAATATAGATTATTCTGTTTATAGTAACTTTGTAAACTTTAGTTCTGCAGAACAAAGATTAAAAAACTTTAAAACTAAAGTTACTAATATAGATACCTATACTGCAGAAAGTTCTTCTATGGCTGCTACAAGTGCTTCCATTACTGATATAAGAAAATGGGATAGGAAGATAAGAGAAGTCAAGCAAGGATTTACAGGTTACGAAAAATATTTATGGGAAAACTCAACATCATTCGTATCAGGTTCTGTACTAGCAGATACAGTTAGATATGATTCTGCCTGGCCTAAATCAGGTGGTTCGGGAACTTTTTTAGATCCTTATATAAATTATCCTGTTACTGCTTCACAAGCAACAACTTGGTATACAGGACAATTGGCTAGTGCTAGTGCATATGACGCATCAACAACAACTTGGTATACAGGACAATTGGCTAGTGCTAGTGCATATGACGCATCAAATAGAAATAGTGCAAAAAATTTATTACCACAATTTGTTAGAGAAGATAGTGGTAATGAAGACTTCATAAAGTTTACAGGAATGATTGGTGAGTTCTATGATAATATATGGACATACATTAATCATATGGATAAGATACACGATAGAAGTGAGGGATTAGTAGATAGAAATGAGGGTTTTGCTGATGACTTAGTATTTGATGTAGCAAAAGGATTGGGATTAAATATAAAATCAAATAAAGATTTAATTTCATTAGAAAGATGGCATTTAGGACAGTACTTATCAGGTTCTTCATATGTTCAATATTCAGTTAAACCTGAAAAAGAAATACAACAAGAAATACAAAAAAGAATTGTTAATAACTTACCTTTCTTTCTTAAAACAAAAGGAACACCAAGAGCATTAAAAAGTATTATAAATTGTTATGGAATACCATCTACAATTTTAAGAGTTAGAGAGTTTGGAGGTCCTGATGTAAAAGGAAAAACAGGACAATATTTAATTCAGAGAAAACATGATAAAGCACTTATATTTTCTGGAAGTCAATATATAAAAACTAAATGGCCAAAGTTTACTACAAGACCAAATACTGTAGAATTTAGATTTGCTGGTGCAAATAGTGGTAGTGGAATAAATAATAGATATTTGTTAGAGGGACAAGATTCAGGTTCTGATAAATTTAGATGGGGAATATTATTAAGAGATAATGGTTCTACTGATGTGAGAGGTAATATAGATTTTGTATTGTCAGGTTCTAATGGGTTCTTATCAGCATCTATTAATGATTTTCCTGTATACGATACTCAATTTAATTCTGTCATGTTAACAAGAAAATCATCGAGTGGTGCTGAGTTAACAACGGATAGATCTAATCAAAGTATTAATTATACATTATATGCAAAACGATATGATGCAGGTAGAAGTAAAATATTCTTAGAACAATCAGCTTCTATGACAATAACAGGTTCTACTTATAATACATCTTTTCATTCTGGCTCAAACAAACTTTATATTGGTGGTTTAGCAAACTCAAGTGGTAAAGCAACCTACAATAAGTTTACAGGTTCTATGATGGAGTTTAGATTGTGGAAGACTGCTTTAAGTGAATCTAAGTTTGATAATCATGTAGGTGCACCAAATGCATATAATGGTAATCACGCATCTGCTTCTTATACCGATTTAGTTACAAGGTTTTCATTTAATGATAATAAAAATTTAAGTAGTGATAAAAACATTAGTGATGTTAGTGGAGATGTAAGTTATACAGAAACAGGAAGTGCTGTAGGATTTGTTAATAATTCTTTTGGTAATATAGAAGAAGAACATAAGTTATTAGTTCCAAATCTTGGACCAAATAGATTAATGAGTAGTAAAATTAGAATAGAAGATTCTAAATTGTTAAATAATTTAAATCCAAAAAAGAAAGTTGAAGAGTCATCATTTGATTTAGCTCCTGTAGATTCTAATAGAGTTGGTGTTTACTTTGCACCATCCGATGTTATTAACGAAGATATTATTCGTTCTGTAGCTGATTTGAATTTTGATAAATATATTGGAGACCCAAGAGACCAATTCAAATATAGATATCGTGGGTTGAAAAAGGTTGCTGATTCATATTGGCAAAAATATACTTCACCAAATAACTTTTGGGAGTTGCTGATTCATATTGGCAAAAATATACTTCACCAAATAACTTTTGGGATTATATGAGACTTATAAAGTATTACGACAACTCTATATTTGATTTAGCAAGAAAGTTTATGCCAGCAAGAGCTAATTCTACATTTGGTATAGTTATAGAACCAAATATATTTGAAAGAAGTAAAGCAGTATTACACACATCTATGAGTTTTGATAACTTATCATTCAGAGGTGAAATAGATTTAACACAATATGCAACTGAGAATTTATTCTCGGCAAGTGCAGAATATAAAACATATAATGGAACAATTGGATATGATAGTAACCATTCACAATCATTTGATTCTGATATATGGCAAAAACCATCATTATATAAGTTAGAATCTATAGATAATCTTGGAAAATATGGTGGAACATATCTTACAGCTTCAGTAACAAGAGGTGGTCCAAATTATGTATTTAGTGAGGGATTACAACCATTTATTAGTGAATCAAGATTATCAGAACATAATGAAGAAATATTAAAATTTTACACCAGTTCATTAAGTGTTTCTATAGCAAATGGATTTGGTGCTACATATAAATTAGATGGTAAATATCAATATAGCGCGTCATTTACAGGATCGAGACATGATGCAAAATATGATCAATATTCTAATTTAGCAAATTTATTTTATGAGGGTTGTTTACAGACAATGGAGACAACACCCGATGGGTTTTCGCCTATAGAAACAAGCGATACCAAACAAACAAGACTTGTGGTTCAAGAACCAGGTAAGTCTAGATTAAAAACTGAGAGATAAATTAGATTAGTATATATTTATAAATAAGGTATACTTTTCTAAAAATGATAAAATCACAAATTCCAAATAGGAGAAAATAAAATGGGTTATCTTGATAACACATCAACAACCGTAGACGCTATATTAACAAAAAAAGGTCGTGAGTTATTAGCAAGAGGCGGAGACGAATTCAAAATTACTAAGTTCGCACTTGGTGATGATGAAATAGATTATTCACTTTGGGATGTAACTCATCCAAATGGTACTAATTCTTATGGTTCAGCCATAGAAAATTTACCAATGCTGGAAGCATTTCCTGATGAAAATCAGATTATGAGATACAAGTTAGTTACAATGCCTAAAGGTACAAGTAAAATGCCTATACTTGAAATGCCAATACCATCAACTGGTTTAACATATTCAAGTGCTGGGCAATCACAAGCGATATCACCTAATACAAAAAATGGTTCAGACGCACAATTAGGATACACTATTATTCTTCATAACTCAGATGCAGCAGATTTAACTGTAGCATCAGGTGGTGAAGTTGTAACTGGTGGAGCAACTACTCCTGTATTCTTGAGTGATGCAGAAAGAAAGAAAAGTATATCTGTCATTGGTAAAACTTTTTCACTTGTCGCAAGAAGTACTACAGTTAAGATTGTAACACAAATTACAGTAATTGGAAACGAAACAGGCGCTGTTACTACAGTACCTATAACAGTAAATGCTAACGCATAGGAGATAAATCATGGCTGAAATTTTTACAAGATTTGATAGTGCACAAGATGTTGTCTCTAATTTAAGACAAACAGTTTCCTCAGGTATGTGGAGTGGTGGTACAGGAACACTTACTACTTTCTTTACATCATCTACACAAAGTTCAAGTAACGGTCAGTATTATTATGATATGTATAAAACTGATCCAGCTAGTGATAGTACAGCAGAGATTCAATTTTCTGTAGCTTTTGGTGATAGAAATGGTAGTGGTTCGTTAGGACAAACTGGAAACTATCCAAGTAAAGCTATCTACGCACAATACAGAAACTTACTTTTAACACCTGGTGATTCTAAATTCACATTTGGTGGTAGTGTAGATTCTGATAGAATTTATGTATTGACAATGGGTAGAGCAAGACTTCGTGAGAAGATGGATCCAGGCAATTGGGAACTTCACTTGAGTGGTAGTGTTGGTATAACTGTAGGAAATCAATTATCACATACAGGTTCATTCGTGAAGCTGATTGATGATAGTGGTGCTACTACAAACCCAACTGTAAATGCAGGTGGAAGAGTATTCAATATTGTTAGTGGTTCAATCGCAACAGGAACTGCAGTAACTAAAACAGCAGCAGCATCTAATCCAGGTGGTGGTTTAGGATTATTTTATCCTGACTTAGGTATCATTGTACTAAATGGTGATACAGTTAGTGTAAGTGGTTCTATAACAATGGGTAGTGGTTCAGGTACAAACGGAAACAATGCAGGTGCGATGTATAACGCAATTAAAAGAGGTGAATATTTCGTATCACGAAGAGAAGAACAACTTAGTACAACACATTATTTCTGTAGAGCAACAAACCAAAAATTTAACTTTAGCAATAATCCTACATTCTTTACTGCTTCTGATGGTTCGTTGACAAACGCATCATTTAAAAACGATCCTAAAGCGTATATTACTACGGTTGGATTGTATAATGATACAAACGAATTATTAGCAGTTGCTAAATTAAGTAAACCAATACTGAAGAGTTTTAGCAGAGAAGCTATAGTCAAAGTTAAGTTAGATTACTAATACAAGGAGATTTGGGTGTTTAAAAATGTAGACCCATCCGATGTATCAGTAAAAGAGTTTGTTACTAACAAACGATTTACAGTAACCGATATCGATAGTGGAAGTGGTGTTTTCGGTTTAACTGGTACATCATCAAGTAATTATGCTTTCGCAGTTGATACAGCAGATGTAACGACATTTACTAACAGTACACCACCTCTTAGTCATTCGTTTTTTCATATTCCAGTATATCGACAGATAAAGCATATGTATTATAGGGATTGGCCTAATCCTTATAATTCCTATTGTTTTGCTTCAGAGTCAATTAGAAAACTTCATGGAACTTGTACTGCTATTACAGTTCCACGTGAGTTATATGGTGAGAAAATAAATCCTGGTTCTATTAAATTAACAGACGATTCAGCAGATTCTACGTTTACTATTTTAGATGATAGAAAAGGTAATCTATATGATAATAACTTTTCTTCAAGTTTTGCACAACGTTCAGCATCAGCTAATGGTTCGGGTTCTCAAGTCGGTAATGTATTCTATGAACATGGAATATTAGTATTTACAGATACAGGAAGTTATTCTAATGTTGGAACAGGTAAAGGTGGTGATGGTTTTAGTTTACAATTTGAATCAACACAAACTCATTACGAATATGAAATAGGTGTAACTGCAAATGAGGGTGAGTATAATTCTACGACAAACATTTCTATAACACAAGATAGAAGTGGTTCTATGAGAGTAGCTGAAAATACACCAAACATACATTCTATATTTGCGCCAGGTGATAACCCAACAAATGGAACAGGAAGTTTAGCAACATTTTATAATCCAACTGAAGAGGTTCAGGGTTTCGCAACTCATTCCGAGTTTAGACCATATGTAACCACAATTGGTTTATATAACGATCAAAATGATTTATTGGTGGTAGGAAAGTTAGGAAGACCAATAAAAAATGATGATGATTTATCTTTAAAATTTATCGTCAGATTTGATATCTAACACAATATATATTATATTTATTAACGAATAAAATTGTTTCTTCGATTACCTCATCCGAGGTAGAATTGTCCTTTTTTTATTAACATAAATTAGGAGATTTACTTGCGTAAATTTTTATTAAGTCTCTTGATACTTATGAGTTTTGTGTATTCTCAAACTCCAATTATTAGACTTATGCAGTCAAGAGAATACAAAACGCCAAAGTATTGGTGGAGAGACCAAGAAACGTTTAAATTGCGGGGATACTTAGCAGACGATACTACAGGTATGTCCACAGCTAATGCTACTTCTGGTGTAGCATTTATGAATAATAACTTTGATGCTTGGAGAGATTCGGTAATGACTATTGCCGTTACACTTGATGATAAAGGAGCGAGTGTAACTGCTTTTCGTTTAGATATCATATTTGACAATGATTTATTTAAGATGGCAAATAGTGCTGGTACTGGAGATTCTACAAGAGTTGAGAAAGGTGCATATATAGCAGGTTGGACTGAGGGTGATGAAGATTCTACAGGAACAGACTATTCATATGAAGTAGTTCGTTATGCTAATGTTGGATATATAGATTCTTTACAAACTGCAGGTAGTGAAAAATCAGCAGCTAATAATCGTTATGATTGGTTAAGAATCACAATGGTATCTCACGATGGAACTACACATACATTTGGTAATGGTAACAATGTTCAAACAGAATTATTAAAACTACATTTTAGAGTTGGTGATGTAAATGATAATTTTCAACCACAATCATTCAGAGTAGCTACTAAGTATGAGGGTAGTACAGGATATTATACTTATGTAACTAATGGAAATTATTTAACAACTTATAAAGTTTATATAGATGGTAATTGGGGAGATGCTACTGTAGCTCATAGAACATACAATGGTGGTGCTCGTGGTGATATAACTCTACATCCAAAGTTAGTTGATATAGAGGGATACTTCAGATATGTTCAAGGAAATAGTAGAGGTAGAGGTGCTGCATTTAGTACTGCACTTGAAAACACATATCCATATTGGAAAATAAAATTTGAGTTAGACCAAAAATGGGGAACTGATAATGGAAGTAATTGGTATAATATTGAAACTGTTAGTCAAGTTTCAAGTTTAACTGACGAAGATAATTCAGACGATGTTATTGGAGATCACACATCAACATTCTATTATGATAAGAAATCAACAACTGCCGCACAAGTTTTACCTAAAGAGGGATTTCTTGGTATCTCTTATTATGATTCAACTTACACCGATGATAAAGGATTTTATAGTATTCAGTTACCAAGAAACAATCATTATCGTATGTCATTTTGGCCACCTGATGCAAGTGATGATATTGAAACACATAACCAATCGGAGTTAGATAGAAAATCAATTACAAATGTAGCTGATGCAGTTGCTTCTTTTAATTTTCAATCTAATAAATTTCATTCGATAAGTAATGCAGGTGGAGTAGATACATTAAATGCTATAGAATATTTTATTGGTGATGTAGATGGTGATGACTTCTTTCATTTAAATGACACTTATATATTATGGGCTTATGTCTCAGGAATATTTACAGATTATACACATCACAATGGTAACACATATGAAGATTGGTCTACGATAGATACATTACACGCAAGTGGTAATCCACAAGCGTATGGATATTATCAAACTATAAATGGACAATCAAGACCACAAAGATATGAGTTTACAGTATTTGAAGACGGTGATTTTAATCAAGCTCAAGCATTAACGTTTGGTCAAATAGAAGTTATAAATCCTTTGATGGATGATATTAAAACAGGTTTAGATACAATGCATTATGCAGTGGGTGCTGGAACATCTACATGGCCAGTTAATAATCAAACAAATTTAATATCTGCAGCAAAACCACAAGATGTAAATCCAGATTATACTATTGATAGTTTATCATATTTCTTTACAGGAGATATTAATACTACAGGAACAAAAGTAGGAAGTAATGCATATCAAACATTAAATGGTTCAACATTTTATCGTTGGGGTAATAGTGCACCAAGTGAATGGACAGCAAAAATTAATACAGGAAATTTAAGTCCACGAACATTAGGTAAATCAATGATTGATTCTGATGTACATCTTTCATTACCTGCAGATTCTACTGTAAGAGTTTCATCAGGTGATCAAATTGAGATACCATTAACAATTACACCAAAAGATGGAATTTATATTGCTGGATTTGAATTTGAAGTTGAGTATAAAGTAGATGAGTTAGAATTTGTAGATATGAAAACAGATATATTGCCAGGTCCATGGATGACTTATGTTAATGTTCATGAACCTGAAAATGGTTGGCAAAGAGTTTCATTTGGTGGTATGGATTATTCACCAAACAACGCACCAAAACAATATTGGATTGATAAAGAAATAGTTGGATTAAAATTAATATTTAGAGCAGATTTTCCAGATGCAGAATGGACAGAAGCACCAGTTAGATTTGTTGGTAAACATGCGGCAGGAAATCCAAGTGGTCATGATTTGAATATGAGTCGAGATGATGGTATGATTATGGTATGGAATAAGTATTGGGCATTTGGTGGTGGAGAACCAGAGAATGATGAAATAACTTATAATTATCCAAATCCATTTACAGAAAATACAAAGTTTCAATTTTTTATTGATGAGACTGAAAAAGTAAAACTTTATATATTAAATTCAATGGGGCAATATGTTGGAACATTATTAAATGAAGAAGTTGGTCCTGGTATTCATCAATTTGATTTTACAAATGAACCAACAGCTTGGTTACCAGAAGTTAGTTTGTATGAAAATCACAAAAAATTAGAACCTGGTGTTTATGTTTTTGTATTAGAAACTGAGAAAAAAATTAAAGCTAATAAATTTACGGTAATAAAATAATGGGACAGGAGAAAATTATGTTTATAGTATATTTGATTTTAGGAATACCTCTTTTCTACTATGTAATGAAATTGTGTGTTTGGTTGGGAGAGAGAAAAGAAAAATGAGTGAATTAGAAATAAAAGAATATATAAGTACTTTACCATTAGTACTTCAAGTAGTGTTTATGATGAGTTGGACTTTAGGTTCAGTAGTCGTTATGTTTGGAACACTTATTGGCTTTGCTTGGATAGTTAGGAGATTCGAGAAATGAGAAAAAATAAATTTTGGATATTATTGGGTGTAATGATATTATTGTCGTTAGGTAGTCAACTATTAGCACAAGCTAATAGAATACTTACTTTATCACCAACTGCTCAAACGAGTTCAATTGGTAATGTAATGTTACCAATGATGAATCCAGCACGTAATCTTTTTGATAAAGATATGTTTAGTTTTAGTAGAGTTAATTGGATGCCAAATATTGTAGATGATATGACTTATAATTTTGTTAGTGCTGAAAGAGGAGAGTATGGGATTAATGTTTTATTTTTTAATTATGGTGAACAAAAAATAGCTGATATAGATGGAATTATACAAGGAAAATTTCAACCATCAAGTTTGGTATATGGAATTAGTTATGCACGAAAAGTTAGTAAGTTTAATTTAGGATTAGATGCAAAAATAATTACACACGATTTACATACACAAAAAGCAACTGGATTTGTGTTTGGTGTTGGTGGATACTTTCCAAAAGTATATAAAGATTTAGATGTAGATGTTATGGTTCGTAATTTTGGATTTGCACCAAAGTTTGGTAGTTGGGTATCAGAATTACCTACAAGTTTAAATGTAGCTGGAACATATCCATATAAAGATTTTATGTTTTATGGACAATTTAATAAAATGAAAAAACATCAAACATTCGGTATGGGAACAAGTTATAATTATAAAAATATGTTATGGGGAAAGTTAGGATATTATATAGATGATATGCACGAATTAACTTATCCCACATTTGGATTAGATTTTAAATATGATAAATACGTTATTGGTATGAGTTATATTTATGGGGATAATACATTACCATTAGGTAATACAATTAGATTAACAATAAACCTGGAGTTGTAAAATGGCAAAAAACAAAGTAGTGGATGCAGAATCCGCAATAGAGGATATGAAGAATAAAAAGTTCGGATTGTCAATTCAGAATATCATAGCTCTTGTAACAGTTCTATCTACAGGAATAGCAGGTTGGTATTCATTTACTGGTCGTATTGATGGATTAGAAGAAGTGGTAGATGGTTTTGCAGAAGCAAGTGATATTGAATTAGTAACATCTAAGTTAGATGGATATGATGAGGATATTAAATATCTTCGTGATAAACTTGATAACTTAAAAACACCTAAAGTAAAATCTTACGATAAGGATGTAGCTAATTTAAACAATGAAATCAAAAATTTGAAAAGAGAAATCAAGAAGTTAGAAGAACTACTTAAAGATCCTTTAGCAGATTTTAAATAGGAGATAATAATGAAAAACAATTATCGTTTTGTATTGTTTTTTGTTTTCGGATTAGTAGTATCCAATATAATAGGATGTGCTGCTTCCGTTCAAACAGAACAATATGTAGGTGAATATGAAAAACAAAAATCAATGGATGAAGTTGTTGTAACTAAAGTTGATGGATTAAAAATTCTTGAAGTAAGAGCTAATAAAGATATGGAAGAAAGATATCCTGAGTTAGCTGAGAAGAGAGTTGCTTTTGGTCTAACACAAGAACTTCAAAACGTTGTCTCTTATATCGGTAGATTTAATATGATTGAAGCTGACAGAGATATGCAATTAGCTATCAGAAATGATTTGAAAGCTAACAAAGCTAAAATCACAACGGCGAAGTATTCTGGTTATGTAACCATTTATGATTTTGCTGTAAATTTAAAAGAAGAAATAAAAGCAGGTAAGGTGGAAACTATCAATGAAACAATAGTTGGTATTCAAGTTAAGTTGATTAACAATGAGAATACACAATATGTAGTTGGTAGTGGTCAAGGAAGAGCTTCAACCATAGGTAAAGGATTTCTTATGAATCCTAATATGGAATGGAATCAATCTTCTTTAAGTTCCGCATCAAATAAAGCTATGGAGACAGCCGTAGTCAATGTTATAAAAGCAATTGACAGAAGAGGTTGGTAAAAAATGGATGTGGCAGAAATTAATATTATTAATTTTATTGTGCAGTAGCATTTCTGCCCAATCCTTTTTCTATTCATATATTGATCCTTGTGAACAAACTGTAATTAGAAGTACTGTAACAATTGGTGGTAATGGTGAACAAGGATTCCAAGTAACATATTACAATCAAACTAAATTTTTTACATTACAAGAAGTATTAAATGGTGATTTAGAAAGATGGACACAAAGTGTTTATCAAGACTTTGAAGATTTATTTCCTTGTGCAGTTAAAGTTGCAGAAGAAATATTATCTTCAGTAATTGCAGAAAATGTTAGTGAACAATTTAGTAAAGAAGAGGGTGGGGAAGATATATCATCTACACCACAACAGGTTAATTACGCAATTCGTTCTTCTCCAGGTCCAGATTCTACTTGGATAACTTCATTTAATAGTGTATATACAGCAACATCTTTTGATGGTGGTAAGAGACATGATGGTAATTTTAATTTTACTAATGATTTAAGAAAAGGTTCTCTTACATATGGACAAGGATTTAAGTTTAAAGCTAAAAAACAAAATGTAGTATGGAATGGAAGTGCTTTAGCATATAAAACTTTTGAGGGATGGGATTGGTTATTATCAGCTGCTTATGCAAAATCATTAATAAAAAAGAATACTGAAGCATTTGTTTTAAGTGGAACTTTTGGTAAAGTTAGTGGTAATAATTTTGGAAACATAACGATGGTATATGGACAAAGATTTCCATTTGATTTTGGTATAGTCAAAGTTAGTTTTTCTAATTATATTGCTTATACACTTATGAGATATTATGAGGGTAATAATAGAGATGATAGATATTTATTATTGAAGAGTCCGATTATCTTTTTTCCAACTATATCAATGGATTGGAAATTAGGTACGGCTTTTACATTTAACTTAGGTGCTTCAATGGGATATAACACCGTAGTTAATGATTATGGGGAAAGAGATAAAACATTTAGCATATTGTTTGGAACATATTTTTAGGAGTATAATATGAATTATATTAAAGTTAAAGTGATTGATTGGGGATTTAAATTACTTACTTTAGGAGTATTGGCAGCTACTTTATTTACTGTTGTTAATGCTCAAAACACAGCAAATCCAGCTGAGATAGAAAGATTGAAATTA
>Ga0209992_10001756_pt1 | contig 21666 bp, 18 predicted proteins | sample 2SBtaG_2_FD_182564 | JGI IMG/M metagenome (GOLD analysis project Ga0209992, IMG submission 182564) | Deep subsurface microbial communities from Kolumbo volcano to uncover new lineages of life (NeLLi) - 2SBTROV12_ACTIVE470 metaG (SPAdes)... | ecosystem: Environmental > Aquatic > Marine >... | reverse complement strand
TCGCACTAGTGGACAAAACAGGTTCATCTAAAACTATAGTTCAAGGAGTCACCAAACAACAAAAAGAGATACTAGAAGTAGCATTTCAAAAGGACAATATTCCTAAATTTGAAGGTAAAGTAATCTTACCTGTTTAGTATCAAGGAAAAAACGTAAGCTTTAGTTATGATATAATATTGATAAATAAAATGAGCAAATTCTCACAAGAAATTGAGGTCGGAGGACACTTGATTGACTCTTCAATTTTGACTAAGATCTTTGATAAAATTATGGACTTGCATGGAGAATTCCAAGTTGAGGAAATCGATATTGGTAAAAAGAAACGAGATGAATCATTTGCGAGATTATCAGTTACTGGGAAAAATCAAAAGCATCTAGATGAAATTTTAGAGACAGTTTATCGATTAGGAGCAGTATCCAAAATCCAGCAACAAATTACACTAAAAAAAGCACCAAAAAATTATGTAATGCCAGATAATTTTTACAGTACAACTAACAATCACACTAATGTTTTTCATAAAGGGAAATGGATTCCTGTTGAAAATATGATGATGGACAAGTGTATTGTAGTTAAAGGGAATAGAGCATTTTGTGTTCCAGTCAGAGATGTGAAAAAAAATGATCAAATCATCGTAGGAGAAAAAGGTATCAAAATTACACCTCCTGAACGTCCAAGAGAAGGCGTTAATGTCTTTGAATTTATGGGCAGTTCAAGCTCTAGTGAAAGGCCAACTCAGCACATTGCTAAAAAAGTTGCAGATGATATTTACAATACCAAAAAGAATGGAGGAAAAATTGTAATTGTCGGAGGACCAGCAATTGTACATACAGGTGCAGATGATTCAGTATCAGAATTAATTAGATCAGGTTACATTGATGGAGTGCTAGCTGGTAATGCATTAGCAGTTCACGATATTGAATATGCTACACTAGGTACATCTCTAGGAATGAATGTTCATGATGCTACACTAGCATATCATGGTCATAGAAACCACATGGATACAATCAATGCAGTATTCAAAGCAGGTTCCATATCAAATATGGTAAAAACCAAGAAACTAACAAAGGGGATAATGTATGAATGTGTAAAAAACAAAGTACCATTTGTTTTGGCAGGTTCAATTAGAGATGATGGGCCATTACCAGATGTAATTACAGATGTTGCTCAAGCTCAAAGAGAGTACAAAAAAGTTCTAAAAGATGCTAGCATGGTAATTATGATTTCTACAATGTTGCATTCAATTGCAACAGGTAATATGTTACCAGCTAATGTCAAAGTGATTGTAGTAGATATCAGTCAGCCAACAGTAACCAAACTCATGGATAGAGGAACATGGCAAGCACTAGGAATTGTATCTGATGTGGGTGCATTTTTGCCAATGGTTGCACAACAAATTAGAAAAAAGAAATAATCAAGGCATCAATCTAGGATGCAGTAATTGCAATCCATCTGAATTTAGATCAATTGGATGAATTTGCTCACTGTGTTTTATTCCACGCATTTTAGTAACTTGTATAGTTCTCTCCATAGTATCCTCAATTCTTGTGTGTCTGAGTTGAATGATACCGGATGTAACAAACCATTCTAATGGAATCTCATCATTTTCTGAATGCTCAGATAATACAATACTGGTAACACCAAAATTCTCCAATGCCTGAACCATTCCTTGCAATCCTTGTCTCATGTAAAATTTATCAGAATACTGCATTGCCAAGATAGTTACAGAATCAATTACAACACGTTTTGCTTCAATTCTTTTGATACTGCTTAGTAACAACTTTGTCAAATGCTCAAACGGTAACTGCTCCCCACGATACAGAGAATCATCTTTTCCAATTAGTTCATCTTGGATTTTAAACGGTCTAGCGTCAATCATCAAAATTTTGTCTTGGGAAATTAAATCATCAAAGTCCCAACCATAGGATTTACAGTCATTTTTTACCTCATCAATATTTTGAGACATTGTAACATAGATGCCTGGTTCATCAAAGTCTTTGGCACCTGAATGAAGATATTGTAATCCCAATGTAGTCTTTCCACTGCCAGGAGGGCCTGAAACAGTCACAGATCTACCAGGCTTTAATCCGCCGGATATGACAGAGTCTAATCCTGGTATTCCAGTTTTGACTTTAGAATATGTTGAATCCATGTCTATAGAAAAACTAGGGTAATTTTTGTATATAAAGACGAAGACGGGTTTTATTCTAACAAAATAATTTTGTACAATACAATTACAAATGAATATTCTTGGAACTAGTCCATAATGATTCAAAGAGTAACTTCATTGAATATACCATAGATTTTGAATTAGTCCACATTGCAAATAGTTCTTCGGTAGAATTTGCATTTTGTGTAAAGAACAACATCTCACCATTATCTTTTAGAATAAAGCACAAGTGATTTTCAATGTCTTTGCTTAATTTTTTGATATTCTTTCTTTCCAAATCATCATAGATGTATGTGGTTTTATCAGAACATGCACTTAGTAATCTGAATTGTTGTTTTGATTTTACAAATGATTCCAAAAAATCCCCATGGTATAATTTGAGATAATCTTTTTCAGAACCGAGAATTAAAAATTCATCATTGTAACTATCAGTCATTTCAGTTATTTTTGAATGGATTTGGTTTGAACCTTGTAACATTTGGAATTTTTCTTCTACCTCATCATGGATTGAATTAAAGGCAGGAATATTTTCCCATAATTCTGATAGTCCTTTCTCCATTTGTTCTAGAGATTTAACACGTTCTTTTTCAGAATTTACTAGAATCCAAATTGCTTTGTCTAATGGTAATGCAGTGAATTGAATTGGGTGTTGGAATGTTGCAGACACTACACCTTTGTTTTGTAATGCGGATAACAAATGGTATGTTTCAGTTCTAGGTAGTTTGAGTGCCTTACATACTTCAGGGGCAGTTTTTGAACCGTATTTTCCAAGATAAATGAATACCTTACTTTGGTTTGATGTTAATCCATATTGTAATAATTCTGTTTGAACTTTTTCAACTGAAAGTTTGTACTCATACATTTGCGAGTCAGGTGTTGAATCAAATACAGATGTTTGTGTTGTTTCTTTTGCCATGTTTTTTCAGGATCCTCCGTTAGAAGGGACTAGGCTAAATTGATGTATAGCTAAATTTGTTAGATCGTATTGATCGTTTTTGTCAATTTTTTGTTGTGAATTTAAGATAATTTTAGGCATAATTAGTCATCAAACTCCAATTTTTATCATATTTTCTACAGATACCGCTTTGCCAGAATAGATCGATTTTAATTTAAAATTCTCTCTAACACCAGTTGATTTTAAGAAAGAGATTTCCAAAGTACTCTCTGTACCTCTAAATACAACACAGCCCATATCTTCCTTCAGACCTTTCTCCATCACAGTAGCCAACGTAGACAAGGTTCTTTTGAGATTTTCTAATTTTGTCTTTAGTTCATCTACAGCTTTAAAGTATAATTCTAATTCACCTTTCAAACCAATTCCATTATAGACTAAAATTTCATTTAGGTTATACCATTTGTCACTAATTCCTTTTTTTCCTTTTCTCTTTTTCTCAGGTTTTGCTTTTACTTTTTTATCATCTGATTTTTTATCATCTGATTTTTTATCATCTGATTTTTTATCATCTGATTTTTTATCATCTGATTTTTTACCTGTAGTTCCTCCATCAAATTTTGCTTTTAATGCAAGGAAATCAGGGTCATCAGAAGACATTTCTTCATTAATTCTAATTTTTTCGCCTAAAAGATTAGAATATTCTTGAATTTGAAATTCAGTTTCTTCAATCTCTTGCTCTAGATTTACTTTAAGAGAATTTACAGAATTAAATCGCTCTATCAGGTTTTTCAAGAGGCATCATCCATCGGTACTATTGATGGTAAATTTTCTTTGAGTTGAGACAACGTACTAAGTTGTTTTGTAGCAGTTCGTAAGAAAGTAATTTTCTCAGTCAAGTATGATTTTTGTTGTTGAATTAATTCTAATAATTGAGGAGTCACATATTCGACTATTGCAGTAATGACTTCTGGAGGATAATCAGTGAATTTCTTTGTTTCAGTTTTTCCATTTACTAGTTTAATTATTAATTTAAGATTAGGCAACATTGTTACAGTAGCATCTGGAGGAAGATTGAAAATTACAGGATTGACATCTGTTGAAAATGACAAAAATTGAGTGATTACTTGTAAAGCATTATGTAAATCATCTATGACATTTGTCTTTTGATCTTCAAGTTCATAGATTTGCAGAGATTCTTCCATCAATGTATTTAGTTGTGTCAGAGTCTTTGCATTGACATCATTAGGATCAACTGAAACTTGTTCTGGAGCTGCCTGTTGTTCTGGAGCTGCCTGTTGTTCTGGAGCTGCCTGTTGTTCTGGAGCTGCCTGATTATCAGTAGATTCTGTAGATTGCAATGACTTTCAAATGCAAAAAGATCACATTAAAAGTTGTATGTACCTTAATGTTACAGATCTTAGTATAGGCTCAAACTAAGGATTTCCAGTAATATGTACGAGTCCAAGACTAATGGTTTTTTTGAAAGTTTCTCCATCTTCATCGTATCCTTGAAGGTATAATGCAGCATCATAATCTCCTGTAGGTACTTCATTTACACTTGGAGGGGTCTCATTTGTTGCAGGCGGAGATTGAATTTGATAAAAATCAATTTCAGCATAATAACCTGCTGGGATATATATGCTGTCTTGATCAGGAGTAAGTGCAGCATATGTTGCAGGAGGATTTGGTTGTGTTGTTTGATTCACATATCTAGGAACTGCAGCATATGAACTCACATCATCAATGGTTGTTAGTACTAGCCTAGTACCACTAAATACAAACCAAATGCCTCCGGGACCTTCATTGTATGCAAAATAATTCACCTCTTCATCATAACTAAAAGATAGAAATGTTGGCCAACGAGGGTCGGGGTCAGGTGTTTGTAAATATGATGGGCCGGCAGGAAATACCCAATTAAAAGCATTATCAAACGTTATGTTAATTGGCAAATTTGATTCATCCTCATCTTTCCAATCGAGAATCAGTTTTATTCTATCACCAACAGCAAAATTAATTTCACTTTCAGAGGCATAAGTCATATTGGCCTGCAAATATTTTAATACAGAATCTTCATCAGTGTCCGTTAAATTATGGGTTTGAAGACTAAGCCAATCACCTGGATCTCCATCGTCTTGATTTATGGTTACATCATGAAACGGTAATATTATTTGTCTTTCAGCTACAACATCTTCAACCCAAACTCCGTCTTCGTCAGTGCGTTCAATTGTCATGTATAATCTAGTAGCATTATTCCCATAGTTTGTGTAAAACAAATCATTGACTTGATCAGCATCTAATGCATCATCATCCCAAAACAGGTAAGAAGCAATATCTCCATGCATATCAGGTTCACCCTCATTATTCTCTGCAAAAATTGCGTTAAATTCAGGATTTACATCTGCTGAACCTGAATGTGTATCAGTATCAGAAACAATTAGAGTACCATTTATGTATAATTTACATGCCCAATCGGCATCCCTAACACCAACAATGTGAACCCATTCATTAGTATCATAAGAATTCGGAGTCGTGCAATCTACCAACTTATCATCACCATTCGCAGTATACTTGAAGGTTAATTCTCCGTCATTTTCAACAAACAAACCAAATATGTCATGATTTGTGCCTGTCCCTTCATAATTATCTCCAAAAGCAACTATGGGTTGTCCTTTATAGTCAGCTCCTACATTTTCACTAACATCAGGAATTCTCGCCCAAACAGCTATTGTGTCAGGAGCATCATTTTGATCCACTTTATCATATTCTCCGTCATCTTCAAACCATTGGTCGCCATAAGTATCAGGATCGGATCTAAAATAGTCATCACCATGAGGACCGCCACCAGAATCAAAATCTCCAGAAAAACGTGGTAAATTTTCTTTTTCTTTCATTCCTTTGTCATTGTCAACTGTTCCAATCATATCACAAATATTGACACTTTTTCCACAATCCTTAGAATCCATCATAAATGCAAAAGTAGGAATCGGAAGATCAGGAGGGACTGGACTAGAAAAATAATTCAAAGACGCATTAAAAACTCCTACTGGTAAAGTAGTTGTCAAAGTTACAGGTGCTGAAATAAACTCCAAAGTATTTCCATTGGGGGAGAGTGTCAATCCTGCAGAATTTGGAGATGCACCATCCATAGGATATTCGCTGTTTGGTGTTTGGGTATTATCAATATGAAAATACAATACATCTTCTAAAGTAGAGGCACTTTCAGTTAATCCCAAAGAAGTAAGTGCAGAACCGGCATCAGTTGCAATTGGAACTTCTTTTATTTTCACATATGCTAATGCTTCATTTCCTTCATTGGCATTTGCCAGAGTGACATTGTAAACTTGGATATCATCAGGAGTTTCTCCTGTCAATTCATAAGTGTATGAAAAAACTGCTACCTCACCAGGCCCTAATGACTCATATGAAGTAGGTGTAGGTCCACTCATCTTATCACTTACAAGACCTGAAGATGAAACATCAAGTATTTGTCCGGTGGTATTCATTACAGGTGTAAGATTATACAGATAATTCCCATTTGACATATTGTTTACAACAGTAAATAACAAAGTAGTTTCAAATGTACTTGGGATTACTGTTGGGCTGGCAGTTAATGTCATGTACAGGTTTTCATCAGCTAGGGAATTTACATAAAATGAATTAACTTCTCCTCGGGATGATACCACTTTCATATTGTATCCTTTATCAGAATCCATTGTAAAATCTACCAAACTAGAAATGTCTATGGAACCTCCTGGAGCTATTTCTTCATTCAAGGTAAATTTTTGAACAACGTCATTTACGCCCTCCTCATCAATCCACAAAGTCGTTAATTCTAAAGGGATTTCCCCCGTATTTTTTATGACTCCATCTAGTTTAGACGCAGCCGTAACATCAATGGATTCAATTGAAAAAGATTCAGCCTGTTTGTCTTTTTGTCTTGATTCTTCTACAATCAGCGATTCAGAAAAATTTCCCATTACCTCAAGACTGTATGATACATAAGATAGAGCTCCAATTACTACTGCAACTAAAAATACAGTTCCAACAACTGCACTAAGACCACGGTGAGAACTCATGGAGCTACCACCTGAGAAAGGAATTGATTTCCTCGATCTGTAAATATTCTTACATCTAGTTCATCAGAAGATTGCCAAGGATAAGTGGTATTTAGAGAAATAGAATTCCCTGTTACAACTCCAGCATCAGTGTATGTATATCCAAATGCCGTAGTATTTGTTCCAGTAGTATTTGTAACCTGAATAGATGTGATGTTTAATCCTAAAACTCCAATATTTGCAACTGTAACGTTAAGGTGATTTTCAGTCATTAGACCAGCAGGAGTTGCAAACCAAATATTCTCAAAAATCAAATCTTCATTAATTTTATTCATCTGAGTGTTAAACACATCATCCATTTCTTGTTGTTGTGTTGCAATATTAGTTTGAGACCACCCCAACATCATAACACCCATAATACTTACAGCAGATAAGATTATTGCACTCGTTACAACATTTGCTAATCCTCGATGATTTCCAATAATCGGATGCCTAAATATTCTATATTGCAATGTTATGATCATTGAAAATTGTGCTATTATTACTAGTATGTAAGAAAACGAACTTACACACTAGGCTGGGCAATGTCTGGATTTTCAATAGAATCTGGAGTAGATTCTAAGAGTTCTTCAGGTAAATCATTAGCAGTTTGTGCCTCTGAAGATTCAGGTTCTAATGAATCATCAACATCAATTGGTGAATCACCCATCTCTCCAATTGTATGTGGAGGACAAGAGACATTCAAATTCTTAGAAAGTAAGAAGAATGTTGGAAAAAGTTCATGATATATCATAGTGAGAATTTTTGGAACATCGTTTTCATCTTTTTCTAAAATTTCATTTCGTTCAACAGAATCTCCAGTAATTCTAGCAATTCCTTCAATGGCTAAACGGACATTTTTTGGATTAGATAGTGCAGTGAATCCATATTTAAAAACAGACTGTTCCTCACTGTTATCAACTTCTTCAATATTTGCCTCTACGTCATATTTGTCTAATTTTGTGATTTTAGGATCATTTTTACTCATAGCAATAGAAGTTAACTCTACTTGGGCATTCATCTTGAAGAAATTAGCAGTAATTCTATCTATTAGAAGGTGTATGTAACATCTACACACACATAATAGCATTAACTATATCTGAATGTAAAAGTAGCACCATTGGAATCCAATAAACAGCTTATTTCATCTACAAATCGTTCAAAAATTAATTCAGATAAATTGAATCTTTCAGTTTCAATTTCTAAAATCAAAAAGAATACTCACGAATTATCAAAAATGTATGATTTTAAAAAATACATGGATTCCTCAGATATGAATTTCCCAGAAGAAATGGACGAGATGATTCCAAAAGATACACCTCCCTATTTGGATAATGGTGAACATTATGTTGAAAGAATAGGAAGAGCACTAAAATTTTTCAAACAATGTGCATTAATTGGTCCCAGTGGTACAGGAAAGACCCACATCGTATATCTTGTTGCAGAACTAGCAGGTTTGCCAATGTGGGAAATCAATTGTGGTTTGGCAACATCTGTTTTTGATTTGTTTGGGCGTTATGTAGGATTAGGAAAAGAAAATTGGATTGATGGGTTAATTACAGGATGGTGTAGAAAAGGGGGAATTCTATATCTGGACGAGGCAAACATGATGAAACAAGATGTTGCAACAAAACTCAATCCGTTACTTGATCAGAGAGGCCACATGGTACTAACGGAAAAAGACAGTGAGATTATTCATAGACACAAACACGCTTACATGATAATTAGTATGAACCCTGTTTCATCAGAATTTGCAGGTACCAAACCAATCAACGCAGCCATGAGGAGAAGAATGAGTGTTTGGTTAAACTTTGACTACATGAGTGTTGGTGATAATATTGATGAAAAAGAAATCAACATGGTTGCAAAGAAAGGAGGTATCCCAATGGTTGATGCCGAAAGTATTGTAAAAGTAGGAGCTAAACTAAGACAAGAATACAAGATGGGAGATTTACCATATGGTCCATCTGTAGGAGATTTAGTAAACTGGGCAAAGATTTGTTCTGATGGTATGTCTATAATGGATGGAGGAAATGAAACATTGATTCCAATGACTAGTGACGATCCTGAAGTTCAAGATGAAGTTAGACACATTGTGAAAAAAGTTCTTGAAAGTCAAGCTGCTGCTAAAAAAAAGGTGTAAACTAAATGAAAGAAACAGTGCAGCAAATTGCACATGAATTATTCTTTGAGATTTGTGGAGGAAAACCAATTGACATAGACACATTATTTTTGGAACAACAGTATTTTCCAAAAATTGATTATGAACCTAGAATGACAGTATATTTTCCAATGCCTAGAGCAATTCAAGGGTTAGAAACCATACAAGGATGTGCATTTTCAAATTTAGAAACTTACCAATCTACAATTTTTTCATTATTTCTTGCATCAGTTTGTCATGCAGCTGGACATGCAAAAGTTACTGATTTTAAAAAATATAAAAAATGGATGGCAGGTAAAAATAAAAAACGAGCATATGAAACATTTGAATTTATTGAAGATATTCGTGTAAACGAATTTTTGAAAAAAGAATTCTCAGAGTATTTTGCAGAAATTAATAAAATTCAAGAATATTTTACAAATATTTATGAAAAAGAACATTTGAAAAATATTAAAAAAAATTCAAAAAAAGTATTTTCAAATAGATTTGTGTCCGATATTAAAATCAAAAGGGAAGAATTACAAAAAAAGATTTTGAATCTAAATTCTGAAAATGATGAAGAGTTTATTAAAATTGCAGATGAGATTTATGAATCATCAAACATAATATCAGATTTTAGATTCCCCTTTACTGACCATTATAGTCATCCAAAAAGAATTGAAAAATGGATTGAAAATATCACTTTATCATCTGAAGGAAAATTTCTCAGCATAGTAGAAAGATTCAACGATGTCTGGTTTGAACAGCTTAAACGCAGAGCAAAGGTCAGAAAAAAATACGGTGGCATTACAGAAGATTTAGAATTTGACAAGATTGATTTTGCTCCAGAAAATATCGGAGAGTATCTTAGATTGAAAAATGCAACTCACTTGTTTTTGAAAAAAATGTCATCACAGATGAAAATGACTCCAAATGTAATGGATGAAGAAATGCCGGAAGATATGGGATTGTTACAAATGCAAGCTGCTATTCAAGCAGTTGCAGCTCAAAACAACAGTATTCAAATTTTTGAACAAGATGATTATCGAAGAATTGAAGAAGAATGGGCAATTGTAGTAGATACCAGTAGCAGTATGAGGCTAAAATTTGACGAAATGAAAAAGTTTGCCATTTGTCTAGGGGAGGCGGCAAATGAAGTGAATTCTAAAAACGGAAAATGGGGATTTTTTACATTTAACAATAATTTTACAATTGTAAAAGATCACTATGAGAATTTTGATGCAAATTCAAAATCCAGAATTGGAGGTATTGAAATCAAAGGATTTTCATTCATTGCCGATGCAGTTAAACTATGTTCTAGAATTTTAGAAAGGGAAAACATCGAGAGAAGATACATCTTTTTGATCACCGATGGTCAGGCATTAGGAACTTATGAAGCAGATAAAAAAATGGAAGAAGCAGTAGAAGCTGCTAGAAAGAAAGGAATTAGTGTGGTAGCAATAGGCATGCCAACAGGGGTAACAAAGATTTTTTCAATGTGTATGCCTTATGAGGGATTAAGAAAGACAGTTGCAAGATTCTTGGGAGCATACACAATGCTTGCAGGGGATGACATGTGATTGTATACATAGAAAAAAACTGTCATGATGAAAGCTTACAAAGCTTACAAATCCCCAATAGTGGGAAATTCACTTTTAGTTTATTATGTGCCAAAAAAATATTAACATAATAAATGATTAAAAAGTTAAGCAAAAAACGTGCAATCAGTACAGTGCTCACAACTGTCATCATCTTGGTGTCATCAGTTGTACTTGGTTCCGGTGTTGTTTTGTATGGTACCAGTCTTTTCCAAGGCGGTACTCAAACAGAAGCAATTTCCGTATCAGGTGTAAAAATGTGGGTACATGGTACAGATTCCGAAGGTTTAGCTTGGGGCGCAGCAAAAGTTAGAAACACAGGAGATAAAGTATTATCAATTGACAAAATAGATGTTAGGGGTGCAGAAGTTCCATTTTCACAATGGTATGCAGACACTACAGTTAATGCAACAACATACCAACTTGCATTAAACTTCACTGGATGGTCTGGAGTTGCTGGTAACCTTGTAGATGATACAACATGTACAACATCAAGTACAGTGGAAATTGGCTTGAGTTCTGAAAAACAAGATGCATCATCAGTCTGTGCTAATGCCGCAACAGGACCTATTGGATTGTCACCTGGAGAATCAGGAGTAATATACTTCAAATTGACTAATGGTACACTAACATCATTAGACTCTGGTGCTCAAACAACAATTAACATATTTGCAGGTAAAGCAGGCGCACCACAAAGTGTAACCGTATCAGGTGTAACAAATACAGGATAATCTATTTTTTTATTAATTATCCTTGTAACCTATTTTTATTATTAGTCTCAAACAAAATTGTATGTATCAAGATGTTTCATACTGTTCAATATATCAAAAAAATTAACAATTATCATTGAGTACTATGGGTAAAAAGAAAGAAGAACAAGGATTAGAAACATTTCTCAAAAGTGAATTTCTTAATGAATTAAACAATGAAACTCCAAAAGGTTCCAAAGTGTTAGAAAAATACCCTCTAAAAGCCCCATTTAGCTATGCCAACATCATACAAGATCTTGATACAGGGAGCATATCTTATCAAGTAGATGAGACTAAACTGAATCCATCTGAGGAAATTGTATATAATCAGCTATACAGATTGATAGAGGAAAATCTAGATTCACCAGAAAATATTGAAAAAGATTTTGGGTTTATGTCATTTGTAAATAAAATTCTTAAAGAAAATGAAAAGTTGTTTCAAGAACAACCCCTTGCAAGTATTGAGAAGGTAAAATATTATCTTGAAAGAGATATTGATGGATTTGGAAATATTGATCCTGTAATGAATGATCCCAACATAGAAGATGTCAGTTGTAGTGGAATACTAACACCAATTTACGTATGGCATAGAAAATACGACAGTATTCCTTGCAACATCACATTTGAAGATGAAAAATTGAATTCATTTGTGTCAAGAATTGTATTTAGAGCAGGAAAACATATCAGTTCAGCACATCCAATTTCAGATTTAGCATTACAAGGCAATCACAGAATATCAGTTCTTTATCAAAAAGAAATTACTCCAAAAGGAACTAGTTTTACAATTAGAAAGTTTAAGAAAGATCCATATTCAGTGGTAGATTTAATTTCATTTGACACAATTAGTGTAGAGATTGCGGCATATCTTTGGATGTTAATGGAGTCCAAGATGTCTATAATGGTAATCGGTTCTACAGGAAGTGGAAAAACTACCATCCTAAATGCAATCACAGGATTAGTGAATCCCGATTACAAAATATTTTCAGTTGAAGATGTTGCCGAAATTAACATCAAACATCAAAATTGGTTTAGTTTAGTTTCAAGAGTGGGATTTGGAAATAGTGGAGAGGGAGAAATAGGTTTGTATGATTTAATTAAATCAGGAGTAAGACACAGACCTGATTATATCGTAGTAGGTGAAATTAGAGGTTCAGAAGCATACGTAATGTTTCAAGCAATGGCTACAGGACACGGAGGTTTGTGTACTATGCACGCAGATAGTCTAGAATCAGCAAGTAAAAGATTACAACAAAAGCCAATGGATATTCCTGCCGCATATATGGCATTGATGAATTGTGCCATAGTCATTAGAAGAGTTAAAGGTTCAGATGGTAAAGGAACCAGAAGAGCAATATCAGTTCAAGAAATTAAAAGTTCAGATTCATATCACAATGCTTTCAAGTGGGATCCAAAAGCAGATTATTTCATTCCACAATTAGAAAATAGTGAAATGTTTGAAAGAATTTCTACTCAAACGGGTAAAAGTATGGATGAAATCTTAGAAGAATATGAAAAAAGAAAAATTATTTTAAAATATTTAGTTCAGACAGGAGTTAGAGCATATGACAAAGTTGCAGAATTTGTAGGGAAATACTACAGAGATCCTGAACAAATAATGAAAAAAATTGAATACGGAGTTTAGTCATGTCTTTTATAAAAAAACATGAAGAAGCAGATAAAAAAAAGAAAAAGAATAAAAAAATAGAGTCAGAATTACCTTTTTTCATTACAATTGTAACATTATTAGCTACAAGTGGTTTTGGTCCATATACAATATTTTTGAAAATTAAAGATATGGAATTACTTCCAAATGTCAGATTAGAATCAATGAAAATTCTGAAACGAATTGATCTGTTGGGAAAAGATCCACTAATGGTTATGACTGAAACTAATGAAAGAGGTTCAAACTTTGGGGATTTTTTGAATGGGTGGGTATCTGCAATTCAAAGTGGAGGAGATGTGGTGAACTACCTTACTACAAAAATGAATTCAGCTTTTGAGCTATATGAAGCTCAGCAATCAGAATTGGCAAAAAAAGTTGAGACGGTAATTGAAACATATATGACAATGCAAGTTGTGGTGTTAGCAGTATACATCATCATAACTGCAACTTCTACAGATGGTGTAGGTTCAACTCCAGGACCAAATGACATAGATCCTTTGTATTTAGTTATCATAATGCCACCAGCAGTATCCAGTTTATTTTTAGTAATAGCTCATAAATTGAATAAATCTAAAGTTCAGGAATTAGATTGGAAAAAAATATTGACGTTTGGAATTCCAGGAATATTAGCTGCTGCTGCTTTAAATCCAATGAGTTTGTTGCCAGATTATAATCTCTATATTTTAGGTGCAGCATTAATTGTATCAGCAATTTGGCCTGCATTAAAATTTAAAAATAAATATCAGTTTTCTTTAGATGCTCAATCAGGAACAACACAAATCATGAGAGATGTTGCAGAAGCTAGAAAAGCAGGTTTAGGTCCAGAAAAATGTGTAATTCGTTCTACTAAAAGAAAAGACTATGGTTTATTCAATCCAGTAGCAAATGGAATTGCAAATAAATTAGAATGGGGAATGACATTAGATGACATTTTTGGATTTATTAAAAAAGAAATTAATGATTTTCAAATACTGATTAATTTCAGAGTGTTGTTTGAAATTATTTCTGCCGGAGGAGGAAATGTAAATACGCTAAATACACTTGCAGGCGTTGCTGAAAAAATGCACAATATTGAAAAAGAGAAAAGAGAAAAACTCAAACCTTATGTTATGGTGGGATTCATGTTAATTGCAATAACAGGGTTTACTACTCTGTTGGTAATTGAGTCCATTACAAGTTTAGGTTCTCAATTAGAAGAAAATGAGGTAAAAAGAGCAGCATTAGAATTAGAATCAAAATCAAGATTTGAATTACTTGGAATTGCCATACTTGTGCAATCTTGGATATCAGGGTTATTTTTAGGTAAAATTACCACTGGATCATATTCAGGGGGGTTCATGTATTCTATATTTTTAGTAGGCATATCCATAGGTGCAATTGTTATAATTCAATTGAAGATATTCAGTGTCTCATCCATTTTTGGCGGATAACTGTATGTATTGTAATATTTCACACTATTCAATATAACAAAAATTTAGCAACTTTGTCACATTATGAAAGGAATCATACTAGTTTTTGGAATTATTTTAAGCATGTTTGTAATTCCTGTTCATGCTCAAATAACTTCAGAATTTGGGTATCAACTTCACCCAGAGAAATTACTAGAGAATACTGAAGGTACATTACAAGTTTTTGTCACATCTAACGGAATGATGGTACCAAAACAAATCGCAAATCTAAAAGCAATTAGTTCAGATAATTCTATTATAGAAATTTTGGGAGTTGAAGACGGTAGCGATAAATATACAAAAAATATTTTGATTAAAGCAAAAAATCCAGGGATTACAAGTATAGCATTAGCAGCTGAAGGTTTTTCATCTAAAGCAATTAGTTTAGAAGTTTTTAACAATAATAATTATCCCACACAAATGTTAATGAAAATTACCCCAAATACATTTCCAATCGATGGGCCGAAATATGGACATATTGTTGTTGAATTGGCAACAACTGGTGGAATCCCAACAGTTACATCTGAAAATATTAAAATTCAATTAGATACACCACATGAAGACATAATAAAAATAAAAGATTCCGAATTAATAATATCTGAAGGCGAATATTATGCACTTACCGAATTTGAAATAATAGGCACAGGAGATGCTTTAATATTTGCAGATACAGAAAACATGAAAAAAATAAGTAGCATAGTAAATGTCCTTGAAGCTGAAAAACCCCTCACACTAAAACTGTATACTTTTCCTGAAACTTACAATAGTTATAGTGGAACAAAGGGATATGCAATAATACAACTATTAGATGGAGAAGGACAACCAGTTCCATCTGAAGAAGATATTCATTTTAGTTTGACTGTAGAAAATCCAGATGTATCTATTAACACAAGCCATGATTTTGAAGAAATAAATTTTGCACAGAAAGAACTAGTTATTGAAAAAGGAAGTTATTCAACATATACAGAATTCACTCCAAGATTAAATTTAGGAGATTCAACTGAAGAACTTTCACAATCTTTTAACATATTTGTTTCAGTTGAAAATTATTTGACCAGTGAAAGTGCAGTTACAATTGAACATGATCAAATAGGTTCACTTGAAGGAGATGGGCCATCAATCACTGAAGTTTTGCCATTTTTAACTACGGGGAAGAAAGAAATCATAGCCGTTACATATTATGAAACCGACATAGAAGTAGCCAGGCAAGTAGGTGGCAGCATAGGAGGATCAACAACTAGAGAATTAGTTACGGTAACAGTACCTGTGACGGCAAAAGAAGATCATAGTATAACATTTTCATCATCGGAAATAGATGTAGTGAACCCAATTAATCCAATTATGAAAAAAGCAGACAATGTAGTATTAGTATTTGGTGAAACTGGAACTTTAATGGCTGATGATCCAACAATATTTTCAATTACGGATAATGAAGGGATTAAGACAGTTACAGGGAATCCTATAGGCCCGGTTGAAAATGATATTGGTTTAACAATAGAGCCATTATTGCCTATGGTTTTAGCAGAAAAAGAATTTCCTGCAATTGCATTTATGGTAGAAAGTTCTGATACAGAAACCGTAACAGTTAGTGAAGATGAAGAAGTAGAACTTGATCCTAGACTTGGAGTTACACCGTTTATTGATGATTCAGTATTAACATTTTCAGCAAATGAATTTATTGAAACTGAACATGTTACAATAAATAAAAATCAAGACTATGCCATTCTGAATATGTTATCAAACAAAGTAGGAACGACTTCCTTGCCATATCAATTAGGAGGATTTTCGGGAACAACAAATATTGAGAGTCATACCACAGATCCATCAGACATACATTTGTCAGTCCCACAAATTATTTTAGCAAATTCAAATACATTAGCTACTATTCAATTATTAGATTCATCTCAAAACCCAGTGTATGCTAAAGATGATGTAAAAATAAAATTAGTTTCAAATAATGAAAAGATAATTCAAATTCCACAAGAATTGACAATTAAAAATGGAGAATACTTTACAATGTTTGAAATAAATGCATTGGATGAAGGAGAAATTGAATTAGCAATACTCTCCGAAGATATGGATTTGACAAAGTACTATATTGAAGTGATAGATATCAGCCCAGTACTATCCTTAAATCTACTCGGAGGCATGAATTGGAATGAACGGGTTGAGGGGAAATTATCAGTCAGCATTCCCGAAATTGAAACCGCATTAGATGGATTTAATGTAGAATGGAAAGTAGACGGAGGAGAAATTTTACAATTTGATGAAACTACAGATTCAAATGGAATTGCAATAATGAATGTCATGGCTAATGATAAGGAAACAATTACAATATCTGCAATTGTTTCAGGGAATGGACTAAGTTCTTCTACATTGTCAAAATCGGCAACAGTTGTTAATATGCCAACAGTTGAAGCGGCAGAAATAGTTAAAGAAGAATCAAGTTTCGGACTTCCATTAGACATCAATACAATAATATTAATTATAATTCCAATTGGCATTGTAGCTACAGTATTCATGTTGAAAAAGATGGATAAATTAGAGATGATCACAGAGAAAATACCTTTAGGAGATAAACTAAACTTCGGAGATAGAATTGAAGAGATTAAAGAGAGAGTATCAGATATTAGAAATAGATAAGGCTAATAATGAAAAAATTTACAAAAAATCAAATATTTTTCTTAAGTTAAATCTAATATTATTAAAAATGGAATAATGTTGTAAATGATTGAAGACTTAGTAGATTACCATATTTTGGGGACAGGATTGGCAATCGCCATGTTGGTTATTGCATCAATAATCGACATATGGAAAAGAGAAATTCACGATTATTATTGGATAGGGTTTGGAGCTATAGGATTTTTACTAGTATTCACAGATTCTAATTTAATTTCTAATTTATTGACAATAGGATTTGCATTAATTATTGCGCCATTTGTAATTTTAGTTTGGAGGATAGGGTTGTTTGGAGGTGCAGATGCATTTGCATTAATTGCATTGGCTGTAATAGCACCAATGGCAACGTTTAGTGAAAATCCAGTGTCACCGTTTACCACATTATCAAATGCAGCAATACTATTTGTAATTCCATTTCTAATCAACATATCTAGAAATATAATTGCTCAAATAAAGGGTGAAAACATTTTCGAAGGGTTCGATGAAAAAAAATTCAAAAAAATAATTGCGTCATTGATGGGATATAAAGCAAAAAACCCAAAATTTTCTTTTGCAATTGAAAAAACAGAAGAAGGGATAAAAAAACTAGATCTGTCTATTCATCACGCTGAAAATCAGGAATTTTGTACAACTCCCAATACATGGATTACCCCGGGAATTCCATATTTGTTATTAATTACAGGAGGATTTATCATTCAATTGTTTTACGGAGACATCATTCTAAGTAAACTTCTAGGCATGTAATTTTAGTAATCAAAAATGATCTGTAACATGCAATAACACACACCCCCTTATGTCACAATTCAATATAACAAATCCAATGACTGTGACTGAAACTGTTGAAGAAGGATTATTTCAAACAGAAAATCCCATACATGAATTAAATCGTATGCTTGTAAGGTACGATCTGACCCCAAATCAAGCAAAAGTGTATCTATTTTTAAGTAAAATAGGTGTTAAGACAGCCTCAGAGATTTCAAAGGCATTAAAAATTCCAAGAACAGAGACATATCATCTATTATCAACATTACAACAAAAAGGAGTAATTTTCTCAGTGTTTGGAAAACCAACAAAATTCAATGCTGTAGGATTAGAAGAATCATTAGAGATTTTAGTAAATAATGAGAAAAATAGAATTAATGAATTAGATGCAGGAAAAGCCACACTAATCAAACTATGGAATATCATTCCCAAGTATGGAGAAGACGAAGAAGAAACACAAGATAATAAATTCCAATCGTTACAAGGAAGAAACTCTATTCTAGTAAAATTAGAACAAATGATTAAAGAATCTAAAGAAAATATCCTTGTATTAGGAACTGAAGCAGATTTTAAAAGGTTTTACTTTACAGAATTTACAGAACTTCTCAACAAAACAAAATCAGAACTTAGAATTTTAACTGATCACACACCAGATGCACCACATATTTTTGAAAGCGTTTCACCAAAAAAAGTCAAAAAGATTGAAGATAAGAATAGAGAAGATTTTTGTTTCATTATTAAAGATGATAGCGAAGTTATCTTTTTCATTAGTAATAACAAAGTAAAAGATATGCTTGCAGTATGGACAGATTCTCAAGCATTTGTAACAACATTAAGATCATTGTTTAGTTTAATGTGGAAAAAATCTCACCACATTAACGAAACAGATGCAGAATCTCTACTAGGTTCAGAAATCACGTATGAACATAGATTAAGGGAAATTGAGCAAGAGAAAATGATTCTAAGTTATCTCCAAGAAAATTTTAAAATATTAGAAACAGGAGGTAATAAAAAATGAGTAAAACAGATAAACTAAAAAATTCACAAAAAGAAGAATTGAAAAAATTGGAGATTTTAATCATTGACGATAACGAACAAATTACAAAAATGCTAACTACATTTTTAGAATTAAAAGAACACAAATGTACTATTGCAAATGATGGAAAAGAAGGACTATCCATTATTAAAGAAAATAGACACAATGTAATCCTATTAGATTTAGCTATGCCTGAATTTGATGGATATTCAGTAATCAAAGATCTAGAAGAAAATAACGAATTAAAAGATCACAAAATAATTGTTTTTACTGCATCTACAATTACACAAGAAGAATTAGATGAACTTGTTACCAGAGGAGTTACATCATACATTCTAAAACCAATAGACATAGATATTTTACATTCAAAACTTATCAAAATTGCAAATTCGTAATAGTTAGGAGTAAAACACATGCTTCCAATAAAAAATACACTGTTCATAGTTTCAGGGGTATCTAGTTTCATTATTTTCTATATGGGCATTGTGAATTTTTTAACATCAGTAGAAGAATCGACAGGAATGATATTATTGATTTTTTCAGTATTTGTAGCAACAGGGACTCTTTTGGGAACCGTACATATTTCAACAAGTATTACAAAACCAATTCAAAAATTAGCAAAAAACATGTCAGATTTTTCAAAATCAAATAAAATGTCATATGAAAACCAAGTAAAAACAAATGTAAAAGAAATTTTTGAATTAAATGAAAATTTTGTAAGCATGGGTGAAAAAGTTGAAAAAACAATTCAAGTACAAAATGAATATGTGCAAAAATTAAAAGACATGGATAGAAAAAAAGTTGAATTTTCATCAATGGTTTCTCATGAATTAAAAACACCACTAGTTCCAATTCTAGGTTATGTTCAGATGTTACAAAAAGAAGAACTTCTTGGAGAATTAAATGAAGGACAAAAGGATGCTGTAGATGAGATTTACACTTCAACAATAAAGCTAGAAAAATTAATTGGCGATATTTTAACAACACAGAAATTAGATTTAGGAAAATTAGTATTCAATCAAGAAAATATCAATGTTTCAGAATTACTGCATGGATTGATTAAAGAATTTGATCCAATAGCAATTGAGAAAAATATCGAAATTACTGCAAGTTTCAATGAAGATGTACAAATTTTTAGTGATAGAGATAGGCTAAATCAAGTATTTTCTAACTTGATTAAAAATGCAATAGATTATGTCTCACCAAATACAGGATGCGTAATCATAGGAATGAAAAATGATTCAGATTATGTAGAATTTTTTGTTGAAGATAACGGTTTAGGAATTTCAGATGAAAATAAAAAAGAACTTTTTAAAAAATTCTATCAAGTGGATACATCATCCAAGAGAAAAAAAGGAGGTAGTGGACTAGGTTTGGCAATTTGTAAAGGTATTATCGAGGGATTGGGAGGTAAAATTTGGGTGGAAAGTGAAGAAAATATAAAAACGACATTCTTTTTTAAAATTCCAAAAAAATCTGAAAAACTGTTAGTTAGTAAGAATTCAAAGCAATAAAATAAAATTATCATTTAACTATTTCGTATAATTGACTATGATGAATACTACGTTTATCTTAAATTAAAAAAATTATATTTTATTTTATTGAACAAGATTAGGTATGGATCTTATTCTCTAGGAGTTTTTGTTTTACTAGGATTATTTGTAAATCCGGTATTTGCAGAACTTTCTAGTTTAAACGTTAATGATAGTATATTTTTAAAAAATGAACAAGTTATTTTTTCAGGAACTGTTGAAGAAGGATCATCAGGTTTAGTAACAATAGTAATCAGAGATCTAAATGACAAGTTTGTTTTGTTAACTCAAGCAATTATTAATCATGACAATACTTTTGAAAAAAGTATCATCATTAAAGATAGATTTTCTCATTATGGAGTTTATTCTGTAAATGGATTTATTTTAAATATGACAAAAGGAATATCGACAGAATTTACCGTGTCACTAGATAAAACTCCAATCAATAATGTAAAGGATTTTAATAATGACGAAGAAAGTCAAATAATTCAAAAAGAACAATTGATTAAAAATCAGCCCATAGAAAAATCAGAGCCAATTCAGACTAATAGTAAATCAAATAATCCAGTTTTTGTTGATTCAAGTAAAAATCCTGCTCATTATATTGAAAGATATTATTCAGAGCCTACATACAAAAGTTGGTTTGATAGAAATTATCCAAATTTAACCATTGAGGAAGCAGTAGGATATACAGATACTATGGTAGAGATAAAATCATCAGTGCAAGGGATTATAGATAATGAAATAATTCCTGAAGCTCAAGCATCATCAATAGTCAATTCACCTGTAAATAATTCAGATAACTCAGAAATTGCTCAAATTTCATTAGCCATGGCAGGATTAGGAATATTGTTTGGTGCAGTGTATGGGGTTAAGAGGCAAGTAGATAATAATTCAAGACA
>Ga0209992_10001755_pt1 | contig 21675 bp, 16 predicted proteins | sample 2SBtaG_2_FD_182564 | JGI IMG/M metagenome (GOLD analysis project Ga0209992, IMG submission 182564) | Deep subsurface microbial communities from Kolumbo volcano to uncover new lineages of life (NeLLi) - 2SBTROV12_ACTIVE470 metaG (SPAdes)... | ecosystem: Environmental > Aquatic > Marine >... | reverse complement strand
CTGAAATGTATTGCCCTGATCCCGCGCGACATCTTCGATCTGGTCATAAAAGCTTAGCGCCATCAGATACTGCGCATAAGCGGCATCTTCATCGGCCGGATAAAAGTCAAGGTAACGCTGCGAGGCAACACGGGCCTCGTCATAGTCCTTGGCTTTGTGGTGGGCAAATGCAGACATCACCAGCCCGCGTTTGGCCCATTCAGAATAGGGATACAGACGCTCGACTTCGCCAAACAATTCCGCCGCCTTTTCCGGATCATCCTGCGCCAGCTGAAATTCAGCCGCCTTAAAAATCTGCTCGGGAGGCTGATCTTCCAGGGGCACTTCTTCGTTTTGCCTGGCACAGGACGACAGGATCAGAGAAAACGCCAAAGCAAACCACAGCGCGCTTTGTCGTCCCGCCTTCGCCATCGATTCAGATCCCATCATTCAGCCGACAAAGATTCCGCCCCATTGCGGTTTTTCTAACACATTATTCGCAGAGTAAAAATGGATTCGCGCCTTTTGACCGGCGAATTGCAAATTCATAACGAAAGGGAATTTACGCGACCCGGCGCTGGTCCGATTTCCGCACACCAACGCCCGGCAAGTTGCCTGCCATCGTTTCAGTGCAATCCACCATTTCAAACGAGCTTGGCGTTGCGAACATCTTGCGCAGCAACGCATTTGTGGCCGCATGACCAGCTTTTGCGCCCCGGTAACGCCCAATCAACGGTGCACCCGCCAGGGCAAGATCACCCAACGCATCAAGCATTTTGTGACGCACACATTCATCTTCATGCCGCATACCGCCGGGGCTTAGAACCTTATCACCGTCCACCACGATGGCGTTTTCATATGATCCGCCCAATGCCAGACCGCTGGCCTGCATTGTCTCTACATCGGCCTGCCGGCAAAAGGTCCGGCTGCTGCACAACTCGCGCACGAACGCGCCGTTTGCCATGTTCAGATGCATGTGCTGCCGACCAATGGCGGCATCCGGGAAATCAATCATGAAATCAATTTCAAGATTTTCGCAGGGCTCAATGGAAACCGCAACGCCGTCAACCTGTATGCCTACCCGCTCTAACACCCGAATGACCCGAACCGATGCCTTAAGGTTCTTAACCCCGGCTTTCAGGATTTCACGCACAAACCGGTCAGAACTTCCGTCCATGATTGGCACTTCGGGTCCGTCAATCTCGATCAAAGCGTTATGGATGCCACAGCCCATCAGGGCGGCCATCAGATGCTCGATGGTGGAAATGCTGACACCCGCGTCGTTGGTAATGCGGGTGCACAGGGCGGCTTCGGAAACATTGTCATAGCGCGCGGCCACAAGATTGTCGCGGCGGGTTTCATCGATGCGGCGAAACCAGATACCGTATTCAGCGGATGCGGGCAGGATGCGCAACCTTGCGGGGCGGCCAGAATGCAGGCCCGTTCCCACCAGATTTATCTCGTTTCGTAACGTCGTTTGCACGCACGTCCCCCAGTTTTTATAAGCCAATGGCAGTTGGCCTTAACCACTAGTTAACGGGCGTTTAAATCTCAACTCAATCTTTATGACTCTTTGCAACAATTGTGCAGGACCGCACGCGGAATTTCGCCGATAGATTTGGAAACAAATTGTTTCCTTCCGAAGCCGGAACCGTTGCTGGCGATTTCGGATGCCGGTTAGCCCGGCAATCCTGCTTTGGTCACGCGAAAAATCCCACCAGGCACAAGGTTGTCCTAATTCGCCTGTCGCCGCAAAAACGCTGGAATATCAATGCGTTCCTGTTCAGGATCAACGGGATCGTTTTGATTTGAACTTTCGGTTGAAAGCGTTGGCTGATTCTGGGCCCGATCCGCCTGATCGTTGCCATGACCCGTCATTCGGCTGATCAGATTGTTGATGCCAAAACGTGAGGACTTGTCGGCTGCCTCTCCACTTTGCGCCACCTCGGCCCGAATTTCTTCCGGTTTGGGCACTTTGTTCACGGCGGCTCTTAGGCGCGCCATCGCCTCTGGCGTGGGCTTACCCGGCGCCGGTGGTTTAGGCGCCACAAATCCCGCCAGATCACTTGATTCAGCAGTGGACGCCGGCGCACTTTCAATCGGCGCTTCCTGTACTTCGGGTTGGTAAACCGGTGCCGGCAGATCATCGTTGATCAGCTCATCTTTTGGGTCCGCAAATAACGAGGTGAACTCTTCAGCGTCCTCGGCAAAACCCGCGTCCGCCGGCTCCAGTTCACTCAGCAAATTCGGTTGTTCCGCAAACGCCGCTTCGGCTGCAATTTGTTCAACCGGTGCGGCCGGTTCTTCAAGTTTTTTCGGCGTAAGAGGCTCTGCCATAGACCGGCGCGGCACCGGCACATCATGGGTAATCTCAGAGGCATCAATGCCCGTTGCCACCACAGACACCCGCATCACACCCTCCATATCTGTGTCAAGCGTCGAGCCGACAATGATATTGGCGTCCGGATCGACCTCTTCACGAATGCGGTTGGCGGCCTCGTCCAGCTCAAACAAGGTCAGATCATGGCTGCCGGTGATGTTGATCAAAACGCCCTTGGCACCTTTCAACGAAATTTCATCCAACAGCGGGTTGGCGATGGCTTTTTCCGCTGCCTGAATGGCGCGGTCTTCGCCCGAAGCTTCGCCGGTGCCCATCATCGCCTTGCCCATTTCATCCATTACAGACCGAACATCGGCAAAATCAAGATTGATAATCCCCGGGCGCACCATCAGATCGGTCACGCCCTTGACGCCCTGATACAAAACGTCATCCGCCATGGAAAACGCTTCGGTAAAGGTGGTTTTCTCGTTGGCCAGACGAAACAGATTTTGGTTGGGAATGATGATCAGAGTGTCCACGACCTGCTGCAACGCCTCTACGCCCTCTTCGGCCTGACGCATGCGCTTGTTGCCCTCAAACTGAAACGGCTTGGTCACAACACCCACGGTCAGAACGCCCAATTCACGCGCGGCCTGCGCAATAATCGGGGCCGCACCGGTACCGGTGCCCCCACCCATACCGGCAGTGATAAAGCACATGTGACTGCCGGCCAGATGGTCGACGATTGCCTCTATGCTTTCCTCTGCGGAAGCGGCCCCTACTGAAGGCCGGGCGCCAGCGCCCAGTCCTTCGGTTTCTTTGACCCCAAGTTGAATTTTGTTTGTCGATTTTGACTGCGTCAGCGCCTGTGCATCAGTGTTGGCCACAACAAATTCAGCGCCCTCAAGTTCCTTCTCGATCATATTGTTGATCGCGTTACCGCCGGCCCCGCCGATGCCAAACACGGTGATCCTTGGTCTCAGATCATTTTTCTCTGGAATTTGAAGGTTCAATGCCATGATACTGTCCGCCTGTTAACCTATGTGCGCTTACACGTCCGGCCTTGTGGCCGATTATTGTTGCCTTGATTCGGTATCGTAACGAAGGCACTGGCGTCGGTCACCTATAAATTGCAGAATTTGCTACAATATGTGGGGGTTAAGCGTGAATTCGGGCACATTTTCGCCTAAATCCGGCGGTTTTGCAGAGTTTCGACTTTTCAACGATTTTCCGAATGACACAAAACAGGTTTAAGCAACGTGCCCGCCAGCGATTTCCGCGTTACCAGTTTTCCTTGAACCATTTCACCGCCCGCCGGATCGACCGACCGGTATAGCGATCATAGGGCACTTCAAAGTCCCAGCATTCGTCCTGGGGGTGGGCCGCGAACAGGCAAAGCCCCACGCTTGATGAAAACGCCGGTCCGGTTGCGGCCTGCGGCAGACCCTGAACCCGAAGCGGGCGGCCAAGACGCACATTTTGGCCCAGCGCGCGGCCCGCCAGCCCGTCAAGACCCGGTATCTGGCTGGCACCGCCGGTCAAAACAATGCGCTGTCCCGGCAGATGGGCAAACCCGGCAGCGTCCAGACGCTCGCGCAGTTCCTCAAAAATCTCTTCCAGACGCGGGCGGATAATCCCGATCAGTTCCGTGCGGCTGACGCTGCGGCGATCATGTTCCCAATCGCCGGTCTCGCCACCAATATCAATCATCTCGCGGTCGTCCATACCGGTTGCCACAACGCCGCCAAACATGGTTTTGATCCGCTCGGCCACCGGCATTGGCACTTTCAGCCCTTGCGATATGTCAGAGGTCACGTGATCACCGCCAACACGAACGGCATCGGTATAGATCATATTCTTGCGCAGAAAAATTGAAATTCCGGTGGACCCGCCGCCCATATCAATACAGGCCGCGCCCAGTTCCTGCTCGTCCTCGACAAGCGAGGAAATACCGCTGGCATACGCGGATGACGCAATGCCCGCCAGTTCCAAATCGCACCGCTTGATGCAATAGGTCAGGTTCTCGATCACCGAACTTTCAACCGTCAGCAAATGCATGTCCACGGCCAGCTTGCCGCCGATCTGGCCACGCGGATCTGACAGGCCGGACCGGTGATCAAGCGCGAAATTGACCGGCAACGCATGTGCAGGCTGGCGCGCAGCACCAATGTCCGGCACATCGCAGGCGGCCAGAACCCGCGCGATATCATGTTCTGAAACACCCTGTTCGTGCAGATCAACTTTTCCCGTCAAACCGTAGGAACGCGGACGCGCACCGGACAGGCAGGCGATCACGTGATCCACGCGCACATTGGCCATTTTCTGGGCCGCCTGCACGGCGGTGCGCACGGCCCGCTCGGTCTCGTCCATTGTGTCGATCTCGCCGAATTTCACCCCGCGGGACCGGGTTGTTGCAACGCCGATCACCCGAAAATTTGATTGTCCTGCCATTGATCCAATACTGTCGTGCAGCCCGTCACCGGCACCTACGTCAAAGCGCAAAATCAGACAGGCCATTTTTGACGTGCCCACGTCCAGAATGGCCACCACGCCGCGCTGCATGGCGGCCTGGCGTCTGGCCCGCATCGCCCGTTGAAATTGATAAAGCATGGTCATAATGCGTCGTCTCCGTCAGTATCTATAGCGTTGATTTTATGCAGATATTCCACAGCATCCGTTGACAACTGCACCGTCGGGCGCTTTTGATCGCGCATATCAATCAACAGAAAATCCCGCGCCAGCAAATCGTTGATACTGTTCAGGGCAATCACCCGTTCCAGCGCAAAAACCGGGTTGTCCTCGGGCAGTAAAACACGCCGGCCACCGGCCAAAACCAGATCCCAGCGTCGTTCGCCAACCCGCACAAGCCCGCGAAGATCATCCGAAATCGGTGCTGCGGTTGCCAGTATCGTCAAAGCCTCGGGAACAACCGCATCAGCCCCCTCGCCAACGATCAGCGCCAGATCGGCCCGCCCCGCACGATTGGCCAAAGGTCCTACGCGGTTCCCGTCCGCGTCCAACAACTCCAACGCCTCCCGGCTGCGCCAAACAATGACCGGCATCCGCTCTACAACCGCGACATCCAACACCCCTCCCGGCCGGACCACCAGTTTCGCGCGTTTCACCGCATCAAGTTCTTCGATCAAACGGCGCATATGCACCAAATCCAGATCGAATGAGCTGATGGGAAAATCCAAAGATGTCACTTCGCGGATGTCTTCGGCCACCTCGGCGGAAACATCTTCGATCTGCATCATGTTGACCATGAATTCCGGCCGTTGCTCGATACTTGTGCGCAGTTCGGAAACCCGCAGCTTAACCTGTTCAACCCGGTCAGTGTCCGCCACATACCACGCCCCCAGCACCATTACGCCAAAGGCCGGAATGCCGGTGCGCAACAGGGCACGAAACAGCGGCGTCAGCCACAGCCGTTGAAACCGGTAAGACGTCCGGCTGGGGGCCGGGTCGGTTTTAGGGGGGGTTACCTGTTGCAAGACGCATCCTTCACCAGCCAGTCACACAACTGGCCAAAAGAAATACCGCAATGGGCCGCCTGTTCCGGGGCCAGCGAGGTTGGCGTCATCCCGGGTTGTGTGTTGGTTTCCAGCAAGATCAGCCCGGCAACCCCCCGTGTGTCATCCCAACGAAAATCCGTGCGGCTGACACCCCTGCACCCCAACGCGCTGTGGGCAGTTTGGGCATATTTCAGACAGGCTTCAAAAACCTCCTTGGGAATATCCGCAGGCACCTGATGGGTTGACCCGCCCTCTTTGTATTTGGCGTCATAATCATACCAGCCGTCGGTGAAAATATCAGTGACGGTCAGGGCGCGATCACCCATAACAGACGTTGTCAATTCGCGACCCGGCGCAAATTCTTCAACCATCACGGTGGGTGGCATGTCCGGCGAAAGTCTGGCCGGACCGTTGGCCTCTTCATGCACCAGATATACCCCAACCGAAGAGCCCTCGTTGTTGGGCTTCACCACATACGGCGGTTGCATCGGGTGCGACTTTCGCGCCGCTTCCGCTGAAACAATCACGCTGTCCACCACCGGCAGTCCTGCGGCGCGGAAGACATCCTTGGCGCGGGTTTTGTCCATCGCAAGCGAGGAGGCCAGAACACCGGAATGGGTGTAGGGTATCCCCAGCCACTCCAGCATGCCCTGCACACAGCCGTCTTCGCCCCAGCGCCCGTGCAGCGCGTTAAATACCACATCCGGTTTTTCAGATTGCAACCGCGCGGCCAGATCAGGACCCGCGTCCAGTTCCACCACCTTGTAGCCAACGCCGCGCAGCGCCGCGGCGCATTCGCGCCCGGACACCAAAGAAACCTCGCGTTCGGCCGAAAGGCCGCCCAATAGGACCGCAACACGGGAATGGTTGCCTGCTGGCATGCCCGCCTCAAATCACTGCTGCGGGCCGGTTATCCGGCCCTTATTATTTCCTGTTCTCAGGGGGCCGGTTTGCCGACCCTCCTGATTTCCCACTCTAGCGAGATACCACTGTTTTCGTAAACCTTTTTCCGCACCAGTTCGCCAAGATTTTCCAGATCAGTGGCGGTTGCGCCGTCTGCGTTGATCATGAAATTCGCGTGCGTTTCTGACATTTGCGCCCCACCAACGGTTTCACCCCGGCATCCGGCCTGATCGATGACTTTCCAGGCGGATTGCGCGTGATCCTCGTTGGGTGCGCCGGTTGCGGACGCGCCTGACGGATTGCGAAAGGTTGAACCGGCGGACAGCTTGCCCACCGGCTGACTTTCCAGCCGCATCGCCATATTGGCCTTCATGACTTCGGCGATCTTTGCGGTTTCACCCTCCGGTGGGTTCAGAACCGCCTGCACGATCACCATGTCATCAGGCACCGCAGAGGCGCGGTAGCCAAAATTCATGTCGTCCTTTGTCAGGGTCACCACGTTGCCGTCCCGGTCAACCGCTGTGGCCCGCACAAAAACATCCGCCATATAGCGCCCGTAGCACCCCGCGTTCATTTTAACCGCTCCGCCAAGGCTGCCGGGAATGGTGCGCAAAAACGACAGGTCTTTGCCCGCCTGTGACGCCTTATTTGCAGTCATCGCGTCCAACAGTCCCGCACCAACACGCACAGTGCCGTCCTGCAACACTTCAAAACCGCCAAACGCGCTGCCGGGCCGGATGACCACACCGTCAACGCCGCCGTCGCGCACAATCAGGTTGGAGCAAACGCCAATAGGCAGTACCGGCACGTCCTTTGGCAGCGCTTTCATCAGCGTTGAAATATCGTCCATATGCGCCGGCTGAAACAATACCTGCGCGGCACCGCCAACCCGCAACCAGCACAGATCGGCCAGCGGGCGGTCCCTTGACAGTTGTCCTTCCAGTTCGGGCAAGGCTTCTATCCAGTTGCTCATCGCTATTGGTTCCCTATTTGGTTCTGGTTGGCGGCGCGCTGTGCCCGCGCAATCTCGCCAACAATTTACGCCCGTAGTGGCGCGCTGGATAGCGATAAATCGACACGCCTCCGGCCAGCAATCCAACTGCCCACCACAACCCCATAGACCACCCCAGCCAGATCAGCACAACCGGGAACAGGCACAGCATCGGCAAGCCAAGCCGCCAGTGAAACCGCATTGGCAACATGCCAACCAGCGATATTGCGATGATCCAAAAGATCGTGACAATCAGGGACAGATTCAGGTTTTCCAATTGGCCAGCGCCTCCGGCAGGTCGTTGGCCCAGGCGGTTATGGTTCCCGCCCCCAGGCACACGACCATATCCCCTGCCTTCGTTTCTTCGCGCACCAGTTTTGCCAGACACTCTGGCCCGTCCAGACTTCTGGCATTGTGATGCCCGTGCGCAACCAGACCGGCCACCAGATCATCGCGGCTGGCACCCTTGATCGGCGCTTCTCCAGCCGCAAATACATCAGCAATCGCCACCACATCCGCGTCATTAAAACAGGCACAAAAATCCTCAAACAACGAGGACAGCCGCGTATACCGGTGCGGCTGATGCACTGCGATCACCCGCCCGTCAGTGGCCTGCCGCGCGGCTTTCAGCACCGCCGCAATTTCCACCGGATGGTGGCCGTAGTCATCAATGATCGTCACGCCGTCAACTTCCGCCACCTTGGTAAAGCGCCGGTTAACGCCCTTGAAATTCGCCAGTGCCTCGCGGATTTCATCGCCCTTCATTCCCAGATGCCGCGCCACAGAAACCGCCGCCAGTGCATTCAGAACATTGTGATCCCCGGGCATGGGCAGGCTGCAATCCTTGATCACCATGCCCTCGCCGCGCAGAACCGCGTCAAAATAGGCGATGCCTTTTTTGTAGTGCAAATTCACGGCCCGCACGTCGGCCTGTGCATTATACCCGTAAGTTACCACCCGACGGTCGTTGATCCGCCCCACCAGCGCCTGAACTTCGGGATGATCTGTGCAGCACACCGCCAGCCCGTAAAACGGGATGTTGGACACAAATGTGTAAAAAGCCTCGCGCAGCGCATCAAAGCTGCCGTAATGCTCCATATGCTCGGGGTCGATATTTGTGACAATGGCGATTGTCGCGGGCAGTTTGACAAAGGTTCCGTCGCTTTCATCGGCCTCCACCACCATCCATTCGCCCGCGCCCATGCGCGCGTTGGAGCCATAAGCGTGGATGATGCCGCCGTTGATGACGGTCGGGTCCAGCCCGCCCGCGTCCAGCAATGTGGACACCATCGTTGTGGTCGTTGTTTTACCGTGGGTGCCAGCCACCGCCACGTTGGATTTCAGGCGCATCAATTCCGCCAGCATTTCGGCCCGGCGAACCACCGGCAAACCAGAGGCACGGGCAAAATCCAGCTCCGCATTCCCTGCCTTTATGGCTGAAGAAATGACCGCCACCTGCGCACCCGCAAGGTTCCCGGCGTTCTGGCCGATAAAAATTACCGCACCCAATTTCCGCAGCCGTTTGGTAATCGGGCTTTCTTTCAGATCAGAGCCCTGAACCGAATACCCGTGGTTCAAAAGCACCTCGGCAATGCCAGACATGCCAATCCCGCCGATCCCGACAAAATGAATGGGGCCAATGCCGATGGGCAGTTTGGTTGCGGCACTCATGCGGCCAACCCCACTGTGCCCAGTTCCTCTACCATCATCGACAGGGCCTCGGTCGCCTCTGGACGCCCCTGCATTTTAGAGGCGTTCGCCATTGTTATGGCAACCGCCGGGTCTTGTAGAACCGACAACATATGTCGGGCCAAACCCAATGCCGTCAACTCGTCTTCCGGAATAAGATACGCCCCTCCCGCCTCAACCACACCACGGGCATTGGCGGTTTGCTCGTCGCGCAGGGCAGAGGCCAGCGGTATAAATATTGCCGGTCTACCGATGACCGTAATATCGGCAATCGAAGATGCGCCGGCACGGGACACCACCAACTGAGATTCCGTCAACCGTCTTGGCAAATCCCGGAAAAACGGCTCCACTTCAACGCTAATCCCGGCATCAGCGTAGCGCTTGACGACTGCGTCCAAATCTTCCGGCCGCGCCTGATGCGAAACCCGCAAATGCCGCAAAATGGTATCCGGCAACAAAGCAACCGCACCCGGAACAACATCTGACAACACCCGCGCCCCTTGCGAGCCGCCAATGACCACCATGCTCATTGGGTACTCTCCGGGTTCCATATACTGTGCGCTTTCACGCTCTAGTATAGTGGCCCTTACAGGATTGCCCGTGTGTTCAGCGGTAACGCCGCCGGGCAAATCCGTCGGCCATGTGCCGCAGGCCACCTGATTGACTTTCTTGACAAACAGCCGGTTGACCCGCCCCAACACCCCGTTTTGCTCGTGTATCATGCGCGGACGGCGCAAAATCCACGCGGCGGTCATCGCCGGTATTGCCGGGTAGCCGCCAAACCCGGCAACCACGTCGGGACGGTCACGCAGCATGCCTAAGGCGGCACTGATCACGCCGCGCATTATCGCAAACGGCGTCAGCAATTTCGCCAACGCGCCGCCCCGCGCAAACGTGGCGCTTGTTTCCACGACGATTTCCACGGAATGGGGAAACCCGCCGGTGTAAAGCGCACCACGCGCATCGGTTGACAGTTTCACCCGCCAGCCCCGCAACAGCATTTCTTCCGCCAGCGCCTGGGCCGGAAACATATGGCCGCCGGTGCCTCCGGCGGCGATCATCAGCAATTTTGGTTTTTCACTCATGCGCCGGGTCTTTACCTGATTTTCTGGCGAATGATATCGCGCATTTCATTTTGTGGCCGAATTCTGGTGAACGCCAGCAACATCCCCAAAGCAATCCCCGCCGCAATCAGCGAGGAACCGCCGTAAGACACAAACGGCAGGGTCATGCCCTTGGCTGGTAACAGGCGCACCGCCACACCCAAATTGATCAGCGACTGCAACCCAAAGAGCGCCGCCAGCCCGGTGCCGGCAAGCCTTGTAAAGGTGTCCCGTTCGCGGATCAAACGGTACATGGACCGCACCGTTACCACCATGAACAGAAAAATGATCGACAGCACCAGCACCAGCCCAAATTCTTCTGCTGCCACGGCAATAATGAAATCCGTGTGGGCATCGGGCAACGACCATTTCACCGTGCCCTCGCCCACCCCAACGCCAAAAAATCCACCCTCCTGTATGGCGTTCGCAGCGTAACCCAGCTGGGTTGTCGGATCGATATCCGGGTTTAGGAAGCCGTCAATCCGGCGGGCAAAATGTTCAGAGTTCTGATAGGCCAATGTGCCCGCCCCAACCGTAAGGGCCGCCATCGCGATCAGCAGGATCAACGGCGCTCCGGCAACAAAATACATGATGCCCCAGGTGGCCAGTATCAGGCTGGCCTGGCCAAAATCCGGCTGCATCACCAGTATCCCGGCCAACAGCAACGCCACCATCAAAGACAACCGCTTGCCGGGCGGGCCGAATATTTCCGCCGACGCCGCAATCATCCAGGCCGAAAATATGACGAAACCGGGTTTTAAAAACTCTGACGGCTGCACCGAGGCAAATCCCAGCGAGTACCAGCGCGTTGCGCCTTTGCCAAAATCAGTGCCAAATATCGGCAACAATGCCACCGCAACGACAGCGATCAAAAACCCCAGAATACCCAACCGCCGCACAAGTTTCGGCGACATCATCGACGTGATGATCATGGCCAAAATCGCCAAGCCGCCAAACACCGACTGCCGCGTCACATAATAAAACGGCTCAAACCCGTTCTTGGCTGCCAGCGGCGGTGAAGCCGCAAGCCCCAGCAACAATCCAACCCCAAACAAAAGTAAAACGCAGCCGATCACCCAGCGGTCAACCGTCCGCCACCAACGCGGCAGGATCGGCTCGCCGGTGCGCGCACCAGCCGGTCCGTAGACCATTTCTGTCATATATGACTGCCCTGTATTTTAACGTGCCTCTGCGCTGCCGGCTTGGGCCGGTCTGGCGATTTATTATTTGAACAAACCATAGCCCCATCCCCTGCGTCAGAACAGACCGGTTGTGCGTTTTACGTGGGAAAGTGTTGTGGAATTCAGACAGGTTAAAGTACGGCGCCGAGTACGGCAAGATCGTCATCCCAAGTCGTGCGACTTCAATTTACTACCGAAGGAAAAACCGCTGACATTCGCGTGGTTCTAACTAAAATATCAACAATCTTCTAGTGAGCAAATTCCTCTTCAAATGCAGCGAATGGGTCATCGGACAAAAGCATTTCGACGAGCTCACTATGCTCTTTTTTCTCCAACCACTGCGGTACAGAGGCATTCATTATCGCATTATCTAATTCTAACGCCACCATCGCCCCATTCAATTTTTTGAATGGAATTTGGGAACTTGAAAGGTTTTCCAACAATTCCGCTCTAAATTTCTCGACATTCATCGTTTGTGGATTCACCAATGCCAACGCGGCTAAAGCTGACGCAGATTTTGGTGACACATTGCTGAGCAGTAAAATAAGATATTCCCTGACGGTACTGTTGACTTTTGGATCAACGGCCATTTCGGTGGCCATTTTGATCAAGATTTGTGCAGATTCGCTTTTTAGCGAATTTTCGACAATATCTGAATCAATATCGTAAAACATAAAAAATATCGCAAAGCCACGTAAGGATGATTTGGTAAAGGATTTGTTCGAAGAACTTTCTATTAAAAAATCCAGCGCTTTCTTCTCATATTCTTTTGACCAGTATCCACCGCCTAAGACTAGCCAAAGCTCTCTTTCGGAGTAATTATCTCGAAGCAAACTTAAAAACGCATCAAAACTATCAGAACCAGGATTAGCTTTGTGAAGAATATACAGCATACCCGCTGCCATTCTTAAGTCTTGTTCGGTTTCCAATTTGGCTAATATGATTCTTCGAACGTCCTCGCTTTTAGATGCTCGCCTAATCAGAATGTTAATGGGCGTCTGTTGGTGGACTGCGCCGTCAGATTGCCTGAGTGTATCCAAAAGCGACAAAGTTCCAGCATTAGCAAGTTTTTCTTCTAGCTCAGCTAACTCGACCTCTTTTGTGGCAATGCTTGCATCAAGGGAGCTTAGCTTCAAATCCAACTCTTCAATTGTTTCATTGTGGCTCGACTGCAGAGCTGCTTTCTCTTGCCGAAACTTATCGCGCTGAATTTCCAATTGTTCAGTAATACGACTGCTCTCCCTTTCAAGTTCTAGGCGTGCGGCTGCTAAATCGGCTTCGATTTTGGCCTTTTGTTCGTTGAAATCCTGTTCTGCTTGTTGCTGTGCAAGATTTGCTTGTTCCAGCGCGGACACTGCCTTTGAGTTGTCGATTTCTAATTTGATTTTTCGGTTCTCAAGGAGTGTAGCTTCGTTTTGTAGCCCAGTTCTTCTATTTTCAAGTTCTATAATTTTCTCATCAAAAACGCCGGAAATTGACCCCAATAAAATAGTTGTGCCCGCAATAATTATGGATCCGACTAGCCCGAAAAACGGGGGGCGAACGTAAAATGGTCTGTTCATCTCCGCAATTTCTCGCTCGAGTTTTTCCTTTTCAAGTTTCTTTATCATTTTGTCCAAATCAAACGTGGAATTTGACACAGCTAAACCTCTCAATAAACAAAGCAACAAATTGGCCGCGAACTTGGGCTAACCGTTATTCTAGCTCGATTCAGGACGACAATAAACCGCCATCTGGAGTTGAAATAAAATATTAACAGATGCTTCTAACACGAAATCCGCGGCGCGAGCATCAGAAATGCGTTTTTTAGTGCCAACTAAAGTGCCGCCACCAGCGCCGTAAAATCATCGCCGCGCGTTTCAAAACTTTCATATTGATCAAAGCTCGCCGCGGCCGGGGCCAGCAGCACCGTGTCCCCGCTCTGCGCCTCGTCCGACGCCGCCTTGACCGCCCGCGCCATTGTCCCGCAAATTTCAAACGGCGTGTCGCCCAACTGTTTTGAATATTCGACTGCGCTTTCACCGATCAGATAGGCCTTTGACACCCGCGCCAGACAATGGGCCAGACCGGCGATGCCGCCCTCCTTGCCCTGCCCCCCGGCGATCCAGCGGATGCTGTCAAAAGCGTTCATCGCCATGGCGGCGCTTTCCATATTGGTGGCCTTGCTGTCGTTCACATAGGTCACGCCGTTCTTCACGCCCAAAACCTGTGACCGGTGCGGCAACCCGGGATAGCTTGCCAGCGATTTCTCTATTGCCTTGGGTGCCAGGCCAAGGCTGCGACAGGCCGCGAACGCGGCGCAGGCGTTCTGGTGATTATGCACACCGGGCAGGCCAACCATACCCCGCAGATCGATCGAGGCCACCTGCCGCCCTTTGCGCCACTCTGCCAAAAAACCCTTGCGGGCGAAAACGCACCAATCCATGCCGCCGGATTTCCCCGCCAGTTTTTGACCGGACGATATGCGTATCACCGGATCACCACTGCCTGCGGTTTCACGCATCTGGTTGGCCAAATACTGCCCTTCGGCTTCATCCACACCGATGATGGCCCGGTCCGGCCCGCCCTCGGCAAACAACCGTCGCTTGGCGGCGAAATAGCCGCCCAGCCCGCCGTGCCGGTCCAGATGATCGGCACTCAGGTTCAAAAATATGCCAATGTCAGGGCTAAGCGACCGCGCCAGTTCCAGCTGATAAGATGACAGCTCCAGCACCACCACGCCGCCCTCTGCTGCCGGTTCCAAATCCAGCGCCCCGCGCCCGATATTGCCGCCCAGCTGACACGGGCGGTTCTGGTCGCTCAGGATATGGTGGATCAACGCCGATGTGGTGGATTTGCCGTTTGATCCCGTAACCGCAATAATCTTGGGCAGCACGTCAAAATTATCCCACGCCTGCGTGGCAAAGCTGCGGAAAAACAATCCGATATCGTTGTCAACCGCCACCCCCTGATCCCACGCTGCCTGAATGATTGGATTGGGCTTTGGGTACAAATGCGGAATGCCGGGAGAGACGATCAGTGACGTGACCCCCTGCCAGTCCGCAGGCGCGCCAAACCGGTGAATGGTCAGCCCTTCGCTTTTGGCGTTGTCGCGGGCATTTTCATTGTCGTCCCAGCACAGCGCTTCCGCCCCGCCCGCCGCCAATGCCTTGGCCGCCGCCAGACCGGACCGGCCAAGGCCCAACACGCCAACCTTATGCCCAGAATATCCCCGTACCGGTATCAAAGGCCCTGCTCCAATCAGATTATTCTGCTGCTTTTGGTGCTAGCGGATATCAGGCGGCGGGGAAAGACGGTATGTGTCCCGCATCCGGTGCGGGAATAAACCAGCCCTACCAAATCCCCCGTCCGGGCCTCTTTGCCCGGACAGCGCCCGACCTCCCCCCGGGTGGGCGCTTTGCTTCACCCGAGGCCGAGCGCTGTCCTTGTTTTGGGAGGTCAATGTACCAAAAACTGGAAATACAAAATAAAAAAAGACCCGCATCCCGGCCCCCGCGCCTGGACTTCTCACCAAAAGCGCCAACCGGAAAGAGACTGCCGCATCACGTGCGGGACAGCCGTCTCACCCCCGCGCCGCCTTATCCGCCAAAAAAACCGTTCCAAATTCCCCCGCACCGTCACCGTATTCGGATGCTCCACCCCCAAAGCCGCCTCCATCACCGCCACCGCCTGCCGATACAACGGCTCCGCCCCCACGTAATCGCCCTTGGCCCGCAGCAGTCCGGCGAGGTTGTTCAGGTCAATGGCGTAATCCGAATGCCCCTCCCCCAGCGTCTTGCGGTCAATCTCAAGCGCCTCACGAAACAACGGCTCCGCCCCCACGTAATCGCCCTTGGCTTTCAGGAGTGCGGCGAGGTTGTTCAGGCGAATGGCATAAGACGGATGCCCCTCCCCCAGTGTCTTGCGGGTAATCTCAAGCGCCTCACGATACAACGGCTCCGCCCCCACGTAATCGCCCTTGTCCCGCAGCAGTAAGGCGAGGTTGTTCAGGCGAATGGCATACTCCGGATGCCCCGCCCCCAGTGTCTTGCGGGTAATCTTGAGCGCTTCGCGATACAACGGCTCCGCCTCCGCGTACCTTCCGGCAGCACGGTAACTTTCCGCCAGATTGTTCAGCGCCACGGCGGTTTTTTCAGAACCATCGCCAAATTCCGCCCGGGCCAGACTGACCAGTTCCTCCTCAACTCTGATTGCGTCCCCGTGCCGCCCCGCCCGCCACAAATAAGTGCCGGCTTTGATCAGCGTGTCATAGTTTGGCTGCAACCGCGCCGCATTAGCAAAATGATCCGCAGCATCGCCCCAGCGCACCTGTTCCTCTGCAATCAAGCCCCGGCCAAAGGCCGCATCTGATGCCCGTTTAACGGCCTTGGCCTCCAACGCCTCCACCTCGGCAAAAATCGTATCCGCTTCGGAAAAATCCCCGGCCTCCGCCGCCGCTTGCGCCGCCTTGATCCGGTTCTCGCCAATATCAGCGGTGGCGCCGGTGGTGTCTTCCAGCAGTTTTTCCAGTTGCGTGATCTTGGCGGTGTATTCAGCAAAAGCCGCCGCAGGATCGGCCAGCCGCCGCTCAAACTCGGCAATCTTCGCTTGCATCAATTCGAGCACCGCCTGATCCGCCCGCCTGTCTGCTGAAGATTTCGCCTCCAGATCGGACCGCAAATCGGCCAGCGCTTTGTTCAGCATGCGTTCGTGGGCGGCGGGCGATATGCCGTGCATATCCCGCCCAACCAAAGTGGCGTCAGGCGAGTTTTCCGCGCTCAGATCAGTTTCATTTTTGCCGATCATCGCGTCCGGTCGCTTTGGCGTTTTCGCTGTCTTTGATCTCTATTTCGGCTTCATGTGGTTCAGAGTTGCGACTGCCAGCATTTCGGTCGCGCCCAACAGCATCCGCACCCGGAGAGTTTTTAATTGAAATTTTGGCTTTTGAATCTGGAGAGGATTTCTTTCGCGATCTAATCCACCCCAAAGCCAGCAGCACACCGACCAATCCAAAAACCCAACTGCTCCATTCAAAAAATAATTCTGACATTATTCACTCCCGTACAATTTTGGGTATCTTAGCAGAGTCAAAAACAATTAAAAGTATTGGCACAGTTTCGAACCTAACCCCCGTCCGGGCCCCTTGCCCGGACAGCGCCCCGCAGGCCGACAGGTGATTGCTTGCAATCGCCGACAGGTGACCTCCCCACGGAGGGCGCTTCGCTGCCCTCCAGGCCGGGCGCAGCCCTTGTTTTAGGTGAAAATCAGTCAAAAATCAGCGCGTTCCGATCGGGAAATCACCTATCAAAACCATACGGCCAAATCCGGCCTCTACCGCAGTTTCAGCGTCGCCAACCCCACCAGCGCAAGGATCAGCGAAATGATCCAGAACCGGATCACGATGGTGCTTTCGGCCCAGCCTTTTTTCTCAAAATGATGGTGAATAGGTGCCATCAGAAACACCCGGTTGCCGGTGGCTTTGAAATACAAAACCTGAATGATCACGCTCATGGCTTCCACCACAAACAGCCCGCCAACGATGGCCAAAACGATCTCGTGTTTGGTGGAAACCGCAATCGCGCCCAGCGCCCCGCCAAGGGCCAGCGAGCCCGTGTCGCCCATAAAAACAGCGGCCGGCGGGGCGTTATACCACAAAAACCCAAGCCCACCGCCGATCAGCGCGGCACAGAAAACCAGTATCTCTCCGGTGCCCGGAACATAATGCACATCCAGATATTCGGTAAAGTCAACACGCCCGACAGCATAGGCGATAACGCCCAGCGCACCCGCCGCGATCATCACCGGCATAATGGCCAGCCCGTCCAGCCCGTCCGTCAGGTTCACCGCATTGGCCGCCCCGACGATCACGATCATCGCAAAGGGCACGAACAAAACCCCCAGATTGATCAGCACATCCTTAAACACCGGAACCGCCAATTGATTAGTCAATTCAACCGGATGCACGGTTGCCGCCCAGTACCCGGCAACCAGTGCAACGACCAAACCGGCGCCAAACCGCACCCGGCCGGACACCCCGCTGGAGCTGTTGGAACTGACCTTGGCGTAATCATCGGCAAAGCCAACCAGCCCGAATGCCACGGTCACAAACAGGATCAGCCAGACATAATCATTGTCCCATCTGGCCCATAAAACAGTCGCGACCACCAACGCCCCAAGGATTAGAACACCACCCATTGTCGGGGTTCCGGCCTTATCCAGAATATGGCTTTCAGGGCCGTCGTCGCGGATCGGCTGGCCATTTTTCTGCCGCCGTTTCAGCAGGTTGATCAGCGGCTGACCGAACAGAAATCCAAACACCAGTGCTGTGAAAAACGCACCACCCGCCCGCACCGTGATAAAACGGAAAACGTTGAAAGCATCCCAACCCTCCTGCAACTGGCTGAGCAAATACAGCATTCACGCGGTCCCTCTTTTTGCGCCCTGCCCGCTGTGGCCTAATTTCCTGATGGCGTCAACAACCACCGAAGCCCTTGACCCTTTGGACCCCTTAACCATGACAACGTCGCCCGCATCCAGCAAGTCATGCACGCGCAGCGCCAGCAATTCGGCGGTTTCGTGCCATTCTCCCTGTACCTGCGTTGGCAATGCTTCGTGAAAATGGCGCATCAGCGGTCCGGCGCAGTGGATTTTTTCAAATGTTTCCAGCGATTTAAGGGTTGCAAGATCGCGATGAATTTGAATTTCCTCCCCGCCCAGTTCCAGCATGTCGGTAAGCATCGCAATCCGTCCACCGGCGCGTTTGCGGCCCAATCCGTCGACAGGTGTTGCCGCGCTCAATACCTGAAACGCCGCTGCAACCGAGGTGGGATTGGCATTGTAAGCGTCGTCTATCAGCTCCAGCCGCTGCTCGGTGCGCACCGTGTCCAGCACGATCCAGCTGCGACGGCCCCGCCCCTGCGGCGGTTGCCAGTTGGTCAGATCAAGCGCTGCAACCGCAACATCCGCACCCACAGCTTCCACCGCCGCCAGAACAGCCAGTGCGTTCACTGCAAAATGCTCTCCGGGGGCTGACAGTTTGAATATATGGGTGTGATTTCTGATCGCGGCCTTGACGGTAGAACCGTTTGGCTGGGCTATAACATCAAGCAGCCTGAAATCCGCCGCCGCGTTTTGGCCAAATCCGATGATATCCGCTTTGGCTTTTTTCGCGGCATTGCGCAACAGTTCGCTGGTGCCGATGTCACGGTTCAAAATGGCCGTGCCGTCACCGGTAAAACCGTCAAATATTTCGGCTTTTGCGGTTGCAATCTCTTCGATCGAACCAAACGCCGCCATATGCGCCGCGGCGACGATTGTAATCACCGCCACATGGGGTTTGGTGATTTTGCTTAGCGGAGCGATTTCACCGGGATGGTTCATGCCAATCTCAACGATGGCAAACCGCGTGTCCACAGGCATCCGCGCCAACGTCAGGGGAACGCCCCAGTGATTGTTGAAACTCATCTCTGCCGCGTGCACGGCACCTTGTTTTTCAAGCGCGCTGCGCAGCATTTCCTTGGTTGATGTCTTGCCGACAGAACCGGTGACAGCGATGACCTTTGCTTTGGTGCGCGCACGGGCAGCCTGTGCAAGGTCCGTCAACGCGCCCAAGACGTCTGGCACGATCAGCAGCGCCGCATCGTCTGGCACTCCTTCAGGCACGCGCTCCACCAAGGCGGCCGCCGCACCTTTTTCAAAGGCCTGCATCACAAATTCATGGCCGTCGCGCTGATCTTTTAGCGCGACAAACAGATCGCCCTTTTGTAATGTTCTGGTGTCAATTGAAACGCCGCTGGCCTGCCAGTTGCCGGTTGACCGGCCACCGGTTGCGTCGACAGCCTCTTGCGATGTCCACAAGGCGATCATGCGCCCAGCCCGTCCAGCGTCGCCACCGCGATACTGGCCTGTTCCACATCATCAAAAGGCAAAATGTCATCGCCGATGGTCTGGCCGGTTTCGTGTCCCTTGCCTGCAATCAGCAAAGCGTCGCCTGCACCAATCGCATCAACGCCCGCCAAAATGGCCTGCGCCCGGTCGCCGATTTCTGTGGCCTGCGGCACGGCTTTCAAAACCTCCGCGCGGATGTCAGCAGGCACCTCGCCGCGCGGATTGTCGTCTGTTACATAAACCACATCGGCAAATTCTTTTGCCGCAGCCCCCATCAGCGGGCGTTTGCCGCGATCACGGTCCCCACCCGCACCAAAAACAACAACCAGACGGCCCATGACATGAGGGCGCAGCGCGGTAAGCGCAGTTTTCAATGCGTCCGGCGTGTGGGCATAGTCGACAAACACTGACGCGCCGTTGCTGCGGGTGGCCGCCAATTGCATGCGACCGCGCACCGTTTTCAGATTTGGCAATGCAGAAAAAACCCTGTCCTTATCTGTTCCACCGGCAATCGCCAAACCCGCCGCCACCATAACATTCGCGCCCTGAAACCCGCCGATCAGATCAAGGCGTACCAAATGCGTCGTGCCAAGATACGCAAACCGCAATTCCTGACCCGTGGCATCAAACCGCTGGCCCAAAATGCGCAGATCCGCACGCTTGTGGGTGCCCGTCGTCAAAACCGCCTGGCCTTTTTGTGTTGTTATGTCCAGCAGGGCCTCAGATTTTTCATCATCAAGATTGATAACCGCTGCGCCGCCCGGTGAAAGCACCCGCTCAAATAACCCGGATTTGGCAGCGAAATAAGTGGCAAAATCGGCGTGATAGTCCAAATGATCCTGCGTGAAATTTGTAAACCCGGCGGCGCTAAGGCGTACGCCGTCCAGTCGACGCTGCGCCAACCCGTGCGAGGATGCCTCCATCGCGGCATGGGTAACTCCGTCGTCGGCCAAATCCCGCAGCAAAGCGTGCAGGGTAATCGGTTCCGGTGTCGTGTGCGCCAGCGGCGACGAAACCGCACCCTCAACCCCGGTGGTGCCAAAATTGACCGCTTTAAGCGCCAGCGCGTCCCAGATTTGCCGGGTAAAACTGGCCACCGAGGTTTTGCCGTTGGTGCCGGTGATCGCCACCATGGTTTCGGGCTGCCGCCCAAACCAAAGTGCTGCCGCTTTGGCCAGTGCCAGACGTGGATCGTCAACAACAACCACCGCCATTTGGCTGCGGTTCAGGTCGTCCTTGGCAAGCTTTGCGCCTGCTTTGTCTGTCACAACCGCCACAGCCCCCATGCGATCGGCAAAGGCAATAAACTTTGCGCCGTGAAACCGGGTGCCCGGCAAAGCCGCAAACAGATGGCCCGCTTTGGTTTGGCGACTGTCAACCGATATTCCGGTAATTTTAACCGCACCATCACCTGGCAAACCCAGTTGGTCCAGCGTCATGGTCCGGGGTTGATCGTCGCTCATTCCATCCGCACTTTCACGCGCCGCGACGCAACTCTCGCGACCCTCAATTGCCGGTCAGCATGTAGTTCAGTTCGTCTTTGGGTTCAACATCGGGCCGCATGCCAAGGAGTGGCGCAATGCGGCGGATTATTTCAGCGGCCACCGGCACCGCTGTCCAGCCCGCCGTGCGCCGGGGTGTTGCACCCGAAGTTTCCGCAGCTTCATCCAGAGTGACCACCAAAACATATTTTGGATCATGGGCCGGGAAAATCGAGGCAAATGTTGCGACCACACGATCGCTGTAATACCCACCCTTGGGGTTGGGTTTGTCGGCACTGCCAGTCTTGCCACCTACGTAATAGCCCTCCACCTCGCCCAAAGTGGCGGTGCCCCGCACCACCACGCCGCGCAGCATTTTTCGCAATTCGGCGGATGTTTCCGGCGCAATCACCCGCTCACCGATCACCGTTTGGCCCTGTTTTTTCAAAATTGTCGGTTTCACCACAAACCCGCCGTTGGTTATGGTTGCATAGGCTGCTGCCAGATGCAGCGGGCTGACAGCAAGGCCGTGACCATAGGCAATGGTCATGGTCGAAAGTTCGGACCAGATTTTGGGCAGCAGGGGACGCGACTGCCCCACCTCGACCAGTTCTATCGGCACCGGCTGAAACAAACCGATACTGTCA
>Ga0209992_10001754_pt1 | contig 21697 bp, 30 predicted proteins | sample 2SBtaG_2_FD_182564 | JGI IMG/M metagenome (GOLD analysis project Ga0209992, IMG submission 182564) | Deep subsurface microbial communities from Kolumbo volcano to uncover new lineages of life (NeLLi) - 2SBTROV12_ACTIVE470 metaG (SPAdes)... | ecosystem: Environmental > Aquatic > Marine >... | reverse complement strand
TGCTGTGTTACGGGCCTACACTAGAGACGATGGTAGCTTTGATTGGAATCAGGCTAGAGCGGACGGTATAGAAGAGGATCTTGTTACTGGTCAATTTACAAGACAAACGGGAACTCTTGGAGGAAGGGCACAGACAGAGGCAGAGGCCGCTGGAGCATCTCAGCGCACTCTTTCTGGAAGACAGATGACTGAAGCAGAGGCGGCGGGGGCGTCACAGAGGCGTCTTGGTGAAGCACAGCTTACAGGAGAGCTTGAGGGCGAAGAGGGCGAGGAAGACCAGCGTACTCTCGCGGGACAGCAACAGGACACTGCCGCTGAAGCGGCACAGGCACAGATTGAACTGGCAGAAAGACAGCGCATAGATGCCAGAGATATCAAGTTTGAGGCACTGGGAGTAGAAGCGGACCAGCTTAAAGAAACTGCACGGCAGTTCGATGCAGAACTCTTACAACGGTCCACGGAGTTTTCGTCTACCTACGGCCTGAGTGCTGAACAGTTTGCTGAGACTAAACGCCAGTACGATGACGGATTAACACTGGAAAATACCAAGATTCAGGCACAGATGGAGCAATTCAATGCGGAGCAGAGACTTCGTGCCGCAGAGCTGTACGGCGGTGATGGGCTGAGTAAGCCTGAGTTCCTGAGTGCGCTTGGTACTGCATCTGGGGATTCTGGGTACCGCCGTGATCTTGACTTCAATAAAGATGGGTTTATCAACGAAGAAGACGAAACTCAGTTTGATCAACAGGCAGATGAAACGGGGATAATTCGTGGAAGGTCCACAATAGCACAGAGAGAGGCAGAATTCCAAGAGGCCAGATTTTCCACGGAAGCAGAGCTTCAGTCGGAGAAGTTGGGCCTAGAGGCACAAACGATCAAGAATGCATTTACCAGTAGGCAAGCAGAACTTGATCAGCGCATGGCAGAAATTAACAGTAGCTTTACGGGCTATCTCTACAACAGGGGTCCAGACGGTGTTGTTACGGTTATGAATGACGAAGATCCACCTACGCCTCTTACCAGCGTCGAAGCAAAAGCCCAAGAAAATGCACTAGCTATTATGGAAGACAGTATGACCAAGACCGTTGGTGGCCTTGCTAAAGAAATGGGTCTTATTGGTCCCGACTCTCGATATACTAATCTTGTGGATGTCCCCGATGATCAAATGTTTAGCCTAGTATCTCTGCTGTTTGCATCTCGCGCCCCGGGGGCAAGTGGCGTAGGATACAGTCCTCCACCCGCTCAAGGAGGAGGAGGAGGAGGATTTATGGAGACTGCGGGTCAGTTTGCCAAGATAGCAGGGTATTTTATATGAGACTAGGATACCGTAGACGCAAGAGGCGAGGAGTCGATTTTATTGACACCCCTGAAGGTCAGTCATTGTTGCAGAATCGTATGACGCCAATTCTGGGCGCCGATAAATCTCCAGATCCTGAGGATTCAAAAAAACGAAAGCGCAAGAGCGGTCTTTCAATATCTCCGGTTAGGTACACACCAGAGAATGTTTTTTCTTCTCGGATGGAAGAGAGACGGGAGCCGAACAAGCCACTGCGTCCCATTGTTCAGGAGGGGGCGTTTACTATCTATGGTTCTAATCCACGCGGTCCTCAGGAGAAAGCTAAAGTCATCGCGTCTTCTGATCGCGAGGAAAAAGAGCAGACTAACTGGCAGAAAATGAGAGCAGAGAAACGAAGAAGAAGGAAGAAGGTAATGTCCGGTATTAAAAAGGTCGGAAGTGTCTTGGGAGACATCTTCTCGTAGTCAGGAGGAAGCATGGCAGAAGGACAGAGCAGTGTGGGCGGCGGGGGCATGGGTTCGCCGCAGACTTTATTTCCGACACCCGCAACGGGTCAACAGGACAATTCTTTCTTTTCGCAATTTGGGGGAAACAGAAACCAAGGGGGCGGGGTAAAGATGTCTTTTCTCGCCCCCATAATAACATCTCTTCTTGGAGGCGTTATTGGTGCGGTGGGTAGTAAAGACAAAAAGAAGGGCTTCAAGACGGGTCTTCAATCTGGCCTTGGCGTGGGCGCTCAGTTCCTTGAGGGCAGGGCACTCAGGGAAGAACAAGACAGAAAAGATACCAGAGAAGAGGAGAAGTCTCGTATTGAGAAAAGAAAGCTTGGCCTTGATGAGGCACAGTTCTCTGAGGACATGCGTACCAGCAATCAAGGTTATCTTAACAGTGCCATTAATAGATACGAGAGTGCTCTAGAGGCGGGTAATACTGACAAGGCCAACGTAGCCCTAAAGCAGATCGTTCGCCACGCTAACCGTGGATATGAGATGGGGTTTATATCCGATGAGCGCAGAAATCACTTTGCTAATATTACCGATGAAAAAATTCAGGAACGCATTATAGCATCTAGGATGCAACAAAGAACAAACGATGTTCTTAAGCTTATTGGAGATCCAGCCGCCAATGATGCAGAGGTTATTTCTCAGCTAGATACCATACAGCAGTTTAAGGAGTCTAACGCTTGGGGGCGGATTACCGACGATGATCGGCGGCAGATTGGTGCAAAACAAAAATCTCTAGAAAGAATTCATTCCAAGATCCTGAGTAGAGATGCCCTAAGCAACTTTAACCTCTATGATCAACTTATTACTAAACCGGGCCTGTTGAGATTAGATTCAGATACAAAGGTTTTTAGAAATCGACCATTAGAGAGTATGATAGCGGGTCTTGAAGATGGGCATAATAAAGATTTGTTGCAAGATAGATATCTTGCTGTGCAGAGGTCAGAAAAGCAAGGTTTCCATAATACCAATATTGGTATTATAAATAACGGAATGCGGTTCGCTTTGAACCCAGACTTGAAGCCAGAGCTTACGGAGGAATACGTGGGGTATCATGTTGCTTTGGGATATACTCAGCAACAGGCATTGGCAAGATCGAATAAAATAGTTGATGCTATATACAAAGGTAAAAAGATAGACCTGGTACAGTTTTTGTATGATCTTGAGGCGAAGCGTACACAATCTACTGGGTATCAGGCCAACCGAACCCCCCTGACACAAGCCCAGATACTTAATCAGTGGGGCCTTGGACACATGAATGATGTAAATGCCCTAGACACAAATTTGCTGGTTCCGGACCAAGCACTGCCAGAAAGCGAATGGCAACGGCAGGGTTCTATCTTTTTTCAGCCTCCGGGTTCAAGGGAAGAAATGGCTACTCCGGGCTATGTTGAAGACAGGCGACGAGTCGGTCAGTTTGTGTATAGTATGATTGATGTCCACAAAGGCCGGGGGTTTGAGGTGCCACGGCAATTTATAGAAGATTACAATGCGTATGCTCAAACGGTGGAGGGCTTAGACCCTTATCCTATCGAAGGAGAACGAGCAGATCAAGATCTTACTCGTCAGGGCGGCGGCGGAGGTATATCTGGTATAGCCCGTGCCGTGACGAACCCGGGGCGCGATGCTTCACTCGATGGCCGCACACCAGTTCCCTCAGGGTCTGGTATAGCGCGCGCCGCGGGAGACAGGAGCCAGTTGCTCCCACAGCCGCGGGGAAAAAACCTTAGAGGCCAACCAACTGGTGGGCCGGGACAGCAGGGGGGGATACCAGCCCTACCAAGCCTACCGGAGGGCCTTAGTGAAACAGGCCCGCCGTCATTGTTCAGAACTGCAATGTTTGGGCGAATTGCCCAATCTATTCCACAGGGGTCAAGTCCAGAAGAGGCGAGGCAATTTGTTGTTGCTCAACTTCCAGCACCTTGGAATAGCAACGAGGAAGCCATAAACAAAATATTGCAAATAGCGGCTGGGGGTCAATAATGGGACAGTATTTAAACAGTGTTTTTTCTCAGCTTGCATCTGACGATGAAACTAATCCGTCTCCGGTTTCGCAGGGAAATGAGCCTGAATATTACTGGTCACCAAATTACAATCAGCATCGGGCCAGAGACGAGTACCGAACACAGCGGGAGTATATAAACACAAAGCGGTCCCTTCTCAGGTATGGTCATGAAGATGAGGTGAGGGAGGCTGAGAGACAGGTCGGGAAAAAGAGTTTACTTGAGTCTCTTATGGATGGCCTTTCGGCTTCAAACTTTGCTATCGCTGGTGGGGTGAGGGAGCTTCAGGAGGGCGGCAGTAACTGGGATGCCATGAAGAGGGCTTCGGCAGAGCTTGCGGCTAGTTCCGATATTTTTGATTGGTTCTCTGATGAAGAGATTGCAGAGGCATTTGGCACGGAGGTGAAGAGGGAGTCTTTCGTAGAAGTTCTTAGGGAGGGAAAAGCTGGCAGTGACTTCGGAACTGCCGCTCTTGGCCTTGTTATGGACATAGTTCTTGATCCCCTGACATACGCTTCGTTTGGGGTTATTCCTATTCTGAAGACCCCTAACTACCTACAGAAGTCAGCAAAAGCTATATCTCCGTTTATTAATCCCTATTCTGCGATGTACCGCACCGGAAAAGCATTGCACAAGACAAGAAAAATTCCATACACTGGAGACTTGCTCCCGTCTTTTAGGAGCATAGAGGATCGTATGTACGATCCAGATGCGGTGCTTGGTAAGATTACCAAAGTCGTTGGCGATAAATTTAACCAGAGATATGGATTGGATTTTGCAGTTAAGGGTGCTAGTCAGGATCAATTAAGAGCCTTAAGTAAATTTTCTGATCACCTTGGAGTTTATGACACGGACTCAATTATGGGCAGCAGGGAGCTTCAGGAAGAACTTACGGGTCTGGTTCAAAAAAACCCAGAGGCTTTTGCGTCTGATGGTAAGGGGGTTTTAGAGAAGGCGGGATTAGCAGAGCACTGGACAGACAGGCTTGATCAGGGTGTTAATATACGAGATCTTACTCTAGGGCTTTCTGCTGGTATGACAGGAGAGGAGAGGAACCTTGTTGGGCTGTTTATGTCCGCAGACTCTATGGACGTTCTTAAGAAGTTTATTAAAGCGGAGCTTCCTGACAGGTCTGACTTTCTCATTCCCAAGTTAGACGCATACAAAGAAATGATGGACATCTTCTCCAAGGAGAGGATGGCAGAGGGTTTGTTTTCTGCTCATGAAATGCGTCTTTATTGGGATGCTCCACAGACAATGTTTAGAAACATGACAACTGGGGGGCTTGATAATTTGGCTGAAAAGTTTGTAGGCCGTTCTACAAGAACCAACATTGAGGATATGCTCAAAAATGTACCCGGGGGTGTGGGGTCTTTGCCTCAGGCTACGTTGGATCGACTTGTAGACACCTTTTCTAGCCTTGAGAACAGGGTGTGGAGTGCTGTTGGCGAAACGGGCAAGATTAGAGACACCAATCTAGACATAACCTCTATGGGAATAAATCAGTCATATAGGACACTCAGAGAAACGGCAACAAGACGCCTGAATCACAGCGTTCTGTCTGACCCAGAAATAGCTAAACGCATTATCGTTCGCGGTGACTACTCTGGTCTTAGTCCTGAGATGATCAGAGAAAATGAAATCTTAAGACACATTGCCAAAGATTCTTCTCCAGAGGCTATGAGAAACTCTTTCAAGCGCGGTAGGCCAAAGGGGGAAAGCTCACAGCAGTTTGAGGCCGCTTACAAAGAATTCAGCGATGAAGTTCTCTCTAGGCGACAGTTTATGAGAGAAAATCAGCTTATGGTGTACAACGCAGAAGACGGGTTTGATCTTGGTGTTACTAAAATAAAAGACCTTAAAAAGGGCCAGCAGTATAGAGATCCAGAAACTGGTGAAATTCTTACAGTTGGTGACAAGATAAGTGATGTTGCCAAAACAGGAAACGTGCGTCAAAGTGATAAGGGTCGTTTCTCACGATTAGACCAAGACACGATGGTTTGGAAGATTAGTAAAGCAGACAGAAAAAAGGGTGTTGATATACTTGACAACAAACTCTCTGACCAGAAACCTCTGCATGAACTTAGCGTAGGAGATACTTACGCCTACAGAGACTCCAATGGTAAACTCGTATATGGTACGGTCAACTATTCAGGAAAGTCGAATAAAATTGCAGTAACAGGCTCTAAGTCTGGGGCTGGTCAAGTTGACGCGGAACTAGGGGTTATGCAGGTAGACACTGGTGTTCAGTTTGTAATGCACAAGGAGATAGCAGAGAATTTAAATAAGATTAAGACACAGTTTGTCGAGAGAGAGTTTACGTCCACCGGGGGCATGGGGAAGATGTTGAAGTTTTACGACAAGTACATGTCCCTCTGGAAGGGATATGCTGTGACAAGCCCCGGATTTTTGTCCAGACAGTTGCAAAGCAATACTTGGACAAACTGGCTTGCTGGTATCCCCATGAATCCGAAGCTCTACGCACAAGCCCTGCGCCTACAGGCTGGAAAAGCTGACGATTTCAAGATTACTGTAACCCTGAAAGACGGGAGCAAGAAAACCTTTCAGGGCAATGAACTTATTTACGAGGCAGATAGACTTGGTGTTCGCGGAACAAGTGGATACACGCGAGACATGGGTCTAACCCACCCAGACGAAGACATCTTGAACCATCAGGCTATACGTGCTGGTGCCCAAGGTGATGCTACACGCAAAGCTCTGGGGAAGTTTGATAACCCAATTGTAGATATGGTTGCTAGAAGTGATGATGTGAGTGGCGATTGGTTTAGGCGTCACATATCGGGGAACTTGGGAAGCGGCGGTAAGCTCTTGGAGCTTAACAGAACCTTTGGTGGTGCCATTGAAAACAACTCAAAGATGGCTCATTTCCTCTATAAACTCAGGACGGGTTCTACCCCAGAAGAAGCCGCCGCAAGCGTAAAAAAGTTTTTGTTTGATTATGGTGATCTTAGTGATTGGGAGCGCAATATTTTTCGTAGGACAATCCCGTTCTATACGTGGGTACGAAAGAACGTCCCTCTTATGTGGGGAGAGATCCTCAGACAGCCGGGGCGGTTTGGGATAACGCCAAAAACTTTTGATTTTGTTGAAGACTTGAGCGACGATCAGGTTCCGATGCATACGCCTGATTACTTTCAGGAAGTTACTGCCTTACGGATGCCCAAGTTTGTTGACAGTGGCGTAAGGGACGCTAACGAATGGTTTGCTGGTGCTCTTTATAACATGGGGATTCTGAAGAAGAAGCCTGAAGAGGTTACTGGACTACAGCCGATTTTTCTAAAGCCCGATCTTCCATTTCAGGACTTGGATATGTTTGCGGATTGGGGTGAGCTTATGTCATCGTTTGGTCCGTTGATAAAGGCACTTCCTGAGTATGCGCTAGGGGGGTCTGGGAAGGGATTTAGTTTCTTTTTGGATCGTCCGATTGAAAGGTTTGAGGGGGAACCCGCTGACCTGTCTCCCCTTCCACTGGAAGAGGCCACGGGGATGATGCAAAAGCTTGGCTTAGTTGATGATGATGGAAAGCCTGCGACCAATCGTTCACTTGAAGCCAATACACAAAACGCTCTCCAGAGTCTTTTGCCCCCAATTTACGGGAAGGTACAAAGGCTTCGCCAGAAGACTCAGAAGGGGCAACTTGTTTCTCAGTTGGCTTCTGAGTTCATGGGCATTAGATTCATACAGAATGATATTGATAACGCTAGGTACTCTAAAGGGATTAAACGGAGAAACAAGTTGAGGGATCTCAAGAAGAAGAAGAAGCTCCAAAAAACGGGTCAGTATCCTCAGTATGTTCCGCGAATGAGTACAGGGGGTGGGTCCAGAAGGCGAAGTATTAGTGGGGAGGGTATTTAAAACCTAAGGAGTATTTACAATGAACTCGCCATGCCGGGATAAGCTTGATCGGGAGAAGGTTATAACCGAACTCTATGCACAGGGTCTTGACACTTCTCCAGAGATATCGAAGAGGACAGGGATACCAGCAAGTACTGTACGCAGATATCTGAGAAGCATAAAGGATGGGAACTTCGTTGTAGATGGCGTTACCCCAGAAGATCACGAAGAAGATTCTGCTTCAACTATTGAGTACCTTCTCACTCGACAGGAGAACAATCAGCGCAGATCTGAGAAGGAGAAAGACCAGCACGTATACCTAACGAGCGATAAGCCTGTTTCGGTTACGTTGTTTTCGGATATACACTGGGGTAGTCCTACCGTAGATTACAAATCTCTTGTCAGTGATACTGCGATGGTCAGGGATGAAGAGGGGGCTTACGCGTTCTGCCTTGGCGATCTGGGCGAAAACTGGGTAGGCACTCTTTCTGGCATCTCAGCGGAACAAGAGATAACGATCAACCAAGAGAAGAGTGGTATAGAGTGGTGGCTTGAGCAGTTATCAGAGAAGCTTCCTGTTGTGGTTTCTGGAAACCACGATAACAGGACAAAGTATCTGGCTCACGTTGACTATGTACAGCAGATGTGTAGGGGGCTGAACCTTCTCTATGGATCTGATCAGGTTGTATTCGACCTCCACCTTGGCGATGCCGTCTGGAAGTGGAAGTGTAGGCATCAGTTCAAAGGCAATAGCCAATGGAACGAAACACATGCCATAGAGAAGAACGGCAAGCTTTATGACGGCTTTGACTTTGGGGCGCATGGACATTTTCATCGTCCCACAATCATAAGGCCATACTACCAGAGCTTGCTTAAGAAGATCTGTTATGCCTGTAACATCGGAACCTACAAGATCTCTGATGACTACGCTACCAGACTTGGCTTTGAAAATCACCGCACGGAATATACAGCAACTATAATCTACTACCCTGACGGTCGAGCAGTAGTTCCTAATGGGTCTACTCTGGAAGAGAATCTTCGTTATCTGAGGTGGGCCAGAAAGAACTTCTAGATGAAGACACATGTATTCAGGTCTGCGAGATACAGGATCGTTGAGACTGACCGTATCAAGCGGGATGGATACTGTGATTGGAGACACAAGAAAGACAAGAAGCTTTGGGTTAAGAAGTCCTTGCCAGACGAGAAGAGGCTAGAAGTCCTCATCCATGAGGGACTTCATGCCTGTCTTCCCGATGCCGATGAACATACCGTGGAGGAGACGGCCCAAGACCTAGCCTTATTCTTGGTCAGAGACGGGTGGAGAAGGGTTGACTAGCCCCGTCTTCCTCATGGTTACCGTCAGAAGTGTTTTCTTTTCTGGGTCTGCAACCAGCTTCAGATCTCCCACATAGCCTATGTAATTCCCATTCCATTCTTCTTCAAAGTCGCAAACGTCTGCGATGTTCTTCAGTTGCTCTATTACATGTTTTGCGTCCGATACGTTGCACCGTTCTATATACCTTTCAATGGCGTGTTTAGAAATGTACATATGTCTCCTTAGATTCTATCACCTACCTCTTTTCTCATTCTTTGAATCGCACGTTGGCACAGACGATCTAGTTGATCTCTGGTGATATTCATGCTGTTTGCCAGATCCTGAGGATCTCTGCCTATGAGGTACCTCTGTATGATGGCCTTACGCGGCCTGTCGGACAATATAAGAAGCGATCTCCTGACTGCGTACTCCTCATCGCTCTCACAGAGATCGTCCAGCTGTGACGCTTGTACGCTCCCTGAGGCCCCTTCTATGTATGTGGTCAGGCTGTTGTTGAACTTCTCATGGTCTGATATGGAATAGCCAATCATGACCTGAAACTCTTTCTTCTTGTAAACTCCTATCGACCTTTGAATTGCTTTCGTAGCCACAGTTGAAAACCTACCCTTCTCAGGGTCAAACGTCTGTGCCTGTCTGACTAGCGCATTTATCGCAGTAGACAAGAGGTCAACATTGTATTCCTCGTCACTCCTGAAGTGCTTGGACGCTATGGACAGAGCCAACCTCATGCTGTGTTCTGCGAGTTGTTTAGGGTTTGCAACCCTTTCTTCCCTCGCTGACAGTGGGTCAGGCCCACTTTTGATGCTCTTTATGTAGGAGTCTAAGCCCAATTATTCTTCTTCGTCATCCTGAACCTCAACAAAGGTTCCCCTAAGACCATCGAACTTGTAGTCCTGATGACCCAAGGGTCCGTTCCTGTTCTTAGCTACTGCCACATTAACTATCTTAGAGTAGTTGCTTCCTCTGTGTAAAAATATAACGGCATCCGCATCCTGTTCCAACGTGCCTGAGTCTCTTAGGTCGGAAAGCTTTGGCTTGTCTCCCCTGTGCTCAACCGATCGTGAAAGCTGAGACAGTGCCACAACGGGTATGTCGAGTTCCTTGGCTATTGATTTCAGGGTGTCGCTTATCTTCGCTATCTCCCTGTCCCTGCTCTGCGTTGCAGAAGATGTGGTTAGCAACTGTATGTAATCGAATACCGCCATCCTGACATTCTTGGTTTCGTACATCCTAATGGCCTCTTCGTGCAGCTTGTCCACATCCTTAAGCTCGTCCTCTATGTAGAGAGGGATTGCATTCAAGACATTCTCCGCGTTCTGCAATCTCGTATAGTCCTGTTGCGTCAGATCTCCCTCTCTCATCTGTGTTGTAGATATGCCCGTGTAGTTCGACAGTAGCCTTTGAAGTACAAGCCTCTTGGTCATCTCAGCGGACACAAACCAAACGGGTACTTTTGCGTGTTGCGAGTCGAGGAGCGCAAGGGCAGTCTTTCCCACTGATGGCCTAGCCGCCACAACGTAGAACTCCCCCGGGAACCATCCACCCGTTGTTGCGTTGACTGTGTCTATCTGGGACTTTATCCCCACCTTTGCTTCGCCTCTCCAAGCCGCCTCTATCTCGTCTATAACAGAAGCAGTTATGTCAGATATGTGATGACAACTGCCTGAGATCTGTATCGTTTCCTGTGCTCCCCTAACGGGATCAACTATGTGGTTGAGGGGCACGTTACGATCATAGATCCTTGTCATTCCCTGCTGTAGCGCAGTCAGCACCCTTCGTCGTTCGTAGTCTCCGTGGACGATTCCGCATAGATAAATTGTATTACTCGCTGTGGCAACCTCTCCAGCATAGGACGCCACAGTATGCGCCCCAACAAACTCAAGATCCCCAGTACGATTAAGCTCTTCAAAGACGGTAACCTGATCCACCTCATTGCCCGACTCCTTTATTGTTTTAATCGCAGTGAAAACCTTCCTGTTTCTTTCCAGATAAAACATCTCTGGGCTGAGTATGTTTAATACATCGGCAACAACTTCATTGAACTGCAAGCAGTTTCCCAGAACTGCCTTTTCCACTTCCTGACTGTGTGGTGGAACTCTGTCTTCTTGTAATTCTGGGTATCCCGTCATCAGTTTGGTTCTCCTTCCTCCTGTTTGAAAGCTTCACCTGTTCGTCACACAGAAACCTGAACCAGAAATCTGCGCCCTTGTATCGGTTGCTCTCTTCGTATCTGGCGTTAGACTTGCACCTTCTCATAAACTCATCAATCGCTTCTATGATTGTTTCTGCCCCCCACTTCCGTATCTTGGGGTATATGTATTTTCTTGTCATAGACGTTGGGGAATAATCTGCATCTACCGTCTTGATATAGTGTGCCAAGATCTTGCTGACGGTTGGGTCTGGCCCCTTCTTCTTGACCTTCTTCTGCATCTCTGGCCCCGCGCCCTTTCCTCCTTGATACTTCTCCCAGTTTCTTACCCTGAGCACTCGACCCTGACCGTTCCCTGACGCGACAATCATTTTCTGGTTTATAAACCAGTTCAGCATTGTCTGTACCGTAGACCTAGCGGGGTACCTTTTCCCGTTCTCTGTCCACTCAATGCCACTGGCTATGTCGCTCAGAGATCCACCGTATTCCCCGTCCTTGCAATTGTAAAGTATGTAGTTCCACATCTTGTAGTACTTGGGCGGCATGTCCCAGAGTAAACTATTCTGTTCTTTCGCCCACTTTTTTATCCAATCGCTCATCGGGCATTACCCTCTTTATCGCATTTAGATTACCATCTTCCCAAAAGCATATCTCCTCCACCCGGGGCTTCCACAAGTTACGCTTCCCTGACTTCCGCTTAGACCAAGACCAAAGTTCTATCCTTCCATGCATCAACCAAAGCGGGGCCTTGTCATTCTCAAGTATCTTCTTCCTGTGTGATGCGTGATTAGACCCCGATGTTACCTGCACTGCAACGATAGCATCGGGGTATATTGCCACGATGTCTGCTATACCGAAGAGGTCTATCCTTCTTCTGGCCTGAGCAATCCATCGCTCGACTATCCCTGCTGGTATTTCATTCTTCTTGAACCAAGCCAGTGTTCGCTGTGTGGGACTCATACTTATCCTCAGTTGGGGTGTACCTTCCTAGCCTACCCTGCTCTTTTGATTTCTGTTCTTTCTTCTCTGCGTAATCACAGCAGTAACAGCTAGACCCAAGGCAGTTCAGTTCCCTAACGGTACATCTCATATCGCCTATGTTATCATAGCACTTTCCGGTGCAAAGAAAGCCTTCGGCAGTCCTTGCACATACCGTCATTACATCACATATCAGGCATCTTGCATAAGCGACATCACCTCTTTCAGCAAATCTTCTTCCGGTCCAAATATGCCTTGCCAAGCTTTGGTCCCAATACCGTGTATCGCTTTGGTTCCATGTCGGTGATGATGAATACATAGTGGTATTGTCCTGTAGTGTGAGCTTCTTTGCCCCATACCCACGCCCGTGCGGAGATGGTGTATCTCTGCTGGAACATCCATCTCCCCCAAGTGAATGCGGCAGACGATACAACCAAGCTCCGCAACACGGCGTAGGTGTTCTCTTTCTTTCTTATTCGATGGCACTGGCGGGCTGAACGCGATTGATTCTAGGACTCCCCTCAAAGAATCTGTCGAGTGCCTTGTTGGCTCTCTCTGCGTACTTCCGCAGTGATGGGTCTTCTCTTTTCATCTTGGACCATCTGATCCTACAAACAACTTCTCTCTCATGTCTTATCTTGTTCTTTTGAACAAACCATTCTGCATCTCCAATATGGGCGGTGTTAGCATACGATGGCCCCATGGAGAAAAGCTTTTCCTTTAGCCTCTTGTTTTCGGCGTCGAGTTGCTCTATGGTCATAATATCGTACTCTTCTATTTTCTCTTGTGGCGTTAGAAACGAGTTCCGCAATTGGGACATGTTACCATCCTCCGTTCTGCTTCGTTTTCGGCGTCATAGTGTTCTGTTTCTCCGGTGTATTTACCCATCTTCTTGTTCAGGGCCAAGTCTCTTGCCCCCAAACATTTCGCATCAGCCAAAACCTCCTCAAGGTTATCCTTGGTTACCACTGGAACAACGATAGCAAGGTTAGAGTATGCTATGTCCAGTAGATCCCGTGCCTGTATCCCCAGTTCAAGGACAAAGGTTCTTGCTACTTGCATAGTGGTCTGTCTGGTTCTTTCCCTTAACCCGAATCCTCCTGATGTTATAGGTGAACTACAAAAGGCATTGAATGAATCAAAGCCCAACAGATTCCAAGAGTTTGTTTCCTCTATGTCTATCAGCACAAGTCCAAGTGTGATCCGGTGCAGTTGCATCTCCTGTAACAGGACAAGACCGCGCTCGTATTTTTCCTGTGCATCTTTAGCCGTTACCAGTTTCATCTTGACCCCCTCGTTTTGGGTATGGCAACGAGTGGGGTTCTAGCTTCTTTCTCCACCCTGCCTTCCACCGCTTGTCTCCGTACACGCCAACATATTTTATCTTCCTTGGGACTTTTACAATCTCCGAATCGGGATAGTTGGATCGTATCACATCGAAGGACTGTGTTCCGAATCTGCTCTTGAGCGTCCTTGTCGATATCGACTTGCCGTCTATGATGTACCCTGCCGCATCCTTCTTCTTTGACTTGAAGCAATACCACCCCAGTGCTTGGTATATCTGCCCTATCTCCCCTGCCGTAACATCCGCATATGCCAAGACTGTACACGGTGCAAACCCGTTACACACTGCGCTTATGAAATAGCTTGCGGTGTTCCTTGGGGTCCAGTGAGCACAGGCACCTCGACTCAGGTATATAGCTTCAGTCGGTATGACACTGAGGGTTGCGTTTTCTAGATTTGATTCTGTGCGTTGGCTGAACACTAGCGCACCACCGCAGTGATCCTCAAAGAATATACCATACATGCCAGTTATGAATGGAGGCATCGTTCCTAGCCATTCATACTTCAATATCACTGACTCGCACGTTTCTCTGTTGATTGGTTTTATTTCTGTGTTTGTTAGGCTGAGATCTATAGTCTCCCACCAAGACCCGAAGAGGTCTGGGTTTGGGTTCTCTGATTCTTTTTCTCTTATAATTCTTTGGTGCGCTTTTGGTACATTCACTACAAACTCCCCTTTAATTAGTCGAGGGGTAGAGGCTCCCCTAGCCCCTACCCCCCTAGCATCATTCACACCGGAGTGATTCACAGCTCCCCAGTTGTGTCACCCACTCCACCAACCTCCCCATTCGTTAGTGGTAGCGTGAAGATGCCTTAACTCTGGATCTCTGCAAAGCTTTGCTCTTGATTTAAAGTCTTTCTTTCTGGCTGTTTCGTGACTGAACCCCATCCGCTCTGCTATCTGCTTGTAGTTCAGTCCCTCTTCATACCGAAGGCGAAACACTTTCTGTTCATCCTCAGGCAGACAGTCGATTGAGGAATCGATCATCCTTTTTATCACGCCCCTCAGGGCGTTTCTGCTAGGATCAACCGCCTTCTGGTCTGGAAGTACGTCCAAGTAACTGCCCCCGTGCTCAGACATAGGGGGGATAGAATTAAGAGATGATACATTAAGCTTTTCTGCGTGTTCAAGTTTGTCGAGTTCGTCTTGTTTTATTTCTCCCGCTTCGACCATGTCCTTGTCAGTAAGACCAAGTCTCCTGAAGTAGGCTCTAGTATTCTTGTGTGCATTTATACATTCGGGTAGGCGTATTGTCGGGGTCAAGAGCGCCCTGTTCTGCAACGCCGCTCTCATCCACCAAACACAATAGCTCAATACTCCGCAGTCTTTTTTGATGTCATACTTGTCTATGCCCACCATAAGCCCTTCGACTGCACACATAAACTTGTCATCGAAGTCCATCTTAATATACGCGAATTCATTTGCGATTACAAATTTATATACGAACCTAAGGTTGCAAGTTACTAGCTTCTCCCTAGCCCATTGAGCGGGTAGGCTTTTGGAGATCTCGATTTGTTCTTCCTTACTTAGCGGGACACTCTTCGATATGATACCACTCAAGTACGAGCTTGGTATATTAGAGAATTTTGATTTGGGCACCTTTCCCCTCCGTTGTCTTAGAAGGGAAGGTCTTCATCGGGATCGTCCTTCTTAGTGTCTTCAGGCTCATCGTCCTTGATGATCTGGGATTCGTTGTACATCTCTCCCTGCTTTTGATCCTTCAAGCGTTCAAGGATCTCAGTATTGGCGTACGTCTTCCCGTTTCTAGACTCGTTGTGAGTCACTCTGTAGCGAACACGGGTTCCAAGGTAGTTGCTCTCTTCAAAGTCGTACCAAGTTTCTTCCGGTAGAACGCCGTCAGCTTTGCCCTTGCTCCCGTCCTTCAACTTCCTTCCCAGCAATACCTCGCGAACCTGTTGCATTATGGGGCGCATCTTGCCCGTAGCTTCTGGGTTTCCCCACTTCATGTTGAAGAACACAAAGCCAGCGAATGGCTTGCCGTCCTCCATAAACTCATCAAGGGATTCGATGGCGAAGTAGCACCTTCGCTCTACGTTCCCGAACTGGTTCTCCTTCTCACCCATATCCCTGAAGGCATACACGATGCCGTCATAGTTTCCTTCGGGATGAATCTGGTATTCTCCACCGCCACTTCTCTCACCTTTGTACGCCATTTTAGATCTCCTCTGTTTGGCTGTTAGGTGAACTGCTAACTACTCCGGTTGTTCTTCTTTCGGCCTGACTGCAAACTTTACGTCCTCAAGGCTACCGCTCACTCCCCCCGGGGGGAACTCAACAAGAATGATTCCAGTGTAGGAGGACCGACTATTGGCGATCTCCTCAGGAATTCGGTTTCTTTCCTGTGCGAAGTTCCAACAAGCCTGTGCGATATCCTGACCCCTAAGTAGGACCATCTTCCCCATATCCATCTCGTTGCCCTGCATTGATAGCCTCCACAGCTTTGTGTTGTCTCCCTCACAGGTACTAAGATACAGAAATAAAAGACCAAAGTCAAGTAATGGTTTTATAGGTCTTAGTATCTATAAACCTTGGTGAGTTGGGGTATCTCCCGTCCTTCACAGCGGGGATGCAAGTGCTTTATTATCAGGGCTTTAGAGATGTCCTTCACATCGCCCAAGTGACCGAACTGTACGTAGGTCTGTACGTAGCCAAGCCACTTGAGCAACACAACCTGCTGTAAATAAACGACTTGCGCCAAGGGGAACTGTACGTAGGTCTGTATGGCTACTAAGTAGTACTATAGGTATCTGTCTACCTTGAGTATCAGCTTGGTCAACTCTCTGCTGACACTGGTGCCAGTACGATCTGACTTGGCTCTCAGTTTGTCGCGAAGTCTTTTGGGTAGATAGATTGTCATCCTTACCATCTCCCCCTCGTCAGGCCAAGCCTTATGATTTGCCATTTAAGGAGCCTCTTACCTCACACAAAACGCCCTTGATATCATTGAGGATTTCTTCTTCGCGAACTCCCCAAGGCTTACCCTCCTCTACACATGCCATTCTTGCTTCATTGCCCCAGTTCACAAAGTGAGACAGGTCTGCCCTGTCTAGCGTAAGTGTAATATTTACAGTAACTTCAGAAGTCATTGCTTGGCCTCCTCAGTAATTATAGAATTCATCCGATCAATAATTTCCTCTACCCTGTGTACCCCAAACTCTCTCATAGTGTCGCGAACTTTGTTTGCCAACTCCCTGTCGGGCAAGGGCTTGGATTCTTCGTGACTATAGAAAAACCTTAACATTTCAGAGTTTTTGTCTGAGATTCTAATGGTGTGTGTCACTTTAACCTTCATAGCTCTCTGCTCTTTCTAGAAAGTACGTTGCACATTTTTAGAACGTCAACCATAACGTCCCACGGGTCAACTTTTCCAAGCTCAAGTTTCTGTATTACTGACTGCTCTACGTCTGCCTCCTTTGAAAGCTGTTCTCTCGTAAGCCCATACTTCCTTCTTGTTTTGGTTAGCAACTGCTTAAAGGGAACCACGTTATCTTCCCCGGGGGGCATATCTTGAGTTAGCGGGTTAGATTTCTGGGTCATACTCGTTTCCGGTCTTTCCGTATTCGTGTCCGCAGTAAGTGCAGTTGTCCCAAGAGTAATACCCCTCCTCGCACTGTGTGCAGTTCTCCCCCTTCATCATACCAAACCTCTCAGACAGCGCTTCAAACGCCTCGTATATAAGGCGCATCTCTTCGTGTGCAAATCGTGCGGGTGCGCGTGGCTTCATAGAAGTCCACTCCTGAAGTCGCTTTGCCCTGTTAAAGAGCATCGTGGAGAGCGTAAGAGTGCTTATTTCGTCGCCTGTGTCTCCATCATCTCCAAGTGGTTCGGCGTCTGCAATCATTGAATCCCTCACCCTTTCTTGGTTACAAAGACCACATCATACTTGTTGTCTTTATGTAGGCACAGTCCGCACCTGTGACAAGCCCCCTCCAGTTCAAGCTTCTTGGTGTTCTCAGGGCATATCACCAAGCTCCTGTGGCTAGTTCCCATCCAGCTTGGCGCAGTGTCTAGTGCTTGGCTTGCGTCCGTGGATGCCATCCAAGTATTGCGTAGGTTCTTGTAGCGGTGCAGTCCCTTCCAGATACTGTGCATAATCTTCTCGTTCACCGGATCTACCGACAGGTTGACTATCAAGTTCTTGGCACCCAAGAGAACCTTCACCGCCCACCAAGTGCGCGTGTATATCCAGAAGGTTGTGTCGGGAAAGTCATCGGCAGCCTCTCGTATAGCCTTGGCGTGTTCTATGGAGATAACATCTCCGCTCCACTGGTACCTGAAGATGTGCCCCCTCCTTGTCAGGGACTTGTGTTCGCGTCCCTCTAGCCTAGAAGCCCTGCGGTTATACTGGTCCTCAGAGTTCTGTATGGGTGGACGCAACAGCTTCTTGATTTCCTCCTTGCCCTTTGCCTTCTTAATGAGGGACAGGTTGTGTTCCAGAAGGGCATTTACGTTTGGTCTGAAGTTCGCTAGCTTGTCAGCGTAGCATACTGGTATGCATCCCCCTTCCCCGTCAGTAGGTTCCGCGCACCCACCGATAGCGGTGTGCCCTACGGAATTTTTGTGCGTAGCAAACTGCCTTACCTTTGAGTCACACGAAGCTTTGATCATCGAATAACCTCCACGCTTGATTGGGTTTCGATCCAACACACAGCCCCACAACTCAAGGGCTTGTCCGGTCTGTAGACTACACGGGCGGGTCCGGTTATGAGAACCTCCTTGGCATAGTCATTGCTCTTGTAGGTCTTGCACGTTAGAACGGGAAGATCCTCACCCTTCCGGTTCTTCTTGATGTTGTGCTGATTAACGTGAACTATGGTCTTCATCTCTGGCTCTCTTTCTCCCCCGGGGGATGTAACTGATTGAGAATATCTAGTGTCGAGATGTTTCCGGCGTAGTATTCGCGAATGCGACGGGGCACAACGATTGTGTCGTTGCAATGCGAACAGCACCGACCGTCATTTATTGGATAGGCGTTGTGACCTTGGTCCCACCCGCCGATCTGAACGTCTACGTCTCCTGCACAAATAGAACACTTCATTACATCCTCCTCATATGGTTTGTCCTTCTCATCCTTCTCGCTGACAAGTAAAATATACACAAATAAGAGACAAAAGTCAAGTGTAATAATATTAGGTCGCAACTGGGTAAGGTGTTGTAAATCATAGACTTAGCATAATTAATAAGGTATAGGGAGCAGGGTGCCAAGGGAGTTCGACCCCAGTGCGTTGTCCTTTTATGGTATCGTGATGCAAGCCCCTACTTGAGTATGCTCACCCGAATTCCAGTGAGGCCCATATTTCGGTGGCCCACCACAGTCTCACCCTGTTTCATTTAGAAATTACCTTCTGCAACTTGCCAACATACCAGCCCACGCGACCGCCACATCTCAACCACCTGATCTCTGTCATCTATGCAACCGGCTATCCTGTCCTCAAAGGACTTGCCCTTGCTGTCCAGCCACTCACTCTTTAGTATCGAATCTTTTATGTGCGAGTTCGACTCTCCCCGGGGAAGGTCTATGTAATCGTAAGGAATCTTGTGGTGCTTAAGCCACCACTCGGAAGCCTGTAGATACTTCTTGTGCCTCCCAGAGAGAATGTGTATCTCATTGTCCTTCTCAGTAAGAGCAACGACTACTCTTTTGGTGAACTCCTTGACAGGGTCATCAACCGCAAGGTCAAGGAATCTATTCCAATTCTTCTTTGGACCCTTGAGATAGTGTCTCCGGTGCTCTGGGTCGGACAACGTCCCGTCAAGATCGACTATGACAATGTCTTTATACACGCACACCTCCTAGGTAGCACCCCCCACCACCTTAGATGATGGGGGGTGGGTCCGATTAGTCTATGACGTGCGACTTCGTGTTCTCAGATATCCTTCTGAGGAAGTTCTTGGCGTCCCTGTCACTCGGGAATTCCCAAGAGTATCCCTCAGTGGGGACGTTGCGCTTTTCGTCACACGCGTCTGGGTGGTTCCGTGTCATCGTGTAGATGTATCTATCACCCCTTACACCTTTCCTGTAGAGCTTGCTTGTGTAGGGTATGGTGTATCTGTAAACTGTTTCCAATGTGTCTCTCCCCGGGGAGGATGTAGGTATGTGGGTGATGCGGGTATCTCCCGCACCACCCGTTCTTCCTGTTACGCCAACTGCGAGAGGAGCTTGCCAGCCACCTCGTCCATAGCTCTCTTCTGGTCCATAAACTTCTTCTCTTGACTTGCAAGAGTCACCGCTTGCACCACGCCCCACACGCTTGTGGGATTCTTCGGGTATGCGGAGGGGTGGTCAAGGTAAGACCTTGAAAGCGCCGCATCCTTCTTTGTGAGCTTGTGGGTCTGCAACTTCTTTTCAATCAACTCGCGAGTAGCCGCGAACTGGGTGGTAGAAGCCTTGGCAAACATCTCTTCGGTCTTGATTCTGCTCTCGTTCCTCTCGCGATCCATATCCTCAAACATACTTGTGGCTTGCCGTAAGACTGAACGAACGCCGCCCGTGTGCTTGTGCTTGACCGTCCTCACCCTCTTAGGCCCCCATATCATATGGTTGCCACAGATGAAATTATACAGACAGTGCATAAACCACAGCGTCTTGAAGCCGACTTCGCTTTGGCCCCACATAACAGCGTGGTACAAAGAGCTGTTGTCGATATCGATCTTGCCTCTCTCGTTAGCAATGAAGCCAAACGAGTCGCGATCCCCGCGATACAGCCCACTGGCTTCGGGCCTAACTGGTGAAAGCCCACCCCGCTTCCCCGCGAACTCTCCCGCCGGCTCATACCCGAACTGCTCGCTCAGGGTATGGAAGTGTTGGAACACCTCAAGATCCGATACCCTCTCATACATAGGAGAGTAGAAGGCTCTGGTTGTGGGGTTGCCTTCCTGTGGCAAGTGAACAAGGGCAACCCTTTCGCGGTGTCTCGCATCGCCTTTCTCAAGCAACTCGTTCAGCGCGTCCGCAGACGTTTGCGCCGACAAGGCGTTCAGCGTCCCATACGCACCGCGCACCCCCGTAAACTTTGTGAGGGATGCGAACGACCAGTCTGTCATCTCTGTGTGATACTCTTGGCTCCCATTGTCTCCCCCGGGGGCGGCCCCAAGGAAGGAAGCATTCAGGTCACCGCCGTATGCAACGGCGGTTATCCTGTTCAGCGGTATCTCAATCGTTCTCTCATTCTGTTCGCGCAGGTGGGGGAGGATATCCCCCCACCCCGCGAAGACTTCGTCATCCGTGCGCGTAAACAGTTGCTTGCTTGCTGTGGTTATAGCGTTCATTCTGTCTCAGCCTCCTCAACCTGTAAAAGTGTGGGTGGAACCAGACTGTAAGTAGACTCGTCCAAGAGATTCCACTTGGTGCTCTTGATCTCAAACGGGTGCTCAGGATAGCCGCGCTGAACCTCTTCCTGTGCCTTCTCGTAAGCCTCCTCTCCAGAGTCGGCGTTTACAATGACGGTCCTGATGAGCCGTATTTCTTTTACCACATCAACTGAATACTTCATTATCTTCCTCCACGATGTCTATCCCCTCATCAGCGGGGTCATCGACCCCGTTGTCTTCAAGAAACGACATCGCGTCTTCTTTTGTGGGGAAGTCCATTACCTTCCCCTCTCCGTCCAGTACGTACTCGGGCTGTCCCGCATTAAGCGAGATGCCCTGCGCCGCCCTTGTTATTCTATACGGCATTGTCAATCCTCCCGTCTCTTAGCTTGATGATGCCACCGTGATTCCCATCGTAGGAGTAGGCGGCAACTATGCCTTGGTGATCCTCGCCAATTATGACAAGATCCTTGTTCATATATAGCTTGCCTGTCCTTGCTTCGATGAAGTCCTTGAGGCAACCCACCCCAAGTTGCATCCCGTCACGAACTTCCAGAGACTCAGCCCACGGAGCAACGTAGGGCAGACAATCAAGTCCATCGCTCATCAAGTCTTCCACGGATCGACCGTGCATATCACCGATACTGTCACCGATCTCCATATATACCTTACCTTGCAACACTCAATCCTCCTCTCTTACGTCGATGTCATAAATCTCTGCCTCTTCTTCCTCTATGTATGAATCAACAATCTCAGTTGACTCATCCATACCGATACCGTCTATGTATCCGTTCCGCACTGCACTAGATGCGTCAAACCTGCCAAGGAATGCAGTGATCTCGTCAGCGACATCGTCGTAGTCGGTTGGCTTGTGCTCCACCGTTCCCGTCACATTGTAG
>Ga0209992_10001753_pt1 | contig 21707 bp, 17 predicted proteins | sample 2SBtaG_2_FD_182564 | JGI IMG/M metagenome (GOLD analysis project Ga0209992, IMG submission 182564) | Deep subsurface microbial communities from Kolumbo volcano to uncover new lineages of life (NeLLi) - 2SBTROV12_ACTIVE470 metaG (SPAdes)... | ecosystem: Environmental > Aquatic > Marine >... | reverse complement strand
CATCAAATCGACCAAGGAAAAGAAATACAACAAACGAAAATCGTTCGAGTTCAAAAAGGACAGCGGTCGTATCATTGTGGTCAAGGCGACCGGGCACTATTGGGTGCGTACGGCGTTCACGCGCATTACGTATGATCCAGATCATAATGCCCTGACCAAAAAGATTTACTGGGGAAGAATTTTCAAAACGCTCCACACCCGTGGTTGGGTGGATCGCACGTTTGGGACCTGGCTGGCGGATATTACTGGCGCGGCCATGGTCATATTCGGATTGTCGGGCCTTTATATGTTTTTTGCCCCGCGCTTTAGGCGGCTTTCGAACCGCCGTGCGCGTTTGCGTGTGCAACCGTCGAACGCGCCGCCGCGCCCCAACCCCGTGCCCGCGGGAAAATAGTCTTGGGACTGCTTAAATCAATGGTTGCAAAAAGCGGTCGACCGCAGTGGTGTAGCGACCGGCCCGGCCAAGACTGGAATTGACCTGACCATGAGACAAATCCACGGGCAGAATCAAAGCACCGGTCCCGACCTGCGTCAAAGCCATCGCAAAGGCGCGCGCTGCCGGACAGGCATTGGCGCGTCGGGTCGAACAGACTAGAAGAAAATCCGGGGCACCCGGCTCCAGGCGCGCCATGGGCGAGGTCGCACGCCACAGAATCGGGTCGGCACCAAAGGCATTTCGATAAAGGCGGCTGGGTGATGAATTCATGATGTTTTCAACGTCATAGGCAGCTGTATCAAGCGAAACCGTGGCGCGCCAGCGACCGGCGCCTTCGCGGGCCGCCAGCCCCGGATCGGCGGCCAAAAGAGATACCAGATGCGCCCCGGCCGAGTGCCCCATGACAACAATACGCGTCGGATCGCCGTTATATCCTGAGATGTTGCCCTGTACATAGGCGATAGCGCGCGCGACGTCGCGGGCCTGTTCCAGCGGGTTTGCTTCGGGCACCATGCGGTAGTTGACCGATGCGAAAATCCATCCCTTTTTGCCCCAGTGGCGTTGTTTTTCCCGCCACACGGCTTTGTGGGACTTATCGCCAATCGCCCAGCCTCCACCATGAACCATGATCAGAACCGGTGCGTTCTGCGGTGCGGCGGGCAGGTAGATATCCAGCGTCTGGCGCGGCGCTGGACCATAGGCAAGATCGCGCAAAACACGGGCCCGTGCCATCGCTGGTGCAGGCAAAGCGAAACTACACGCCAGCGACAGACCAAACAATCGGCGCGACATCAATGTATTTGTCAGATTTTCAGATTTGGGACGGGCGCGAAAATCGTGCCGTGGTTCTTTATTGGGCGCGTTTGTGCCCGTTCTTTGTCGATGATTTGATGGAATGGTATTTAATGATGAAAAATGCGGCATGGGCACCTCTGTGTGTTGCAATAACAGATATTCAACGCATGGTGCAGATATTTCCGTCGCGACTTCAACGCCAAGGCTTTGGCATCATGCCATCATTTCTTTGGTGGCGCTAAGCGTCAATTCGGGGAAATCGCGTTCTACGCGGTCGATGTCCCATTGAATGCGCGTCAGATACACCGGATCGCCGTCGTGGTCTGACGACATGTGTCCTTTGTTGGATTCGACAAATTTATCAACGACGTCGGCAGCACCAGATACCCAACGGGCCGAATTGAACTGTGTTGGTTCAAACCGTACTGGCAGATTGTATTCCTGTTCTATCCGGCTGGCGAGCACTTCGAATTGCAATGCGCCGACAACACCGATAATCCAACCCGATCCGATCATGGGTTTGAACAGTTTGGCCGCGCCTTCTTCGGCAAATTGGTTCAGTGCCTTGTCCAGATGTTTGGCTTTCATCGGGTCGGCGGCGCGCACCGTTTGCAGCAGTTCGGGCGCAAAGGACGGGATACCGGTAAAACGCAGGATTTCGCCCTCGCTCAGGCTGTCACCGATGCGCAGCTGGCCGTGATTGGGAATGCCGATGATGTCCCCTGCCCAGGCTTCTTGCGCCAATTCGCGGTCCGACGCCAGAAATAGCACGGGATTGGATACGGCCATTGGCTTTTTGCTGCGCACATGGGTCAGCTTCATACCGCGTTTGAAATGCCCCGAGCACAACCGGACGAAGGCCACGCGGTCGCGGTGCTTGGGGTCCATGTTGGCCTGAACCTTGAACACAAATCCGGTGACTGTTTTTTCGTCCGGCGCAATCTGACGCGGCGACGCCGGGCGCACCTGTGGTTGGGGCCCAAAATCGCCGATACCCGCCATGAGTTCCTGCACCCCAAACGAGTTGATCGCCGAACCAAACCAGATCGGCGACATCGTACCGCCGAGAATGGCGTTCCGGTCGAATTTAGGTAACAGTTCGCGCGCCATTTCGACCTCTTCCAGAAAGGTCGCCAACAGCGGCGCAGGAAGATGTTCGGCCAAAAGCGGGTCGTCAAGCCCGTTGATCTGCAGGCTGTCCGCCACCGTGTTGCGGTCCGCACGGTCCATCAGGTTCAGGCGATCATTCAAAAGATCGTAACAGCCGACAAAATCACGCCCCGCGCCAATGGGCCAACTGGCGGGGGTCACGTCGATCGCCAGGTTTTCCTGAATTTCGTCAATGATTTCAAATATGTCGCGACTCTCGCGGTCCATCTTGTTGCAAAACGTCAAAATTGGCAAATCGCGCAGACGGCAAACTTCGAACAACTTTTGCGTCTGACTTTCGACACCTTTGGCCCCGTCGATCACCATCACGGCGGCGTCCACTGCCGTCAGCGTACGGTAGGTATCTTCGGAAAAGTCCGAGTGTCCCGGCGTATCCACCAGATTGAACCAATAGTCGGCGTAGGGGAACGACATGGCAGACGCGGATACCGAAATCCCGCGATCCTGTTCCATCTTCATGTAGTCAGAACGCGTGCGGCGGCTTTCGCCCTTGGCGCGCACCTGTCCGGCCATCTGGATTGCGCCACCATAGAGCAGAAATTTTTCCGTCAAAGTGGTCTTGCCGGCGTCCGGGTGGCTGATGATGGCAAAGGTCCGGCGACGGGCGATTTCCGGCGGTAAAGCGGGCTGATTTGAGGCGTGGTCCAACATGAAGGGCGATATAGGCGAGGGGCGTTAAAAGGGCAAGCTGGGTGGTTTCGCAGGGTTATGAATTCACCAAAAAACCCCGACGCGAAGCGCCGGGGTTAAGTTGGATAGGACCTGTGAGCAATCTTCGCTCACAGGTCCCTGGGGGGGTTACTGAAATCCTACTTGCTTGAGAAGGGCAGAAGCTTCGTAGGATTTCAGTGACATTCGGCTTGCGACAGCCGAAACTGATGGGGTGGTGGAAATTTCTGGAAACAGCTCGATGATTTCGGCGCGGCTGTCCTCGGCCATACTGTCGAGCGTGGCGTCGTTGATGTGCAGGCTTTCCGAAGGCGTGCCTTCGGCGAAAATAATTTCGTGGCGGTCAAACAGAATGTGGAAGTACTCTACCACCCCGCCTTCGCGCTGATAAATGGTCTCGCCGTTGACCAGATCGCGGGCCCGGACCAAAACTTCCTGTGCGCCCAGCATGACCTCGGCACGCCAATCCGACAACATGATGCGGTGTTGCTGGCTTACGATCAGATCAGAATGATTGCCAAGCGCGCCGCTGGTAATCACGATCGGTGCCAAATGCCCGTAAGCCCGTACCGTACGCGCCCCGATCCAGCGAATGGGCTGGGCGCCGTGATCTTTGGTGATAACAAGGTCACCTTCCCTTAGGTGGTCGATCAGCTTTTCAGCGCCGTCCGCCATCATTATCAGCGTACCACGAGTAAAACAGACACAGTCATAGTCGGAATAAGAAAACTCACCCGGGTCTTCGTCGCAGTCGATCAGCGAATATTCGACGTCCGGAACCAGGGGGCTGAGCGGCAGGAAATAGTCGCACTCACACTCGTCATGTGCGTCCTGCGGTGCAGTCGCAGAAGTTTTGACAAGCAGAACCTCGACGATCGCACCATCGCCCCCCATGAATGTGAGCCGTGAATCAAGATCGAAACCGTTGCCAATATCGCCGACAGTTATCTCCTGTGGCGTCGCGGTATTGGCGAAAGAGTATGTGTCGCCCAAAAACGAGTCCGATGCAGTGGAGATCGCGTCGCCCGCATTAACACCGGTCACGACCACGAAATCCACGCAAGAAAATATCTTGCAGACAAGGGTGTCACTTGGACCGCTGTCGCCATTTAATCCGTCGCTCATTGGTTGAACCGCTCGAACTATCCAGTGGGTATGGAAAAGCCAATTCGAGCACATCAGTCACGTTGCCCTAGGCAATCCCCACCGCCATAGTTGATGTCGAAACTAAGGCAATTTTGAAAAATGTCAAATAAAACAGGCCATAAGGCGGCGTAATTAAGGCATTGTTTCGCTCTGGTTGACAGTGTTATGGGGGGCATTCCATTGTAAGCCGTGTGTGCAAAGTCAGACGACAATTTACCCGTCATAGGTGTATTGTGGGAAATTCGCACAATTCATTCCATATTCAAAATTGGAAAAATGTGGCCAAATTTTGACGTCATCGCGAATCAGGCCACGGCATTTCTTCTTGTTGTGTGCAGTTGACGGCACCAAGGTACGGGTTAGTCTTGGCCTTCACACCAGCAGCTACAACGGGGGACGACATGGATTTGGGACTAAGTGGGAAATGGGCGATTGTCTGCGCCAGCTCCAAGGGTTTGGGGCGCGGGTGCGCTGATGCGCTGGCCGATGCCGGGGTCAATCTGGTGATTTCGGCGCGCACGAAGGAGACGCTGGAAAGCGCAGCCAAAGACATCACCGCACGCACCGGCGTCAACGTCATCGCCGTGACTTGCGACATTACCACGGACGCCGGGCGCGCCGACGTACTGGCCGCCTGTCCTGCGCCCGATATTCTGGTCAACAACGCCGGGGGGCCGCCGCCGGGCATGTGGTCCGACTGGGAGCGCAGCGATTTTATCGCGGCGCTCGACGCCAACATGCTGACGCCAATTGCGCTGATGAAAGCGGTTTTGCCGGGCATGATGGAGCGCGGATGGGGGCGCGTCGTGAATATCACCTCGCAGTCAGTCAAATCGCCCATTGCAGTACTGGGTCTTTCCAACGCCGCCCGAGCAGGCCTGACCGGTTATGTGGCGGGAACGGCGCGGCAGGTGGCGGGCAGCGGCGTGACCATCAACAACCTGCTGCCGGGTATCCACGCGACGGATCGCGCGGTGGCGCTGGACGAGGGTGTGGTCAAGGCGCGGGGCGGCACGGTAGCAGAAGCCAAAGCTGCACGCTGCGCCACGATTCCCGCCGGTCGTTACGGCAGGCCTGCGGAGTTTGGTGCTGCCTGCGCGTTTTTATGTTCGGAACACGCCGGGTTTATTGTCGGCCAGAACCTGTTGCTTGATGGCGGTGCAGTTAATCTGAGCCTGTGAGTGTGCTTGGCCTTGAACGATAGATAAGTCCTTGGTAGATGCGGCGAAACTGGGAAACCTGATCAAAACGCTCGGGTAGAGGTGTTGCAGGGCAAGTTTGACCGATTTAACCCCACGTCTGGAACTGAGCGAAATCACCCGCAGCTTTGACGGTGTGCCGGTGGTGGACCGCGTTTCGCTGTCGCTGATGGCGGGTCAGGTGACTTGTCTGCTGGGGCCGTCCGGTTGTGGGAAATCCACGACTTTGCGCGTGGCCGCCGGAGTGGATTGCCAAAGCAGCGGGGTCGTCTATGTGGACGGCCAGCCGGTGTCGGATTCGCGTCAGCATTTGCCGCCAGAAAAACGGTTCATTGGACTGATGTTTCAGGATTTCGCGCTGTTTCCCCATCTGAGTGTGTCAGACAACGTGGCTTTTGGTCTGAAGGGTCACAACAAGACCGCCAAAGCGGCCCGCAGCCGTGAATTGCTGACCAAAGTCGATCTGGCAGCATTTGGTGAAAAATACCCGCACCAATTGTCGGGCGGCGAGCAACAGCGCGTGGCTCTGGCCCGGGCGTTGGCACCGCGCCCGCGCGTGATGCTGATGGACGAACCGTTCTCGGGGCTGGATAACCGTTTGCGCGACGATATCCGCGACGAAACGCTTGCATTGTTGAAAGAGGAAGGCACCGCTGTGCTGCTGGTCACGCACGAACCGGATGAGGCCATGCGCATGGCCGATCAGATCGCCCTGATGCGCAGTGGCAAAATTGTGCAGGTGGGCGCGCCCTATAATTTGTACAACAGTCCGCGCGACAAAGAGGCGGCGGCCTTTTTTTCCGATATCAACGTGTTGAAAGCCGTGTCTCGAAACGCGCTGACCGAAACGCCATTCGGGCAATTTCTGACGCCGGGTTTGCGCGACGGCGACGGCGTTGAAATCATCATCAGGCCGCAGCATTTGAAAATGGATTTTGACCGGGGCGGCAAAGGGCCGCTGCCCACAGCCAGCGACGGGGTGGCAGCGCGCGGCGTTGTGGAGCGCGCGCGATTCATGGGGTCGGAAAGTCTGGTGGAGTTCCGCATGGATTTCGATCAGTCGATCCTGAAAGCCACGGTGCCGGCGGTGTTTTTGCCCAAACCCGGTACGGCGCTGTGGCTGACCATGCGGCGCGACCGCTGTTTCGTGTTTCCGGCAGCGCCGTGAACCACGCCCGCATTTCCCGCACGAAATCCGACCTGCGGTCGGGATTTGCGCAGGACCGTGCTCTAAACCCCCGATGGGGGTTTGAGCCTAAGCCCGGTGGGTGCGGTTGTCGCGAGGCTGCAAAACCTGTGGTTTTGCATGGCCTGCGGCGCGGATAATTGCACCAATAAGAAAGTCACGGCGCGGGCGAATTGTCGCGTTCTCTTTAGAAAAGTGTATAAAGTGACTATTTGGGGCTTTGAACCGCGTCTCAAAATCAATAGATGACAGGGTGAAAGTTTCATTTGGGCGGTGCGCCGGATCGCAATGGCCTGATTTCAGGGAGAAAGAAAATGCTCAACAATATTGGACTGCCGGGAATTCTGCTGATCGCCGTTGTTGTGTTGGTCCTGTTTGGTCGCGGAAAAATCTCTTCGCTGATGGGTGAAGTTGGCAAGGGCATCACGTCATTCAAAAAGGGCGTATCCGATGGCAAGGCTGAGATCGAGTCCGCTGCCGCCGAGGACGCTGTGGATGTGACCCCGCAAGAGGACAAAGAAAAGTCCTGAACCCAATGCGGATCACTGGCGGGGAATGATCGATCATGTTTGATATCGGCATGTTGGAGCTGCTGATCATCGGCGTTGTGGCGCTGATAGTTGTCGGGCCAAAGGATTTGCCGGGAATGTTCCGCACATTGGGGCAGTTTACCGCCAAAGCCAAAGCAATGGCCCGGGATTTTCAAAACTCTCTTGAGGCCGCTGCGGATGAAAGCGGTGTTGGCGACATTGCCAAAGATCTGAAAAAGGCCACGTCGGTCAAGAACCTCGGACTGGACGAATTATCGAAATCCATGAATCTGGACGATGATCTGTTTGACACCAGTGCCGTTGAAAGCACTGAAATTGCCGCCAAAAAAGCCGCGTCCAAGAAACCAAAGGCCAAGGCCAAGACGGTAAAATCAAGTAAATCAACCGACGCCAAACCGGTGTCAAAAAAGGCCAAAACCAAAGCGTCCGCAGCTAAAGCCGCCGCCAAGGCGCCCGTCAGAAAAGCCGCGACAGCCAAGCCACCGGCCAAAAAACCGACTGCAAAAAAGCCGCCGAAGAGCCAGCCGCCAACGAAAAAGCCCGAGGCGAAAAAGCCGGCGGCGAGAAAACCCGCCGCTAAGTCTGCGAAAGTGTCGTCATGAGCGACGAGAACGTGGAAAGCACGAGCGCACCGCTGATCGAGCATCTGGCCGAGCTGCGCAACCGGCTGATTCACTCGGCTATCGCGTTTATCATCGGCATGATCATTTGTTTCACCGTATGGAACCCAATTTTTAATTTCCTGACAAATCCGATCCGCGACGCGCTGTTGGAGCTGGGGCAGGAACCCGAATTGATCATGATCAAACTGCAGGAAGGTTTTCTTGTAGCGATCAAAATATCGCTGCTTGGCGGTTTTATTTTGTCTTTTCCCTACATCGGTTTTCAGTTGTGGCGGTTTGTAGCACCGGGGCTTTATAAACAGGAACAGGGCGCGTTTCTGCCATTTCTTTTGGCGTCGCCGCTGATGTTTTTTCTTGGGGCGGCTTTTGCGTTTTATGTGGTCACACCGCTGGCGTTCAGCTTTTTTCTGGGGTTTCAACAACTGGGCGGATCGGGCGTTGAAGCCGTCGACGGGGCGGAAACGCTGGGCGACATTGGCATTACGTTTCAGGGGTCGGTGGCCGAATATCTTAGCCTGACGATCAAATTTATCGTGGCTTTTGGCCTGTGTTTTCAGCTGCCCGTGCTGTTGACACTGATGGGCAAGGCGGGGCTTGTGTCCGCCGAAGGGCTGCGCGGCGTGCGAAAATATGCTGTGGTCGGCATCCTGGTGTTGGCTGCCGTGGTGACGCCACCCGACGTGATCACACAGATTATCCTGTTTGTGGTGGTTTACGGGCTTTATGAAATGTCAATTCAACTGGTCAAAATGGTCGAGAAGCAACGCGAGGAGCGCCTGCGCGCCGAGGGCTATTACGACGATGAGGACGACACCGACGAAGACAAGATCGTTGACGATCTTGGCGTCGAATGGGATGACGACTAGGAGCCGTGGGCATGGGTGACGACGCGCTGAACCGCATCGCTGATGCGTTGGACCGGATCAGCCCGCCTGCCACAGACACGACTGATTTTGCTGCTTCAGACGCTTTTGTCTGGCAGGTTGATCCAGACCGGCTGGAACCCGTCGCGCAGGTTAACCGCGTTGAGCTGGCGCTTTTGCTTGGGATCGAGCGTGCGCGCGACATCCTGTTGAAGAACACCGGCCAGTTTGCCCGTGGTCTGCCCGCCAACAACGCGTTGCTCTGGGGCGCGCGCGGCATGGGGAAATCGTCGCTGGTCAAGGCGGTGCACGCGTCGGTTATGGCCGATGTTTCCGGTTTAAAGCTGGTCGAGGTCCAGCGCGAGGACCTGCCGAGTGTCGGGAGGTTGCTCAATGTGCTGCGGGCGGCCGACGCGCGATTCCTGTTGTTTTGCGATGACCTGTCATTTGGACAGAACGACAGCCACTACAAATCGCTTAAGGCGGTATTGGATGGTGGTATCGCCGGGCGGCCCGACAATGTAGTGTTCTATGCCACGTCAAACCGCCGTCACCTGATGCCGCGCGATATGATCGAAAACGAGCGCTCGACCGCGATCGCTCCGTCTGAGGCGGTTGAGGAAAAAGTGTCGTTGTCGGACCGTTTCGGCCTGTGGCTGGGGTTTCATCCGTGCGATCAGGACACGTATCTGGCGATCATTCGCGGCTATTGTGACCATTATGGTGTCGAGATTGCCGCCGGCCTATTGCGCCAAGAGGCGATCGAGTGGCAGCAGACGCGTGGGGCGCGCTCGGGTCGTGTGGCGTGGCAGTATTTTGTTGATCTGGCCGGACGGCGCGGGGTGGCGCTGAGTTAATCGAACAGGTCCGGCAGGGCGTTTTCCCATTCTGCCCTGATTTCTGCAAGCGCGATATGGTCGTGACCCAATGCGATTTTGTCGCCTTGCATCACCCCGAGAACCTGCGCCGGAACGCCGGCTGATTGCGCGGCTGCGATCAACACGTCGTGGTCGGTGGTGGTGACCAGATAGCGCGCCTGATCTTCGCCAAAAAACCAGCCGGTATCACCGTTTGGTACGTCAACGCCGATATCGGCGGCGAGCGCCATTTCGGCGACAGCCACAGCCAGACCGCCGTCGCTGATATCATGCGCAGCCGTGATAAGATTTTTGTGGCTCAGCGCCAGCACCAAATCACCCGCGCGTCGCTCGGCTGGCAGATCTATTGCAGGGGCGTCGCCGGTCTCCACGTTCAGAACTTCGGCCAAAACCGCCGATTGACCCAAATGACCCGTGGTTTCCCCCAACAGGATCAGTGTATCGCCTTCGGTGGCGATCATGGTCAGAATATCGGCCTGATCCTGCAGCAGACCGACCGCGCCAATCGTCGGAGTTGGCAGGATGCCTTCGCCGTCGGTTTCGTTGTAAAGCGACACGTTGCCTGACACCACGGGCATATCCAACGCCTTGCACGCGTCACCAATGCCTTGGATGCACCCGACGAACTGGCCCATGATTTCGGGTTTTTCGGGATTGCCGAAATTCAGGTTGTCGGTGGTGGCCAGTGGCGTCGCCCCACTGGCGATCAGATTGCGGTAGGCTTCGCACACAGCCTGCGAGCCGCCGCGGTAGGGGTTGGCGCGGCAATAGCGCGGCGTGACGTCAGAGGTGAACGCCAGTGCTTTGTCCGTGCCGTGCACGCGCACAATGCCCGAGTCAGAACCGGGGCGCACCACGGTATCGGCCAACACCATGTGGTCGTATTGCGCGTAGACCCAGCCGCGCGCGGCATAATTGGGGCTGCCCATAATTTTTTTCAGAGCGGAGACGGGATTTATGTCGGGGATGTTGCCAAGCGGCGCTGCGGCGGGCGTTTCAACCCACGGGCGGTCGTATTCCGGCGCACTGCCCGCCAGCATTTTCAGTGGCAGATCGGCCATCAACTCACCGAGCAGGCGAATTTCAAAGCGGTCTTCGGCAATCGTTTCACCGACGATGGCGAAATCAAGGTCCCATTTGTCAAACACCGCTTTGGCCTGCGCTTCGAGTTCGGGGCGCAGCACCATCAGCATACGCTCCTGACTTTCGGACAGCATCATTTCATAAGCGCTCATGTTGGTTTCGCGCACCGGCACCTTTTCCAGATCAAGCCGCACGCCCAAATTGCCTTTGTCACCCATCTCGACCGCCGAACAGGTCAGCCCCGCCGCGCCCATATCCTGGATCGATATGACGGCACCGGTCGCCATCAGTTCCAGCGTCGCTTCCATCAGACGCTTTTCGGTGAACGGATCGCCGACCTGCACGGTCGGGCGTTTATCGTCAATACTGTCGTCAAATTCTGCCGAGGCCATAGTGGCACCGCCCACCCCGTCGCGGCCGGTTTTTGCGCCGAGATAAACGATCGGCATGCCAACGCCCGAGGCCGCAGAATAAAATATCTTGTCGGTGTCGGCCAGACCGGCGGCGAAAGCGTTGACCAGACAGTTGCCATTATAGGCGGTGTGAAAACGCAGCTCACCGCCAACCATGGGGACGCCAAAACAATTACCGTAGCCGCCGATGCCTGCGACAACGCCGTTGACCAGAGATTTGGTCTTGGGGTGATCCAGCGCGCCGAAACTAAGCGAATTCATCGCCGCAATCGGGCGCGCGCCCATGGTGAACACGTCGCGCAGGATGCCGCCCACGCCGGTGCCCGCACCTTGATAGGGTTCAATGTAAGACGGGTGATTGTGGCTTTCCATTTTGAAAACAAGACACTGCCCGTCTCCGATATCGACGATGCCGGCGTTTTCGCCGGGGCCGCAAATGACCTGCGGGCCGGTGGTCGGCAGCGTGCGCAGCCATTTTTTGCTGGATTTGTAACTGCAGTGTTCGTTCCACATGGCCGAAAAGATGCCTAGCTCGGTATAGGTGGGCGTCCGGTTTAGCAGGCGGATAATGGCCTGATACTCATCCACGCTCAGGCCGTGATTTGCAATCAGTTCGTCGTTAATTTCGGGTTCATGCGTCAACGGCTGGTGTCCCATCAGTTTAGATACCGCTGTATTTAGATGGCCTTGGCCACAAGCGAAAGCATTGATTTGCGTGGCCCTGCTGGTCATAAAGTCACTGTGATTAAGGAGAAAAAATGGGCAAACCATTCAAAGTCTTTGGCATCGGGCTAAATCGCACGGGCACCACGTCGCTTAAAAAGGCGCTGCGGATTTTGGGCTATAAACACCAAAAACGGCAAGGGCGGTATCTGAACTGGTTGCGACAGGGACGCGTCACACAGATATTCGATGACATCAAAGAAATGGAATCGTTCGAAGACTGGCCGTGGCCGCTGATGTATAAAGAGCTGTTGGCGCATTACGGTGAAGGCGCACGGTTCATTTTAACCAGACGCACATCGGCGGATATCTGGATCAAAAGTCTGAAACAACATTCATTGCGCACCCATCCCGTCAAGCACCAGCGCCGTCTGGCGCTTGGTTATGATTACCCGCATGGTTATGAGGCCGAACATGCTGCATTTTATGAGGCGCACTACAAAGACGTGCACGCGCATTTTGCGGCACTGAAAAAATCCCAATTATTGCTGGAAGTCTGTTGGGAAGAAGGTGACGGGTGGAAGCAACTGTGCGGATTTTTGGGCGAAAAACGCAAATTCCGACCGTTTCCCCACGCCAATGCCATGGCGGCCGCCAGAGAAGAGCCGAAAATCCGCGAAGAAAACGAGCATTTGATCGCGGCGCAGGTCGCAGAAAGAAAAAGGGCCGAGACTAGCTCGGCCTAAGTTCAACAGGGAGGTGAAAGGGCATAAAGCCGCTTTCGATGGATTACATATTCAAATATCACTAACAGTTCAAGTGTTAAGTTGAAAAAAGAGCGCATGTCCGATATGCATTGCGTGCATACCGACGCTAAGTCGTTGAAGTTGCTGCTTCTCGTAGTCTTTTCCGGTAAGCAATAACTTCGTCCAAAACAAAGTCCCGAAAAGCCGCGATTCGTTTTGATTGGCGCAATTCTTCGGGGTAGGCCAGATAAACCGGTACTTCGTTAACTGTTTCGTTGGGCAAAACGTGCACGAGGTCGGGAAAATCTTCTGTCAGGTAATCGGGTAAAACACCGATTCCCAAGCCATGTACAACCGCCTGCAGCACACCGAAATAGTTGTTTACCGTGAGATGGGTTTTGATTTCGGCAGAGAACAATTTGTTGATCAGCGACACACTGGCGGCGACCTGCGCGGTTTTGGAATTTTGCGAAATGATCCGGTGGTTTGACAGGTCGGAAAAGCCATAGGGTGTACCGTGTTTCGCCAGATAATCTGGGGCTGCGAACAGTTGCATGGATACGGTCATCAAACGGCGGCGCACCAAATCGGCCTGACTGGGTTCTTTCATGCGTATGGCAACGTCGGCTTCGCGCATGGGCAGATCCAGAACCCGTTCTTCAAGCATGAGATCGATTTTCAGGTTCGGATAACGGTCGTAAAGCGCCCCAAGGCGCGGCGCCAGCCACAGCGTGCCAAAACCAACGGTGGTGGTCACGCGCAATTCGCCGAATACTTCGTCTTCGCTATCGCGAATGCGCGCCTCGGCCGCGTCGAGTCGCTTGACCATCGAGGATGTAGCGTCAAACAACAGCTCGCCCTGTTCGGTCAGGATCAAACCGCGCGCGTGGCGGTGAAACAGCGTCACGTTCAGGCTGTCTTCCAGCCCAGAGATCTGGCGGCTGACGGCGGATTGCGACAGATGCAGCGTGTCACCCGCACGCGTCAGGCTTCCCGCATCGGCCACGGAATGAAAAATGCGCAGCTTGTCCCAGTCCATGCCGTACCTTTGCCTGTTTGACTGTCCTTTTATGCCACCATAGGGTGGGCTCACGCACCATGCCAACAAAGAAAACGAAAAAATGACTTTGTAGGTCAGTATTTGTGACCTATCATGGACCGGAGGGCGTGATTCTGTAACGGAGGCACCCATGGGCAAACACGAAATCACATTAGACGATCGCTACGATCTGGATCAAAACACGGTTCTTCTGAACGGCACGCAGGCTTTGGTGCGCCTGATGATGATGCAAAAGGCACGCGACATGGCGGCGGGGTTGAACACCGCGGGATTCGTGAACGGATATCGCGGCAGCCCGATCAGTAATCTTGACGGGCAGATGATCGCTGCGGAAAAGAAATTGCTGGCCGCTGACGTCATTTTCAAACCGGCTTTGAACGAAGATATGGCGGCAACGGCGCTGTGGGGTACACAACAGGCCGAGTTGCGCGGCGAGGGCACGCACGACGGAGTTTTCGGTCTTTGGTACGGCAAGGGTCCGGGGGTGGACCGTACCGGCGATGTGTTTCGCCACGCCAATATGGCGGGTACCTCGTTAAACGGTGGTGTGCTGGCGGTGATGGGCGACGACCATACCGGCGAAAGCTCGACCACGCTGCACCAGTCCGAATGGGCGTTTGTCGATGCCATGATGCCGATTCTGTCGCCTGCCGGCGTGCAGGAAATTCTGGATTACGGGCAATACGGTTATGCGCTTAGCCGGTACTCCGGTTGCTGGGTTGGTCTGAAGTGTATGAAGGACACGATCGAAACCACATCGGTGGTAGAAACGGCGCTGGATCGCATCGACATAAAGTACCCGACCGATTTTGAGATGCCCGAAGGCGGGCTGAATATCCGGTTGGTGGATGACCGCATCCCGCAAGAGGCGCGGTTGCAGGACTACAAACGTTTTGCCGCCGAAGCATTCGGACACGCCAACAAGTTGGATAAACGCGTGTTCGGCAAAGCGGGCGCCAAGATCGGGCTGGTGGCGGCGGGCAAGAACTGGCTGGACCTGGAGCACGCGCTGCATCTGTTGGGGATCGACGGTGCTGAAGCCACGCGGCTGGGGCTGACCACCTACAAGGTCGGCATGACGTGGCCTTTGGACATGAAGGGTTTTCACGATTGGGCCGAAGGGCTGGATTTGATCATCGTGGTCGAAGAAAAACGCAAGCTTCTGGAAGTGCAGATCAAAGAGGCGATATTTGACGACCGTCACGGGCGGCGCGTCTATGGTTGGAAAGACGGCAAGGGCGACGAGTTGTTTCCGACACGCTTTGCGCTTGAACCAGTGATGATTGCGCAGAAACTGGCGGAAATATTTGATGACGAGGGGCGTTCCACCGACAATATAAAAAACTGCGTTGCCACGCTTGAAGCTGCGCAACACAATGATAATGCTAAGGAAATTTCGTCACGCCTGGCGTATTTTTGCTCTGGCTGTCCGCATAACAGCTCGACCAAAGTGCCTGACGGCTCGCGCGCGTACGCCGGGATCGGCTGCCATTTCATGGTGCAATGGATGGAACGCGAAACCCTTGGTTACACCCATATGGGCGGCGAGGGAGCGAACTGGATCGGCGAGGAACTTTTTTCGACGCGTAAACACGTCTTCCAGAACCTTGGCGACGGCACTTACAATCATTCCGGCGTGCAGGCCATTCGCGCGGCTTTGGCGGCGGGCACAACGATCACCTATAAAATCTTGTTCAACGATGCGGTGGCCATGACCGGCGGGCAAACCAACGAGGGCGATTTGAATGCACCGCGTATTGCGCAGGAAGTAAAGGCCATGGGCGTTGCCAATATTGCAGTGGTTTATGACGCCAAGGAAGACATACGTCGCGCCGATTATCCCGCCGGGATAGAGCTGTCCGAGCGCGCCGAAATGATGACTGTGCAAGAGCGGTTTGCAAAACTGTCGGGCGTTTCGGTGATCATTTATGTACAGACCTGCGCGGCGGAAAAACGGCGACGGCGCAAACGCGGGCTATTTCCCGATCCTGATCGGCGGATTTTCATCAACCCTGAGGTCTGCGAAGGCTGTGGCGATTGCGGCGTGCAGTCCAACTGCGTGTCGATCGTGCCCAAGGAAACCGAACTGGGGCGCAAACGTGCGATAGATCAGTCGTCGTGCAACAAAGATTATTCCTGTGTGAACGGATTTTGCCCGTCGTTCATCACAGTCGAGGGCGGCACGATCAGACGCGCGGGCACCAAATCTCTGGACCTGCCCGATCTGCCCGCGCCGACACTGCCAAAGATTGACGGCACGTTCAATTTCCTGATCACCGGCGTTGGAGGTACAGGCGTTGTCACCATCGGTGCAGTGCTGGCGATGGCAGCGCGTCTGGACGGCAAAGGCGTCGGAATGATGGAAATGGCAGGGTTGGCGCAAAAGGGTGGTGCCGTCTATATCAACTGCCGCATCGCCAATAAACCGTCTGATATCAGCGCGATACGCATTGCGGTGGGCGAAGCCGACACAGTGATTGGCGGTGATCTGGTCGCCGCTGCGGGGGCCAAAGTTTTGGGGTCCATGCAACAGGGGCGTACATGTGCCGTGGTGAACAGCCATGAGATTATTACCGGTGATTTTACCCGCGATACCGATTTTGCCTTGCCGAGCGACCGTCTGGCGCTGGCATTGCAGGCGCGTCTGGGTGCCGACAACGTCCAGTTTCTTGACGTGTCCAAGCTGTCCAAGCTGGTGCTGGGGGACTCGATATTTTCCAACACAATGATCCTTGGTGCCGCATGGCAAAAAGGGCTGGTGCCGCTAACATTGGAGGCGTTGACCGGCGCGATCACGCTGAATGGGACTGCGGTCAAAGGCAATTTGCGTGCCTTTGAAATCGGACGCTGGGCTGCGGTTTATCCAGAGGACGCTGCCGCGTTGCTGGAAGATGTCGTGGTTGAAAAACCCAAATCGCTGGAGCAGCGGATCGCTTACCGCGTAGCACAGCTGACTGCATATCAAAACGCGGCCTACGCGAATAAATATCTCGATGATCTGGCACAAATTGACGACCCCGAACTTAAAGAAGCAGTGGCCGAGGGATTGCATAAGTTATTGAGTTATAAGGACGAATACGAAGTTGCTCGGTTGCACGCAGAGGGTGCCGCCAAGGCTGTAGCGGGCGAATTTGAAGGTGATTACAAGTTGTCGTTTCATCTGGCGCCGCCATTATTGCCGGGCAAAACCGCCGACGGACGCCCGAAAAAAAGGCGTTTCGGACCGTGGGTATTGTCGATGTTCAAGGGGTTGGCCAAGCTGAAATTCCTGCGTGGCACGCCGCTTGATCCATTTGGCTATGGCGCTGAACGCAGGATGGAGCGGGTACTGATTACCCAATATCGTGCAGATTTAGTCACACTGCGCGCCAAGCTGACGCCGGACACCCGTGATGCGGCGGTTGCGCTGGCCAAATTGCCGTTGATCATTCGAGGTTACGGCCCGGTCAAGGCCGCGGCGGCAGCGGCGGCAGCCAAACGGCGCGAGGAATTACTGGCCGTGATCCACGCGGGCGGCACCCCTGTGAAGGCGGCGGCAGAGTGATCATAAGGGCGCTGTAACAATTCTCCACGCTTTGTGACACTTTATGCAGTGACCTGTGTGGGCAGCTTGATTAAATAGGCCCCGATGCCAATTGCCTGCGGGGCCTTATGTTTGGACTTGAACTGATCGACGCCAGCCTGTTGCCGGCTATGTTGATAGCGCTGACGGCGGGGCTGCTTAGTTTTCTGTCGCCCTGTGTTTTGCCGATTATCCCGCCGTATCTGGCTTATATGGGCGGTATATCCATGGGGCAGTTGACGGACGGCGGGGCGGCGCGCAAGCCCGCTGTCGTGGCCTCGATGTTTTTTGTGCTTGGCCTTTCAACGGTTTTTATATTCCTGGGTTTCACGGCATCAGCGTTTGGCCAGTTTTTTCTTAAAAACCAGGTGCTCTTTGGTCAGATCGCCGGTGTCGTGATTATCATTTTCGGGCTGCATTTTTTGAATGTGTTTCGCATTCCGCTGCTGATGCGCGAGGCGCGTCTTGACGCCGGAGATCGCGGTGGCAGCGCCTTTGGTGCCTATATTCTGGGGCTGGCGTTTGCTTTTGGCTGGACCCCGTGCATCGGCCCGATTCTGGGCGCGATTCTGTCGATGTCAGCCCAGGAAGACAGCATTGCGCGGGGGACGTTTTTGATGGCGACATACGCTGTGGGGCTGGGCGTACCGTTTATTTTGTCGGCGGTGTTCGTCAACAAATCCATGACGATGATGAACCGCATGAAACAACATATGGGACTGATCGAAAAGATCATGGGCGCGCTTTTAGTGGGTGTCGGGGTGCTGTTGGCCACCGGTGCGTTTACGAAACTGTCTTACTGGCTGCTTGAAAATCTGCCCTTCCTTGGGGCCATTGGATAATGTTCTTAAACTTGCCGCAATTTGGCGTTAGGGTTTGAGCGATAAACAGGCAGTTTAAGTCGGAAATAAAGCATTGAGCACGCAGCAGAAGGCTCAGAATCCGCAGGATGTGCGAAAGCGCCGGGTGTTTTATATTCCCGGCTACGACCCCATGTTGCCGCGTCGCTATCGCGAGCTGTACCGTTCAGAGGCGTCCAAACAAGCGCTTTGGTCCGGCTACGGAATTGAATTAAAAGGGAAAGCCGGAAAAGACAATTACGGATGGTCGGTCAGAACCGACATCGATGGTCGCCGCAGTCGCGCCGACTTTGAATTTCTGGGCTGGTCTGACATTGTTCAGAAATCCATGAATAAATCAATTCCCGCCACATATTTTATGATGCTGCACACGGTGTGGATTTACCTGTCGAGCGGGACTTTGTTGCGACTGGCGCGCCTGCGCAAAGGTCCGATCGTGGCGGCCTTGTTTCCGGTGGTCGCGCTGTGCGCGCAGCTTTTGCTGGGGCTTGGTCTGGCGTGGGCTGTGGCTGCGTTGGCGGGCATTTTTATTGCTCAGTGGCTGGGTTGGGGATTTGGGCTGGTGTTTGGCGGTCTCTTGATGCGCTGGTTCAAGGCCCGCGACAACCGGATATTCGCCTACTATCTGCTGCATGATTACGCGTTTTCGGCGCAGTATTACGGCGTCAACCCACCGGCGCTTGAGGTGCGGATGCAGGAATTCAAGACCCGCATTGCTGCGGCGTTGTCATCGGATGCCGACGAGGTTTTGCTTGTTGGTCATTCTTCCGGAGCGCATATAGGCGCGTCCGTGTTGGCCGATCTGCTGCGTGAGCGCCCGCTGGACTCTAAGGGGCCGCGTCTGGCGTTTCTAAGCCTTGGACAGGTTATTCCCATGGTCAGTTTCCTGCCGCGCGCCACGCGATTGCGCGGCGACCTGCGGTTTCTTAGCCAAAGGGACGATATTGACTGGGTTGATGTCAGCGCCCCGGGCGACGGGTGTAGTTTTGCGCTTTGCGATCCCGTATCAGTCAGCGGCGTGGCGCCGGCAGAGGGGCGGAAACGCTGGCCGCTGGTGTTTTCGGCGGCGTTCAGTGAGACGCTGTCACCGGCATTATTCAAATCGCTGAAACGCAGGTTTTTTCGCATTCATTTCCAATATTTATGCGCTTTTGACCGTCCGCGTGATTACGATTATTTTCAGATTACCGCCGGACCATTGTCGCTGAGGGCGCGCTATAAGGATCGCGTAGCGTCGCGCAGCCGGATCGAAGTTCCGCTGTCCACCCATCGATCAACGGATCGCGAAGATGCCTGCGCCATTCACCCCGCCAAAGCCTAGCGCGCGTCCCGACAAGGTGTCGATGTGGCGGCATGTCCGGCTGTTTCGCAAGGATATTATCAGCGCCCAACCCGCGAAATTGTACCGTGCGTGGATGGCGGAGTTTCGCACACCGTTTTTCCGCTCTTTTCTGATTAATCAGCCAGATCTGGTGAAAACTGTGCTTAAAGAGCGGCCCGATGATTTTCCCAAGTCAGATATTGTGCAAGACAGTCTGGCTGATCTGCTGGGCAATTCGGTTTTTGTCACCAATGGCGAGGTTTGGAAAAGCCAGCGGCGCATCATCGATCCGGCGTTTGAGGGCGGGCGTCTGAAGTATGTGTTTGGCGCTATGGCGGATTGCGCGGTTGACGCGGTCGCGCGTTTGAAGGCCGAGGCCGGGCTGGGACGCGACATCGAAATCGAAGCGCGCACCGCCCATATGGCGGCTGATGTGATTTTTCGCACGCTGTTTTCTCTGCCCATAACAGACGATATCGCACAGGCGGTTTTCGTGCAGTTTCGCGCGTATCAGCGCAGCCAGCCCTTGATCAATCTGGCCAGTTTTGTCCGGTTGCCCAGATGGATGCCGCGCTTGCGGCGGCGCACGACCAAGACCACGGGTGCGGCCATTCGGGCGTTGATCCGCCAGCTGGTAGATCGACGCATGGTCGAGATTGCGGCGGGCACCGCGCCCGACGATCTGGCGACCAAAATCATGACGACAGTTGATCCCGTGACCGGTCAAGGCTTTGGCCCGGACGAAATGGTCGATCAGGTGGCGATCTTTTTTTTGGCGGGACACGAAACATCGGCCTCGGCGCTTGCGTGGGCACTGTATTTGCTGGCGATGGATCAGGGTGCGCAGGACAGGGTGAGGGCCGAAGTCGCCGAAGTGATGGGCGACCGTGCCGCAACATTGTCAGGTGTCAAGAAAATGACGTTTACGCGCGATGTTTTTCGCGAGACCATGCGCCTCTACCCGCCGGTTCCCGCGATGATCCGAACAAATTCATGCCCGGAAAATTTCCGCAAAAGGGTCGTACGCAAAGGATCGCAAGTTCTGGTGTCGATGTGGTATTTGCACCGCCATAGCCGCCTGTGGGACAAACCCGACGTTTTTGACCCGGATCGCTTTGGCACTGCGAACGGCAAAAAATGCCAGCGCGAGGCCTATTCGCCGTTTTCGGCGGGTCCGCGCGTCTGCCCCGGCGCTGGATTTGCCATGATCGAGGGACCGCTGCTGTTGGCGGCGCTGGTGCGCGATTTCCGATTTGAACTGATCGAGGGAGAAACGCCGGTGCCGGTGGCGCACCTGACGCTGCGGGCCAAGGACGGGATCAATCTGAGGGTGACGCCGGTTGGCTGAGCGCCCAGTCTAACACGTACAGCCGGATTGCACTGGCAAGACCGCAATCCGTGCCGCGATCCGCATCAATTTGCGCGGCTAAGTCGTTGATCGGGCGACCTTCTTGCGCGGCTATGGCGCGAAACGCGTTCCAGAACGCATCCTCTAGTGATACCGAAGTGCGGTGCCCGCGCAGGGTCAGCGAGTGCTTTTGCGGGCGCGCGCCCTTAGTCATCGTCTTTTGGTGTCAGTTTATGGGCGTTCAGGTGTTTTTCCGCCTGCGCGACAATATCGTCGATGCGGTCGCTTTCGGCTTTGGTCCGCCCGTGTTTTTCTGCGTTCATTGTAGTTTGCCGGCGCTTTTTCAAGCGGTCGCGTTGCTTGCGCACGGCCGCGAGACTGATGATATTACCGCTCATGATCTGGGTCCGATCATGTGGCTGGGCTGGACGATTCGATCGAAGGTTTCGCCGTCGACGAACCCCAAATTAATCGCTTCCTCACGCAGCGTCGTGCCATTTTTATGGGCGGTTTTGGCGACTTTGGTGGCGTTGTCGTAGCCGATTTCGGGGGCCAAAGCCGTGACCAGCATCAGGCTGTCCCACATGAGGTGCGAGATGCGTTCTTTGTCGGCCTTGATACCGACCACGCAATTGTCGGTAAACGAGCGGCTGGAGTCGCCCAACAATTGGATTGATTGCAACACGTTATAAACCATCATCGGTTTGTAAACATTGAGTTCAAAATGCCCCTGACTTCCGGCAAATCCGACCGCGGCGTCATTGCCCATGACCTGCGCGCAGACCTGTGTGATCGCCTCGACTTGAGTGGGGTTGACTTTGCCGGGCATGATCGAGCTGCCGGGTTCGTTTTCCGGCAACACCAGTTCGCCCAGACCACAGCGCGGACCCGAACCGAGAAAACGGATGTCGTTGGCGATTTTGAACAGGCTGGCCGCCACGGTTTTGAGCGCACCGGAGATTTCTACCAGTGCATCGTGGGCGGCGAGTGCTTCAAATTTGTTGGGGGCGGTGACGAATGGCAGGCCGGCGATTTCGGCCATGTTGGCGGCGACCATTTCACCCCAGCCTTTGGGCGTGTTGAGGCCGGTGCCAACGGCGGTACCGCCCTGCGCCAGCGAATAGATATTGTGCAG
>Ga0209992_10001751_pt1 | contig 21724 bp, 22 predicted proteins | sample 2SBtaG_2_FD_182564 | JGI IMG/M metagenome (GOLD analysis project Ga0209992, IMG submission 182564) | Deep subsurface microbial communities from Kolumbo volcano to uncover new lineages of life (NeLLi) - 2SBTROV12_ACTIVE470 metaG (SPAdes)... | ecosystem: Environmental > Aquatic > Marine >... | reverse complement strand
GACGCCCTCGCCCAGGCGACTGGTGGCCGGGTCGTCCGGGGTCGCCACCCGCTGGTGGTGTCCGCGGTTGTGCTCGATGAAGAAGTGCAGGTACAGCGTGGTCAGCAGCATGACCTTGGACAGGAAGCGATCGGTCGGATCCTGACGGTGTCCCAGCTCGTGGCCCAGGTTGATGCCCAGTCCGCCGCACAGCAGCCCCACGCTGACCGTGGCGCCGGCCAGGTCCCAGCCCGCGAGCTGCGGCGCCCGGAGGACCAGGGCCAGGACCAGCCCGACCTGGATCGGGACCAGGGCGTAGAGCAGCCAGTCGAAGGCCCGGGTGTCGCGCCGAGCCGCCTCTTCCCGAGCATCCACGTTGTCCTTGCTGCCGGACCACAGCAGCTCGGCGGCCGGGATGCACACGAAGATGAACGCCGGCAGGACCCAGCCCCAGATCCCGCCCAGCCACAGTCCGAGGGCGGCCATCACGGGCAGGATCAGCACGGTCGCGTGGAGGGAGAGCGGCATCGCGGGACTCCTTTTATCTACTGATGAGTAGATATCATCTCGGGGCGCAGAGGTGCAAGGGGATTTCTCGCGGAGCGGTGCTACCTTGGGGCCATGTCCCGACGCCTCGCTCGCTCCCTGGCCCGACGGGTGCTCAAGCCAGGGGATGACCCGAGCAAGGGGCTCCGGGGCCTGGCGTGGCGCGTTGTCAGCCGGGTCCTGGACGGCGCTGTGCCCAAGAACGAGAGCGGGAACAACAGCTCCGTGCGTTGAGCCGGCGCGACACCGGCGCCGGGGCATCCGCGCCATGGCCACGGGCCAGCTGGCCCACCGGCGTCGCAGGAAGGTGCGCCCAAGCGACCGTGCCATGCGGCTCTGCACTGCCTCCGCCCCTGGCTCGCTTCTTGAACAGCAGCGTCGCTCCCGGTCTGGAGCCCGACATGATCGCCTTGCTGCTCACCGCCTGTGCCTCGCTGTCCACCGGCACCCAGGTGAATGACGAACCCTGGTCTTCGCCGAGCACCGCCGACACCGCCGACACCGCCGACACCGCCGACACCGGAGCTGGCGGCACGGACTCGCCGCCGGTCCAGGACTCCGGTCCCCCGGTCGACCCGCTCGACGAAGACGACGCAGAGATCACCGGGGTCACGATCCCCACCGCGATGACCTGTGGCGAGTCAGCCGACGGCATCGTGACCGTGCGCAACACCGGCTCGGCCACGTGGACCAGCGACGCCGGCTACAAGCTCGGCGCCGTGGGCGACGAGGACCTGCTGCTGACCGGCGACGTGAGGGTCTGGCTGGACTCTGGAGACCAGGTCGAGCCCGGTCGGGAGCACGCCTTTGTGCTCCCGCTCCAGGCCCCGGACGACTGGGCCGGCACGACCACCACCGACTGGCAGATGGTGCACGAAGCGGTGCGCTGGTTCGGGGAAGAGACCGCGGTCACCGTGGAGATCACCTGCGACGCCCCCCCGGCCGAGGAACAGCTGGACCTGCCCGACGGGAGCGACGTGGTCGACGCCGTCGCAGCCGAGCGCCCGGACCTGCTGGCTGCGTCCTGCGTGGAGGACGGGGGCAACAACGACTTCCTGGACCTGGTGGTCGACCGCCTGCGCCAGTCGGACACGCGCTGGGGCTACAACTGGAAGCGGGGCAACACCGGGGACCTGTCCCAGGACGTGGTCGACTACCACTGGGGCAGCGACACCCGCGAGGGCAGCCCCAACGTGTACATCATCGACATGATCGTGGGCCACTGCGGTCCGAACCCCGAGCCCGGCTGGATGGACCAGACCCAGGCGACCGCCGACGCGGGCACCATCGGCCGCTGGACCGGCAACGGGCGGTTCTGAACCCCATTAGGCGAGGGTGTGGCTGCCCCTCCTCGCACCCCTGTCCCGGCCCATCGCTGGATCGTCGGTCCCGCCTACGACCTGCCCCTGCTGGTGCTCGCACCGACCCTGGCCCTGGTGCTGGGTGCCGGGGTCTGGTTCGCCAGCGAGCAGGAGGCCCTGCACGGCCTGGGTTGGCTGACCCGAGGGGGCGACCTGGTCACCGGTGTGCTTCTGGTGGCGCTGATCCAGGGCCACCTGGTGCTGGTGCTGGCCCGCAGTCACCTGAACCGGGCGGTGTTTCGGGCTCACCCGTGGCGCTTCATCGCTGCGCCGGTCGCCCTGCTGGGGGTCCAGCTGTGGTCGCCCTGGGCCTGCATCGGCATCTCGGTCGTGGCGATCTACTGGGACGTCTACCACTCGAGCCTGCAGACCTTTGGCCTGGCCCGGATCTACGACGCCCGAGCTGGCCACGACCCGGCCCAGGGGCGCGGCCTGGACCTGCTGTTCAACCTGGTCGTCTACATCACCCCGATCCTGGCGGGCGCCAACCTGGTCGAGCACTTCGAGTCCTTTCGGCAGTTCGATCAGCTCGACGCGACCTGGCTCGCGGGTATGCCAGACCACGTCGCCAGCCTGCGCCTGCCCCTGGCCGTGCTCGGTGTCGCCCTGAGCGTCGTCGGGCTCACCGTCTACCTGGTCGGGCTCACCCGCCTGCGGACCCGCGGCTACCGCCTGCCGCTGCCCAAGGCCCTGCTGCTGGGCAACACCGGCCTGGTGGCGGTGCTCGCCTGGGGTCTGCTGGAGCCGCTCTACGCCTTCTTCGTGATGAACGTCTTCCACGCCATGCAGTACTACGCGCTGGTCTGGGCCACCGAGCAGGCAAACCTGGTCGCCCGCTTGCGGCTGGCTGGCCGGACCTGGGGCCGACCGGTGGCCCTGGCGCTGCTCCTGGCGCTGACCCTGGGCTACGGCTGGCTCCTGCCGCACCTCAACGAGAGCCTGGGCAGCGATCCGCTGGTCCTGGACGGCGGCCTGCTGGCGCTCTCGGTGCTGAACACGGTCTCGATCCTGCACTTCTGGTACGACGGCTTCGTGTGGTCCGTGCGGCGCAACCAGGTCTGATCAGGGCTGACAGGGGGCCGGGAGTCCCTGGTCCCGGGCGGTGCTGGCAAAGGTCGACCAACTGGTCTGCTTGGGGCCCGAAGGCTCCGTCGGGGCGTGCTCCCAGGCCGCGGCGTGCTCGCGAACCCACGCCTGGAGCCAATCGGGCAGCCCTGCAAAGCCGTCCAGGAGCTTAGCCCCGGTGGCGTGGTAGACCAGCCAGCCCGGGGCCTGACCCCGCCCCATCCACGGGAGCCAGGGACCGACCCGCGACCAGCTGAGGCGCGCCGGCACACTCGCCTGGCCGGGGTCCCGCAGGTGGGCCAGGGCGGCCTCGAAGGTGAACATCTCCAGGCTCTGGTACAGCGACCCTGGCGCGTGGTCGGGGAACTCGGACACCGGCATCGGCGAGGGGTAGGCCACGGGCAGCGTCAGGGCCCAGATCGCCCGGTCGTCCACGATCCGTGGAGCCCGCTCGCCCAGCGTGAAGTTCACCTGGTCGTTCCGGACGTGCTGGACCTGCCGACCCGGGCCCTGGGGACTCCAGGGATCGGTCCAGCAGTCCAGGATCTGCCCCTGAGGGTCCCGGTAGACGGTGACCTCGCGACTGAGCAGCTGCACCGTGCCGTCGGCGTCGGCCACGACCCGCCCGATGTTGTAGCCCTCGAAGTGAAGCAGCGGTCCGCTGGAGGGCGCCGCCTGCCCTGGGCGCAGCTCGTGAAGCTCCCCCGACCAGTGAAACACCACCTGGGCCCCCACGGCAGCGCTGGCGCGCATCCGCTGGAAGTCGGAGCCACCGTGCCCGGCGTTCACAGGCGACGGTGCGCCCAGGCAAGCGACGAAGAGCAGGACCGGCCACACCCGCGGGATCTATCGCCCACCGTCGGCGCCTGAGAAGGTCGCCTGGAGGAGGTCCAGGAACGCCCGCGTCCGGAGCGGGAGGAACCGGGTCGGCGGCGTGAACCCGTGCACCTCGACGAACGAGGCCGCGGTGTGGTCCGGGAGCAGCTCCACGACACGGCCCTGGGCCAGGTCGTCGGCAAAGAACGACGGAAAGGCGTAGGCGATGCCCTGGCCGGCCAGAGTCGCGGCCCGGAGGCCCTGGTTGCTGTTCGTGCGCAGGTTGCCCCGGGCCTGGAAGACCCACGGCGCGGCCCCGGGCGGGGAGAAGTGCCAGCTGGGGTTGCGGTAGCTGAGGCAGTTGTGCCGACTCAGATCCCAGGGACTGGTCGGCAGGCCGTGGGTCGCCAGGTAGGTGGGGGTCGCCAGCAGGGCGCCCCGCAGGCGGGCGATCCGGCGGGACACCGCCGCGCTGTCGGGGAATCGCTGATCCGGCAGCCGCCCGGCGATGAGCAGGTCAAAGGTGCCCCCGAGCCGCTGGATCGGGTCCGGGACCACGTCCAGGTCCAGCTCGACCCCGGGGTTCCGCGCCAGGTAGGAGGGGATCACCCGGTCCGTCAGCTCCGCCGTCTCGAACCAGCCGGGCATCACGACCCGCAGCACCCCAGCCACGCGCCCGGTGGCCTCTCGCAGCCGCTCCTCGGCCGCGGCCAGGTTCCCGGGGATCTCGCGCACCTCGTCGTAGAACTGCTCCCCAGCCAGGGTCAGGGCCAGACGGCGCGTGGTCCGCTGCAACAGCTGGGCCTCGAGGTGCCGCTCCAGAGCGCTCACCCGCTTGCTCACCGCGGACGGCGAGAGCCCGAGCGCGCGGGCGGCGCCGCGAAAGCTGCCCCGGTCCACCACCGCCACGAACACCCGAATGTGGTCCAGAGACGACGCCATTTCCTTCGATAACACACGATATGGAAACAATGAGCTGCCGGTTCGGCCCCTGTCTCTTGCCCATCTCATCCGGTATCTATGCGTTCAAACACCCACTTCAGCGCAAGCTGCACCCGGAGCCCTCATGTCTCGTCTTGGAATCAATAGTGCCTTGGCACTCCTGTTCATGGGCTGCGCGACCCCCGACACCGACGGCCAGGTCGACCTGGAGACGCTGGCCACCGAGGACTTCTCCGACGACCCGGTCCAGCTGCTGTCCCTGACCGAGCTGATGGACGCGCTCTACAGCGGAGAAGAGGTCACCGCGACCCTGCGCTACGGCGAGTGCGAGCTCGACGGCCGGCCTGGGCCGGACGCCATTGGTGGCATTAAGATCGAGACCTATGAGTGGTTCGCCGAGGGGCTCATCGGCAACGAGACCGACTACGTCGCCTTCTCCAAGTCGTCTCTGGTGCTCATCTCGGGCCAGCACGTCTACGACTACGTCAAGGTGCGGGTCTACGACGACGGCTACGTCCAGGTCATCGCCGAGTACCTGGACGTCGAGACTTTCGACGTCGAGATGTACGAAGAGTTCGACTGCGAGCTCGATCAGGGAGACGGTGGCTCCGTGAGCCTCTGGGCGCGCTGAGTCCAGGCGGACTGCGGGGCCGGCTAAGCTGTGCCCCTCGGAGCCCCCCTGTTGACCCCCCTGCTGATCGCTGCCACGGCCTGCACCGGCCTGGATCTGGACACCCGCGGCGAGACCAGCCCGGCCGTCGGGGTGCCCAGCAATCTGCTGATCCTGTCGGTCGACACCCTGCGCAGGGACCACGTCTCGGCGGACGAGCCTTGGGCCGCCCTGTCGCCCCCAGCCTCCGAGGTGCCGGTCACGCCGGGCTTCTTCACCCCCCACCTGCAGCAGCGGGCCTGGGTCCTCGACGACCACGCCAGCTGCTCGAACTGGACCCTGCACTCCATGACCTGCGCGCTGAGCGCCCGGTCTCCCCTGGAGTGGGGCTTCGACCAGAACGCCTTCTGCGACGAGGGCGACGCCTGGGACGACGTGAAGCGCGACTACGTGCACCTGCCCGACGTGCTCGGCACCGCCGGGTTCGAGAGCGGCATCGTGACCAGCAATGGCTACTTAGGGCCGGACTACCTGGGGGGCCAGGGCTTCGATGTGGTCGTGGAGTCCGGGCCCGACGACGACCCCACGACCCGCTTCGGCTGCCGCAAGTCCGGCCGCGGCTACGGCGCCCCGGCGTCGTGGGTCATCGGGCACGGCCAGAACATGCTGCCGCTCCTGGCCAGCCAGGGCGATCGCTGGTTCCTGCAGCTGCACTTCAGCGATCCGCACACGCCGTACATCGCACCCGACCTGGAGGGCAGCGTCTTCGAGGCCACGGCCCAGGCCGCCCTGCCCGGCGTGAACCTGGCTTGCCCCGAGGAGTTCTCGGCTGCCCGCGACAGCTACGAGACCCTGGACGTCGACGGCCAGGCCCAGGTCCTGGCCGCCATCGATGCCATGTACCGGGCCGAGGTGGAGAGCCTGGACGGGGAGCTGGCGGCCCTGTGGGACTGGCTCCTGGCCGAGGGCTGGCTGGACGACACGCTGGTGCTCCTGGTCGCAGACCACGGCGAGCAGTTCCAGGACCACCACCAGTGGGGACACCGAAAGTCGGTCTACCCCGAGGAGACCACAGCCCTGGCGGCCCTGTGGGCCCCCGAGCTGGCCCCGGGAAGCTGGGACGAGCCCACCCTGCACCAGGACCTCCTCCCCACAGTGCTCGACATGCTCGGCGTGCCCGCTGAGTGGAAGGGTTCCCCGCTGGCCCTCGAAGGCGCGATCGTCGGCCGGGCCTCCGGGGACCGGGTCCGGCACGCCAGCTTCAGCAAGGAGGACCAGGTCGCACACCGCCTGGCCCAGGACGGCTGGGTCTTCCACTACGACTGGGACGGGTCGGTGGCCCTGTTCGACGCGGTCGAGGACCCACTCGAGCAGGTCGATCTGGCAGGGGGCGAGCCCGAACGGGTCGCCGAGCTCTGGGACGCCCTGGTGCCCTACGTCCAGCGGACCGAGGAGGTCCTGCCCTGCCTGGCGCCGGTGGACCCCGGGCTCTGAATCGCGCCGCTGATCGTCAGCGAGGCTTGGTGGCGATCACGAAGGCGGTCCTGGACTTGGCCCCGACGTCGGGTTGCTGGATGTCCACGAACCCGGCGTTCGCCATCTCGTGGACCAGCGTCTGCTTGGAGAGCGACTTGACCAGCGGGGCCTTGCCCAGGCTGCGCAGGAGCCACATCAGCGGCGCCATCGGGACCCAGCTCTCCCCCAGACAGACCGTCGACGACACGAACACCCCGCCGGGCTTCAGCAGGCTGTAGATCCGAGCCAACGCGGCCGGTGGGTCGGCCACCAGGTGCAGCAGGCTGTAGGCGCACAGGGCGTCCATGCTCTCGGGCTCGAAGGGGATGGTGTCGTCGAAGGGCCCCACGTGGAAGGTCAGGTTGTCGGCCCCTTGGGCGGTCGTCTTGGTCCGGGCGATGCGGATCATCTCGCTGGACAGGTCGAGGCCGTGCACGTGGGCAGCCGACGGGGCCAGCCGCAGGGCCAGGGAGCCGGTGCCGCAGCCGATGTCGAGCACCACGTCCCCTGGCGACAGACGCCCGCGGGTCAGGGCGATCTTGCGCTCGAAGGCCTCGGGCAGCTCGACGGGCTTGGCGGCGTACTCATCGGCCAGGTCGTTCCAGAAGGCAGCGTCTGCGGTCATGTCGTGGCTCCTTGTGAGGGCGTGCCTCAACCTACGACCGAGCCCGGTGCTTGCCCCGGTGCGATTTCGGGACCTGGGGGTGCAGGCATGGACCACCCTTCACCGCGGAACAGGGGCCGCTGGTCCACCAAGGCCTGGGCGATGCGAGCGCGGGTGGTGCGGAACCGGGCGTTGTCTCGAAGGTCGGCGTGGCTGAGCAGCCACAGGTCCGCCAGGTGGCGCAGGGCAGGCCGGGCGAGCCGACGAAGCTGGGGGTCCCGGTCCCCGACATAGGTGGGCAGCATGACCAGCCCGAGCCCTTCTCGGGCGGCCTGGACCAGCAGCTCGAGGGACGAGAAGCCCCCCCACGAGGGCAGCTCGGGGTACCCGGAGTCGGCGACCATTCGGTCCTGGATCTTGCGGTCGACCAGCGACGCCCAGCGGGGGTGGGTGCCCGCGAGCTCGGGGTCCAGCCGCTCCGCATGGGCGGTGGCGACATAGCTGCAGACCGTCAGCGGCGCGAGCTTGCGCCCGATCAGGTGCTCCGGTGGAAGCAGGCCGCAGGGCACCGTGCGGATGGCCACGTCGGCCTCGCGCTTGGACAGGTCGAAGGGGCGGCTGTCCGTGGTGACGCACAGCTCCAGGTCGGGGTACTCGGCACAGAAGGGCGTCAGGGCCTGGACCAGCAGCTCGGCCACGTAGTTGTCGCAACAGGTCAGCCGGACCGCGCCTTCGTGCCGCTCGTCCTGGCCCACCAGGCCGCGCTCCAGAGCGGCCACCTCGCGCTCGATGCGCTCGGCGCCCGGCAGCATCTGCTCTCCGGCCTGGGTCAGGGTGTAGCCGTCTCGGTGCCGGTCGAAGAGTCGGGCCGACAGGCGTTCCTCGAGGGCTTCGACCCGGCGGGCCACGGTGGAGTGGCTGCAGCCCAGGGACGCCCCGGCCGCCCGCACCGACCCCGACCGAGCGAGGGCGAGGAAGTGGCGGACGTCGTTCCAGTCCATGGGGAGGGGTATCACGGGTGTGCGCCCGTCATCGGCCGGGTCACCGAGTCAGTGAAGAGCCATCAACGCAGAGCAGAGCTCCCGGAGGCCGATCGCTTCGACCCCGCGACGGATCGATTCCCTGCCAGACCCGCTGTGCACGATGAACGATCGGTCTGGCCCCAGATCCGCCTCCGCGTTGTGGAAGCCCCGGGAGAGCCGGGGGTTCAACCCCAGCTTGACCTCCACCGCCCAGAGTTTCCCGTCCGGGAGCTCCAGCACCAGATCGATCTCGGCACCGCCGGCCGTCCGGTAGAAGCTCGCCTGGGTGTGGGCCGGGGCCACGCCGATCAAGGTCTCGACCACGAAGCCCTCCCAGCTCGGCCCGGCGACAGGGTGCCCGAGCAGCTGGTCCCAGGCCGCCAGGCCCAACAGGGCATGGGCCAGGCCACTGTCGCGGATGTACACCTTGGGCGACTTCACGAGCCTCTTCCCGACATTGCGGTGGAGGGGGCGGAGCCGGCGGACCAGCAGCAGATCCACCAGCAGGTCCGTGTACCGCCCCACCGTCTGGCCCTTGACCCCCAGCCCAGAAGCCAGGCGCGACATGTTCAACAGCGCGCCCTGCCCATGGGCCAGCATGGTCCAGAAGCGGCGCAGGGTCTCGGCAGGGATGCGCGGACCGAGCTGAGGGATGTCTCGTTCCAGATAGGTGCGAATGAAGTCCAGACGCCAGTCCAGGCTGTTCTGCCCGTCCGAGGCCAGGTGGCTCTCGGGGAAGCCGCCACGCAGCCAGAGGCGCCGAAGATCGGGGTCCGTCACCTCGGTCGCGTCGAGGGGTGAGAGCTCCAGCATGGCCAGACGTCCGGCGAGGCTCTCCGAGGACTGTCGCAACAGGTCCAGGGACGCCGAGCCCAACAGCAGGAATCGACCTGTGCCCTTGCCCGCGCGGCGTCCTTGGTCGATGAGCCCGCGCAGGGTCTCGAACAGCGCAGGCGAGCGCTGGACCTCGTCCAGCACGACCAGCACATCGGTGTACTGGGCCAGGAAGAACTCGGGATCGGCGAGCTTGGCCCGGTCCGCGGCCCGCTCCAGGTCCAGGTAGACCGACGGGCGCCCTGCTGCGACAGCTAGAGCGAGCGTGGTCTTGCCGACCTGGCGCGGCCCGAGGAGCAGGACCGCCGGCTGACGGTCCAGGCCGCGGCGAACCTGCGCAACGAGTCGGCGGGGAATCATCCAGGTAAATCTACCATGATGTAGTCAATTAGCCTGATTGTCAGACCGTCCATGGCAACCTACCGGCTCGGAGGTCCCGTGGGCAGCACATTCAGCGGCGAAGAGATCTGCATGGACATGGGCCAGGCCACCACGGACTGCGTGCCGCGGACCGTGGCCCCCGACGTCTGGACCCAGTGCGCGCGACACGGCCCCGGTCAGCGCAAGGGTCCCCTGTCGGTCACCAACCGCTCGATCATCTACCGGCTGCACCCGCCCCAGGGCGAGGCCTTCCTGGTCCTGCTCAACGGCCTGTGGGTCGATCTGGACGGCGACCAGCCCTTTCGGGGGCTGCGGGCACTGGAACAGGAGACCGGGGCCCGGCTGCGCTTCATCCTGTCCCCCGGGGCCAGCCACCACGTGAGCCTGGCCCACTACGCCCGGGCCTTTCCCGAGGCCCAGGTGTGGGTGGCAGCGGGGCGGATTCGACGGATGAACCCCGAGCTGCTGGCCCTGGACAACGTGCACGACTATCCCATCGAAGCACCGCCCCCAGAGCTGGCCCAGGCCGGACTGCTGGTCCAGGTCGTGGGCGGACTGATGGAGGGCCCGGCCACCGTCAAGGCCCAGCGATTCGCCGCGGGTGTCAAGGGCTACGTCTGCAACGCCACCGAGCCGCTGATGGTGTGCCACGTCCCGACTGGTGCGGTCACCAGTGGGGGTCACCAGTGGTGGTTCGTGCCCGACGGCCACGACAACGTGTTCACGCTTCCGCTGGTGCTGAAGTGGATGCTCAGCCTCTTCGGGCTGGGCTTCGGCTACATGGCGCCCGGCCGTGTCGCCTGCGAGACCAACCACAGCTACGCCATCCACGACCGGGCGGCGCTGCAGCGGAGTGCCCAGCAGGTCCTCGCCTGGGACTTCGATGCCTTGCTGGATCTCCATGCCCAGCCAAACACCTGCCCGAGCAGCGGGGCCAGAGCCCTGCTCGAGCCCGTGCTGAGACCGATCGCTGCCGGGGACTGGGGTGCGCTGCCGTGGGGAGAGAGCACCCTGCCGGGCAGGTGAGGGCCGGGTTCACCCCTCTCGCGGCAGGCCGTCCCACCAGGCCAGGGTCTCGGTCACCGCACTCGCGTCCTCCAGCTGGGCGCTGGTGCCGTTGTACAGATCCAGGCTGCTGTAGGACCAATTCGCGTCGCTGATCACCACGGTGTCGTCGCAGACCAGGGCCTTGGCGTGGGTCGTGACCGTGGACGGGGTGCGCTGGACCGGCACGTCGCCGGCCTCGAGCTGGGCGATCGCCGCGGTGTTGATGTCGTTGTCCACGATCCAGTCGCTGCCGTCCAGCAGCACCTGGACGTCGACCCCACGCCCACGGGAAGCCACCAGCGCGTCGACCAGCAGCGCCGGATGCGAGTCGGGGTAGCGGTCGTCGTAGGCGAAGGCGTAGAGGCCGAGCCGGACGCGCTCCAGGGCCCCGTCGATGCAGTCCAGCAGCGCTGGCGCGACCTGTCGGTTCACCAGCGGAGTGACCGGCCCACCGCCGCCCCAGGCCAGCTCGATCGCCCCAGACGAGTCAGCCCACAGGCTCTCGAACACCGCGCGGTAGAACCCGGCGACGTCGGACCCGGTCAGCCGCACCGAGCCCTCGTGGTTCTGATCCATCGCATGGGAGGACCAGTTGTGGGAGCCCACGTAGGCCTGGTCGTCGGCGATCACGAGCTTGTTGTGGCTGGTCGTGGCGGGTGAGTCCAGGCGGGTCTCGACCCCTCCGGCGGCCAGGCGGTCCAGCGTCTCCTGGCTGTCGTCGGCCACCTCGTCGGCGAGCACCCGCACCGGCACACCCCGACTCGCGGCGGCGATGAGCGCGTCGACCAGCACCGTGACGGAGCCGCTGTCGTAGAGGGTGTACTGGGCCACGTCGACACGCTCCGTGGCGTCCTCGATCGCAGCGAGCAGCGCCGGCTGGAGCGCCTGGTCGAACAGGACCTGGACCTGGGTGTCCTGGGTCCTGGCGGGTGCGGTGTCGGCGTCGCCTCGATGGGCGGCACCACAGGCGAGCAGAGACAGGGAGAGCAGCGACGACATGGGACAGGGCTAATCGACCGGGGCCTCCTCCGGACCCGCTGAGCGCCGGCATCGGGGGAACCCCAAAAAAATCGAGGCGGTCCGCGTGAATCCACGCCGGGTCGGACTTGTGGTCGGCGTGCCACCGCTCTTCACCCCGGTGGCCAGGAGTCAGACATGAGGACTTTTGCCATCACGATGTCCACCACCGCCGCCTTGCTGCCCACCTCATGCGCCTGCAACTCAGCGAACGGACGGCGAGATCGGCGCACCCGCGGATCTGGCCGCCCTCGGCGACGTCCTGGGGGACCACAGCTGGGACGTGAGGTCCCAGGAGACCGGGACCCTCACCGGCCAGGACGTCGCGAAGGCCATCGCAGCCTTGACGCGCCAGCCCGGAACCCCGACGCGCCACGACGATCAGGCTCTGGTCTACGTCTCGGCCCATGGCGTCTACGAGCGGGTCCAGACTGGAGAGTGGGTGCCCGCCATCGCCCTGTCCCGGGGCGAGACGCTGCCGATCTCGCGTCTGCTGGACGCGCTGGACGCGCTGGACGCCCCCAGGACCGCCCTGATCATCGACGCCTGCTTCGCCGCCCCGGACAGCGACGTCCCGACGGGCGTGGCCTCTCCCGCGCCACGCCGCACGCACCTGCTCACCGCGGTCCGAGCGGGGGAGCCTGCCTTGGCGAATCCGGACTCGGGGTCGATCTACACCCAGGCACTGGTCGACGCGCTCCGGGACCGGAACGGTCTGCTGGCCGCCCACGAGCTCGCCCGGACCGTCCTGTCCGACACCGAAGCCCCCCAGCACCCGCAGCTGTACCCCGGTCTGGAGATGCAGGAGCTGGCCATCGACGGACCTCTGGACGCCGACCCGCCGCTGTTCCTGGACGGCCTGTCCCGACGCCTGGCGACCCACGGCGCCCAGCTCCGGATCGACGGTCGCCTCCCCGGCCCCGGGGACGGAGTCGTGGTCGTGGAACCCGGCCGCCACCAGGTCGAGCTGCTGGTCGGTGACCGCCCCGTGACCCAGGCGGCTGGCGAAGCGGGCCCCGGACGTCCGCTGGGGGTGCCCCCCGTGTCGCTGGGGCCCACGCCGACCGCCGGGGATCTGCGGCTGGTCGCAGCTTCGGAAGAGCCCGTCCCGGTCCGCTTCGTGGACGTGAGCCATCGGACCGGGCTGGCCACCGTGGTCTCCGGGCAACCCACCGGCGCCGTGGCGGTCGACGTGGACGGCAGTGGCCGCCCGACCCTGTTCGTGACCCGGCGGGCCCAGGGGCCGGTGGCGTTGACCTTTACGGCCCCGGAGCACGGCGTACCCACCTTCGAGGACAGGACAGCCCGAGCGGGTCTCGCGGCCTGGCCCGACGGCCGGGCGCCTCGGGTCCTGGACCTGGACCAGGACGGCCGGCCCGAGGTCTGCTACCTCCAGGGTCAGACAGGCCCATCGGCTCTGCGATGTTGGAGCCCGCACAGCGGCTCCCTGGCAGACCGCCTGCCCACCGACCAGGTCGCCGTGCCCGCCCAGGCCGACCTGAACGGGGACGGGTCCCTGGACCTCGTGGTGTTCCGGTCCGACGGCATGACCCTCTGGACCGCGACCCCCGGGGCGCCCTACCACCCTGCGACGAAGCTGCCCTACGCCAGCGACCTGGCCTTCCACGACGTCCTGGCGCTGGACCTGGACGACAACGGGACCCTCGACCTGCTCGCCGAAGGCCGGACCGGCGTGGACGCATGGCCTGGTCGCGGACGAGGGCTCCTGGAGAGGCACCATCATGCGCAGCGAGGCACCCAGGCCTCGCGTGCTCGCGGGCAGGTTCGTCGTGGATCTCGGGCAGGCTGGCGACGGTGTGCCCCTCCCGGCGCTGGCGGGGTACGAGACGGTGATCTGGGCCCTGCCCGTCCCGCGCGACTCGGCCCACGGCACCGACGCCGTCCTGGCCGTCCTGGCCCAGGATGCGCAGGGCCAGCAGGCCCTGGTCTGGCTGGACGCCCTGGGCCGACCCCTGGCCCCTCCGGTGACGCGGGAGACCCAGGGCTGCTCCTGGGCCAGCTGGTTGCCAGAGAGTCGGCAGATCCTGGCGGGGTGCGAGCCGACCGGCAGACCCGCGACGGTCCAGCGCATCGGGCCGCTGGGCGACGAGTGGCAGATCCTCGACCGGGACGTCATCGACGTCCCGGGCTTTGCCAGGGGCGCCACCGAGTGGCGCGGTGCCGTGGTGCTCGCGTCGGGCCGGACCCACGTCGTGCGGCGGGACCCTGTCAGCCTCCAGCCGCTGTCCACGTTCGCCGAGCTCGTGGCCCCCCCGGGGTCCGTCGATCGCGAGCGCTTGTTCCTGGATCACCGAGACCGGCTGTTGGTGCTCGACAGCTCGGCCAACCGGGTCGAGATCTGGCAGGCCAGCGAAGCCGGTCCGGAGCTGGTGGGGCTGACCCCGGATCTGGGCCGGGTCCTGGGGCCCTCGCGCTGGGACCCGCGCCGCCGCTGGCTCTGGGTCGCGACCGATGCCGGGCTGCTGGCCATCGACCCGGACAGGCCCGACCGAATGGCCTGGGTGATTCCAGCGCCGCCGGGCGCGAGGATCGAGGATCTGCTCACGCCAGAGGGCGACGCGCTGGTCTGGCTGCTATGGCGCCAGTCGGCGACCGTCGGGCTCGTAGACCCCAGGGTGCGTCGGCAGATCGATGAGGTGTCGGCCGGTGCCGACCGCGGGGCCACGCTGGTGGAGCTGGGACGGCCTGGGCGGTGACGCCAGGTGCGGCGCTGCGTAGACTGACCCGAGGAGACACCATGCCCGGACCCATTCTCCCCAGCAGGACCGGCCTGCTCGCGGGTGCAGCCGTGCTGATCGCCTGTGCCAAGCAGGCCCCACCCCCCGAAGCCGCGGAGACGGCAAGTGCCGAGCCTGTGGTCCAGGCCGAGCCGGCGCCGGTGGCCCCGGTGGCGCCGACGCCCCCCCCACCGCCGCCTGCGCCGCCGGCACCGCCCCCACCGCCCACGGGGCCCCTCACCTGCGACAGCACCTATGGCGCCGACCTGGCGCCTTCGGACGGCTGCGTCACCGACGTCATCGGGTGCGGGGAGACCGTGCGCAGCCACACCCAGGGCGGTGGCCCCAACCGCTTCGACACGGCGTTCTACCAGTCCAAGTACTGCTTCGTGACGTCGGAGACCTATGACGGCGGGGAGCGCATCTACCGCTTCAACATGCCGCCCTCGACCCACGCCACCGTCGAGCTCAGCTCGCCCTGTGCGGACCTGGACCTGATGATCCTGCAGTGGTCGCCAGAAGGCTGCCCGGCCCGCGGCAGCAGCATCTCGAACTGCGAGACGAACACCCGAGCCGGTGGCGGCACCGTGGAGCTGGACAGCATCCGGAACCCCCGCAGCTTCCTGGTGGCGGTCGAGGGCAAGGGCGGTGACGGCGGGCCCTTTGAGCTGACCGTGGCGTGCGATCGGCGGGAGTGAGGCCCGCGGGGGGTGGCCCCTACTGGTGCGATCAGTCGGTGCCCAGGGCCGCCATCGGCGCCTGCTCGCGCAACCAGTCCGCCAGAGCCGTCTTGCTCATCGTCCCCTCAGCCACGGCGACGACCACTCGGTAGAGAGCAACCTCATCCGCTCGGAGGGGGGCGCCGTTGATCTCCAGGAACGTGCCCATCGCCACTGCAGCGATGCGCTTGTTGCCGTCGACGAAGGCGTGGTTGCAGGCAAGGTGGAAGCCGTAAGCCGCGGCCATCTCCCAGAGGTCCTGGTGAAGCCACCGCCCTTCGAACGTGACCTCGGGCTGAGCCAGCGCGCTCAGGAGAAGGCCCTCGTCTCGGATCCCGGTCGTGCCGCCGAACAGCTCGATCAGGCGGCCGTGGTACCCAACGACAAACCGCCTCGTGAGGAACTTCACTCCGCCAGCTTGCGCAGTGCATTGGGATGCGCTGCCACGAACCGATCCGCAGCAGCCACCATCTCGTCGAACGCCGGGTCCAGCCGGGTGATGATCAGGCGCCCGTCCTCGACGTGGAGCAGCACTTCTTCCCCGCGGCCCATGCCGGCTTCTCGGAGGAGTTCCACAGGCAGCACCAGCCCTGTGCTGTTGCCGATGCGCTGGAGCTTCTTTCGAGCGACACCCATGGGTCCTCCAAAGGGGGTTCTTACATATAGTAATACACCCTGTACAGGACGAGCAAGCCGGTCACTCACCGAACCCGCACCCACAGCGGGGCGCTCGTGCGGAGCGCTGCTGGAAGCGGCCGAACGAGGTAGGCAGGCAGTTCTCGAGCGACCCCTACTTGTGCCGGAAGACGATCCGACCCTTGCTCAGGTCATAGGGGCTCACCGCCACGGTGACCCGGTCGCCCAGCACCACGCGGATGCGGTATCGGCGGAGCTTGCCGGCCAGGTGTGCGTGCACCTCGGTCTTGGCTTCGGTCTTGACCTTGAAGGTGCCGCCCGGGAAGACCTCGACCACCTCGCCGTCGATCTCGATGAGGTCGTCGCTCGCCACACATCCTCCTGGGGAACCCTGGTTGGTTCCTGGCGCCGTGGATATCCGTGCCCTGTCGACCGGTCAACCGCTGGCCGCGCCGGGTAGGCTGACCCATGCTCGGTTCCCTCTTCGGCTGGCTCGCGCTGGTCGCCTGCCCCGCACCGGTCGACACCGCGTCGACGGCCACCGACAGCGGGACCGTCACGGTCACCGACACCCCCACCGACTCGGCCCCCCCCGAGCCGACCTGGCCCACGGAAGGCGTGGTGCTCGATCACGCCTGGGTGGTCGACGCGACCGGTGGGCGGGACGCAGCGGTCGTGGTCGCCGGGGACCTGATCTGGGACGTGGTCTCGCCGGGCCAGGCCTGGCCCGAGGAGCTCGAGGTCCTGGACCTGACAGGGCTGACCGTCATGCCCGGGCTGATCGACAGCCACGTGCACCTGTACGACCCGGGCACGACCTGGTGGGTGGGGGACCTGGTGGCCGAGAACCTGCAGCTGACCCTGGCCTGGGGGGTGACGGCCGCCGTCGACGTGGGCGGCCCGGTCGAGACCTATGCCCTGCGGGACCGGATCGCGGCCGGCACGCTGCTGGGGCCCCGGATGCGCAGCGCCGGGCCCTTCCTGACCGCCGAGGGCAGCCACCCCTGCGAAGCCCAGTGGTACCGGAGCCGGTGCCGCTTCGTGGACGTAGAGGGGATCGCGGCGGCCCAGGACCTGGTGGATCAGGGGACGGACCTGTTGAAGGTCGCGCTGGTGGACAACAGCTTCACCGACCACACCACGCCCAGGCTGGACCTGGGCGACCTGGCGGACATCGCAGCGCTGGGGGTCGAGGTGGCCGCCCACGTGGCCGAAGCCGACGACGAGACCGACGCGGTCGTGAGCGCCCAGCACCTGGCCCACCCGGTCTTCGCAGCGCCCCGGGACGACACGCCCCTGAGCCCGGTGCCAGCGTCGATCGCGTCCACGGTGTCGGCGGCGTCGGGGGTCGGCGACGTCATGGCCGCGGACCTGGAGAGCGCGGACTGGGCCGGGCTGCCCCCCGAGGTCCTGGACTCCTGGCAGTGGCTCCAGGACAACCCCGACGCCTTCGCCGACGGCTGGCTCGACGACAATGCCGCGTGGGCCGACCTGCTCCGCGCAAACCTGTCGGTCTACAAGGACCTCCACCCGGACCGGGTCGTGGCCGGCTCCGACGCCGGCTACTGGCTCGTGGCCCACGGCACCCGACTGCACAACGAGCTCGAGGAGCTGGTGGACGCGGGCTGGACCCCGCTGGAGGCGCTGGCCGCCGCGACGTCCGTGCCGGCAGCGGCGTGGGGCTGGGACGACCTGGGGCTGGTGGCGGCCGGCTACCGGGCCGACCTGCTGGTCCTGGGGTCCGATCCGCTGCTGGACATCCGCAACACCCGGGACCTGCGTCAGGTCTGGCTCGGCGGCGAGCCCCGCACACCGGACGAGTGGCTGGCCCAGGACCTGTGGCTCGGTGCGGGCGAAGGGTTCTGCCTGGACGACAGGGACTGCGACGACACCTGCAACCGCATCACCCACACCTGTGCCGACAGCTGCCCGACCCCCTACGCCGCGGTCAACGACTGCGGCGCCGAGAGCTGGTGCGCCCCGTCGGACGGGCTCTCCACGACCGTCGAGGGGGTCTGCCACGTGGGCGACGGCTGCGACTGGCGCACCCAGGACTGCGGCTCGGACCACTACCCCGAGACCTGCGTGCCAGCGGACCAGGACAGCACCTACTGCTTCCCCGCCGGTGAACAGCAGGCCGGCGAGCGCTGCTCCTGGCTGGACCCCGAGCTGTTCTGCGCCGCGGGCACGGTCTGCGGCCTGGCCAGCCGCTGCCTCACGATCTGCGACCCCGACGGCGCCCCTTGCGACTCGGGCACCTGCACCTGGCAACGGGCCGGCGGCGAGGAGTGGTACGGGTTGTGCCTGTAGTCCGAACCGCTCACCCCAGCGGCTCAAACACCCCTACCCGCCCCTCTCGGTACAGGTCCGGCGAGAACCGGACGAACACCGGCGCGTGGTCGCTCAGGTTCCGAGACCTCCCCACCCAGCTCTCGGTCGCGAGCTCGGCCGCGGCCGGGGTGCCCAGGAGCCAGTCCAGTCGCCAGCCCCGATCCTTGGTCCGGGCCTTGCCCCGGTTCGACCACCAGCTGTACGGCCCCTGCACGTCGGGGTTGAGCTGGCGGTGGATGTCCACCCAGCCCGTCGCAAGCAAGCGATCGACCCAAGCCCGCTCGTGGGGCAGGAAGCCCGAGTTCTTCTTGTTGCCGGTGGGATTCCAGATGTCCAGCGGGGTGTGGGCGATGTTCCAGTCCGCGCCCACGACAGTCGGCCGACCCTCCTGGCGCAGGTCCTCGAGCCACGCCGCCAGGTGATCCAGGTAGCGTTCCTTGCGAGCCTGTCGCTCTTCTGAGCTCGACCCCGACGGCACGTACACCGACGCGAAGGTCCAGCCTTCAAAATCGACCCGGAGCACCCGCCCTTCGTCGTCGCCCCAGTCCAGCCCCGAGCCGACCACGGCCCGGGACACCGGCACCCTGCTGTAGATGGCCACCCCGGAGTAGCCCTTCTTGCGGGCCGAGACCCAGTGGGCGTTGTAGCCAGGCGGGCTGCGCAGCTCGGGCTTGACCTGGTCCGGCCAGGCGCGGACCTCTTGGAGCAGCACCAGGTCCGGCTTGGCCTTGGCCAGCCACTTCAGGAAGCCCTTCTTGTGGGCGGCCCGCAGGCCGTTGCAGTTCAGGCTGCAGACGGTGAACGACACCCGCTCAGAACTTGCGGAGCGAGGTGCTGCCCTGCTTGCAGGCGATCTTGGCGCTGCTGATCGCCTTGTTGGAGGTCATGAACTCGCCGCCGCTCTTGAACTGGTGGAGGGGCTCGGAGTCCTCGTCGCCAGCGGCGATGCGAGGCATCGAGTTTCGGTACTTGCCGTTGAGCGTGACCGTGCAGCCGGTCCACGCGAACGACGAGCTGTTGCGGATCTTGACCTGGCGAGCGGGACCGAAGCCGTTGACCCGAAAGCCGCCGCGCATCTCGCCGCTCTTGCCACCGCTGGAGCCCACGGCACCGCCGCTGCTGGTCGACCCGTCCGCCCGAGGTGTCGACCCGGCGCCGGAACCCGAGACGTCGAGCTCGCCCTGCTTGGTCTGGACCTTGATCGACTCGATCAGGCCGCTAGGCTGGGCACCATCGCAGGTCGACAGCGCGATCGCGTCCCGGCCCTCGGCCATCACGAACGGCGTCTTGCACACCAGCGAGCTGTTGATGATGACCAGCACATCCTCCCAGTGCACGGGACTCGTGTTGGTCAGGACCACCCGGTAGTCCGCGCCGGAGCCGGTGACCTCGGCCGTGCCCCCCAGGTTGCCGGCCCACGCGGTCGTGCAGACCAGCGCCGCCGCCGCCAGGGTCGTGCGTCCGATCATCGCCATCGTTCCCCTCCAAGGGCTGGATCGCCTGTTGCCGGGCGAGCAGGAGCGCGATAACCCGCGTGGCCTCAGCCGGGAAGAATGACCGATGAACGCTGAACAGATCATCCGCAAGGTCGACGACATCCTCATCGAAGAGTTCGAGCTCGAGTCCGAGCTGGTGGTGCCCGAAGCGCAGCTGCGCGAGGACCTGGACCTGGACAGCCTCGACGGCGTGGATCTGGTCGTCGCCCTGGAGAAGGCGTTCGGTGTGCGGGTCGCCGACAAGGCGATCATGGAGATGAAGACCGTGGCCGACATCCACGCCTACATCCACGAAAACTTCGGCAAGGAACAGGACGCAGCCGCGAGCAAGTAGCGCTCCAGGCGCCCGAACCGGGCTCAGGCCTGGGCCTGATCCCAGGGATCGTGGAACTGGTAGAACTGCCAGGGATACCGGCGGACCCACTCCTCGAGCTGATTCGCATAGTCCTGAGCCCACCGGGCCAGGTCGGCATCGCGCTCCGACCGCGACGTGAACTTCAGCACCCGAGGCGGCGCAGCGACCACCCGGTAGCACCACGGGGTCTCCTTGAAGCAGGCGATCGTGACCACCGGGGCCCCCGACAGCGCGGCCATGAGGAACGGTCCAGTGGCCAGCTCGATCGTGTCGCCCAGGAACTGGACCCGAGCCTTGCGGTCGTCGACCACCCGATCCGGGTGCATCGCGACCACCTCGCCCCGCCGCAGGGCATGCACCACGCCCAGCGACGCCATGCCCTTGCTGCTGTTGAACGTGATGAACTTGGGCGCTCCGCTGCTCTTGGAGTGCTTGAGCAGAGTGGCGTAGGTGTCGTTGACAGCCTGGTAGCGGACCTGGTTGATCTGGCGGGTCGAGCCCTCGGACTTCAGGGCCACCCCGGCCATGTCCGCGTTGCCCACGTGGGTCGTCAGCATGACGACGCCGTCCGTGGGCAGCAAGGCCCGGACCGCGTCGGTGCCTTCGCGCACGAAGCGGAAGTACTCGGGCCCTTGGCCCAGGAGCCGGAAGCGATCGTGGATCGCCATCGAGAAGTTCCAGAAGATGCGCCAGATGCCCAGTAGACGCGCCACCGAGCCCAGATCCGGCCGCAGCCGGCCCAGGTACGCGGTCAGGCCTGCCTTGGTGCCCGGCCGGATCAGGTAGAAGGACGACACGCCGATGAGCAGGAAGTAGCAAGGCAACCGCGGCAGCACCCGCATGAAGGAGAAGGCGACCCGGTACCAGAACAGGGTGCCCTTGTCCTGGCCGATCCACTTGCCGGCCTCGTACGACAGGTCCTCGGGGGCATCGGGAGGCGGCGGCGGCGGCAGCCGATTGATCCAGCGGGCCGGCCACACCAGCCGCCGCGCCACCAGCTTGGTGTTCATCCAGCTGATGCGCACGTTGTCGTGCAGCGGCCGGAACGAGCTCACCCGCTCTTCCGGGTCCGGGTAGAACACCCCGATGTCGATGTCGCGGACCGGGATGCCCTTCCACATGGCCTGGACCAGGACTTCGACCTCGAGCTCGTAGCGACCGCCACCCAGACCCAGGTTCAGGGTCTCGTTCACCGGGTAGGCCCGGAAACCACTCTGGCTGTCCCCGACCGAATGCCCGGTCTCGGCCCAGACCCAGAAGTTGGAGAAGCTGCGACCAAAGGTGCTGCGCCCTGGGGCCGTGGACATGTCCCGGACCCCCAGCTGGATCGCCAGGGGCTCCCGCCGGATCGCCGCCTCGAACAGCGGGATCTCCTCGGGCATGTGCTGGCCGTCGGCGTCCAGGCAGATCGCGTGGGTGAAGCCGTCCTCGACCAGCTGCTTGAATGCCGTCAGCAGCGCGACGCCCTTGCCCTGATTGACCGCGTGGGTCAGCACGGTGGCGCCGGCTTCCCGGGCCACGGCGCCGGTGCCGTCCACACAGCCGTCGTCGACCACGTAGACGTGGGGGTTGTGCACCAGGCTCCGGGCGACCACGTCGGCGATGGTGCCCACGTTGTCTTTGCTAGGAATGACGATCGCCGAGCGGATCATCGGCGGGCCCACCAGGTCGCGCCCAGGTAGAGCCCGTCGAGCAGCAGCAGGATCACCA
>Ga0209992_10001750_pt1 | contig 21731 bp, 16 predicted proteins | sample 2SBtaG_2_FD_182564 | JGI IMG/M metagenome (GOLD analysis project Ga0209992, IMG submission 182564) | Deep subsurface microbial communities from Kolumbo volcano to uncover new lineages of life (NeLLi) - 2SBTROV12_ACTIVE470 metaG (SPAdes)... | ecosystem: Environmental > Aquatic > Marine >... | reverse complement strand
CCTACCACAGGCTAACGTCACCATCTAGTAAACCTTAATTAAAGGAGATATAATAATGTCTTATACAGATAGACCTAGCGATGAATTCATTTCGCTACTTCGCAAATCTGGCGATAGTGATTTGGGCGTCGCTCAAGCAGCTCAGCGAGAATTTGCCAAAGCTCTTGAACTTCCTTTGAGAAAAGGCGTTCTAGTTGGCAACATCCTTGGTGATATTTTTGAAACTATCAATGTAGAACCCGGTGCTAACACTGAGTTTCCACTTGATTTGATTTCTCCCGGACTTGAAGGTGAGCACGTTGCTTACACCAATCCCGGACACGGTAGAGTACCAGAACGTAGCGTCGAAGGCGATTACGTTATGATTCCAACATACACAGTAACTAGTTCAATTGACTACTTGCTGCGTTATGCTCGTGAAGCACGTTGGGACATCGTAGCACGCGCTATGCAGGTTCTCGAAGCTGGTTTCACTAAGAAGATGAACGATGACGGATGGCACACCATTTTGGCTGCCGGTGTTGATCGCAATATCTTAGTGTTTGACGCAGATGCTACCGCTGGACAGTTCAGCAAGAGACTTGTTTCTCTTATGCAAACTGTTATGCGTAGAAACTCTGGCGGAAACAGCGCTTCAATTGGTCGCGGTAGCTTGACTGACCTCTACGTTTCTCCAGAAGCTCTGGAAGACGTTCGTAACTGGGGATTGGATCAAATTGACGAAGTTACTCGTCGCGAGATCTACACCGCCGCTGAAGGTGGAGCTCCAATTACACGAATCTTTGGCGTGAACCTTCACGACATAGACGAACTTGGAGAAGGTCAAGAATACCAAGACTTCTTCACCAATTCGCTATCTGGAGCAGTTCAGACTAGCGATGTGGAATTAGTTGTAGGTTTGGATCAAGGTGCAAACGACAGCTTTGTAATGCCAGTTAAACAGCAAGTTGAAATCTTTGAAGATCCTACTCTTCATAGACAACAGCGCGCTGGATACTACGGCTTTGCTGAAATTGGCTTTGGTGTTCTGGATAACAGACGAGTGATCCTTGGATCGTTCTAATTATCTGGCCTAAAACCTAAGAACAAAGGATGCCGCCCTCACTTATTTGTGGGGGTGGCTCTTTTTTTATGTGTATAATAAAGGTAGAACGTTCTTTTTTAAGGAAATTTATAGGAGATAATAATGGCTGCTCTATCAAACTATTTAGAGTCGGGCCTCTTAAATTTCGTATTTAGAGGCGAAAATTTCGCTGCACCTTCCAATATATCAATTGCTTTGGTTAGTGGTGTAAAAGAAGCTGATAAGGCTGACGCAGATACTGGCACTACAATTCTTGAGCTGCCAAGTGGAATTAATGGTTCTGGCACTGGCTATGCTAGAGTAAATTTAGGTGAGCCGGGAATTACTAAGTTTTCCTACACTCAGGAAGACTTTGAGACTGGTAGTGGAACTGTTAGAAATAGTGGTCAAATTGTGTTCAACACCGCCCTGCTAGACTGGGGATGGGTTTCTGGTATCGCCATCTGCGATTCCCCATACGTAAACACAGACGAGTCTAATCCGCCCGGAAATGTGCTAATGCACGCAGCGCTTGATAATCCAAGAATCATATATGCTGGAGATAATGTAAAATTTGACTATAACACATTAGAAATTAGCTTCAAATAATAAGGGTTCTTAAATGCCTATTCTGCCAAAGCAAACTATTGTAAGTAATATCAATAGCGAGATTCTAGATAACTCTAGGATGATGATATCGCCTTACGATGTCAGACACAATCTAATTGATATGATTGACTCTACGCATCTGTTCTTGAACGGGAAAGAGATAAGCACCGCTAACTTCTCTACCCCTGATACCAGAACTACGATTGCTGGTAAAGAGGCTTTAAGCAAGCTTTACATACCTCAATATATCAGTGTTGACAACTCAGCCTTTGGCTACCGTGCCCTTCACAATAATTATATTGGCGGTGAAAATACGGCTATAGGCTCTTATTCTGAGACCTGTAACGTCTATGGTAGTGGCAACACGGCAGTTGGCTACAAATCTTTGGCTGGAAATACATTTGGCCATAACAACACTGTATTAGGCGCAAACGCGCTGCAAAGCAATAGATATGGTAAAAACAATATAGCGATTGGAGCTGGGGCTGGATACTATCATGGTAGTGGAACTAATTCTGATTATGACTACAAGTTCTACCTCGGCATTAACAATGTAACGTCACTCACTGACTGCCCTGATATTACGGAGGGCGCTGGCTCCGTTCCTCTTATGTATGGTGAGCTAGACAATGTAAGACTTGGAATAGGAACAAAAAATCTACACAGCGCGAGTACTCTTGAAGTCTCAGGTGTCGTTTCACCTTCTCTATCAGGCGTTTACGATCTTGGTAAAGAAAAATTTGGCTGGAAAACAGCTTGGCTTTCTCATTCTGTAAATGATGATATCTACTTTTCTGGCGGAAAAATTGGAGTAGGAACTGCTTCACCGTCAGGAAATCAAGGGCTTGTTACTGTTGCTGGCAACATAGTGCCGCACGAAGGTTACAAATACAAGCTAGGTACTCCTGAGCTTAAGTGGGAAGGAAACTTTTCTGAGCTTACCGTAGATAAGTTTTCAGCTTTAACTTTTGAGAATGTGGTGAACTGTGTTTATGAGTGTAAAACTTTATACTTAGCTAGTTCGGGCGTCTGTGATGGTGAGCCAACCCCTTGTGGATATCTCGACGACGCTAGCGCAACTGGCGCAGGAATTGTACTGGTATCTAGTGGAACATCTCCCTCAACTTATAGAAGAAGATATGAGTGGATCTTTAGCCCTTCGGGTAACGCTCCAGACTGTTTAGAAGATCATAACATAAACTCACAGTCCAGTTGGAACAGTAGCATAAGCATCAATATAGCTTCTGGAAATCATCTCCAAACAGATAGAGTCATAGGCAGAGAGAGCTTGTCTTTATTGTCTGAGAGTGGATGCTTTGGCCTTTTCTTTGAAAATGACTTACATTCAAATAACTCTAACACCGTTTACTTTACTAGAGAAAGACATATAGACGGAACAGATGCAATCCAAAATAAAGCTTCTGGTGTAAACTTCTTGAGTTCTGGTGTAGATTATGATGTTTCTTATACATCTTTAACTTCAGGCGTTGTAGTTGGGCAAAAGTTTGTCTCAAGAGCTTCTAGGATTAAGAATACTGGTGGCGTAGATCATATAGTTGGCTTTGGTATAAATTATACTGATGCAGAGGATGAAGTCCTAAGCGGCCAAAAGAAAGATAGACTGACGATATCTTCATATGATGATGTGACATCTCCTTTAGACGCAATTACCCTAATGAGAACTAAAGGGCCGGGTTTAGTCGGTATTACGGACTCATCTTTAAATCCACTCCCAAATACAATATTTAATATCCAGTCAACTGGAGACGCTGTTGTCAGAGTCATGTCCCCAACAAGCTATGACTCAACTATTCAGCTCTTAGGCAGGAACAATAGTGCCACTCACGGTCTGGATATTACCTATGATGAAGGTGACGAAAGAGCAGATCTTTCAATGATAAGCTCTTCGACAAAAACCAAAGTCATCTCTATAGATGATAATAACGTTGGTATTAAAGTAGAAAGCCCGCAGTCTGATCTGTCAGTTGGCGGTGAAATATCAATGTCTCAGTTTGCGTATGGCAGATCGGCGTCAAACAACGCTGGTTTTGGTAAAATATTTGTAACTGAAGGTAGCACTTCTGCAGTTCCTCAATTATTGATATTCCAAGATGACGAAGGTAATAAAATAAACATATCTCCAAATAGTGAAGATGTTAATTCATTCTCAACTCTGTTTGGTGATGCCAATGGAAATCAATTTGCTGGATTTCAATCTCCGCTATCCAGAGCTTCGTCCGACTTGGCCGACAATTTAAGAAATATCTCTTATGGCCAATATGGTCTCCACGATTTGTCTAGCGGTGATGATAATGTCGCAGTTGGATATAGAGCCGGTCATAATATAGATACTGGTTCAAAAAACATATTTATTGGAACAAATGCTGGCGGAGGTATAAGGTCTGGGCAAAACAATGTCATAATTGGAACGAATGTTGCAGACGATCAGGTAAGTTCGTCATTAGATAATTCCATATTCATTGGTAGTGATGACCTTGGAAGGAACGCAACTGCTGACTATAGCTTGTACATAGGCGCTGGAGATGGCTACACAATACTAAAAGGTATAATGGGGCCAAATCAGTCCGATAAATTCTTAGAAGTACCAGAGTCTAAATTCATTGTAAGTAGAAGTTCTGACAACATTACTATTAAACACTCTCCAAACTTCTTTGGCACAGACAAAGTCGCATCTATTTTCAATAAAAACGATTCGTTTAGCAATAATCCTGACGGTGGTATTGCGTTTACATTTACTGGCGCAGACGGTCTAGAAAAAACATTCATGACCATGAGACACCATGTAGACCACATGACTACTACTCCTTCATTTGCTGTTGCATCACCAGAAAGACCAGTTATGAGTGTTTCAGGTGACATCAACGTCCTTGGAGGCCTAAGATTTAGTGATGGAACATCCGTCACCCTAGAGTCTAATCAAATGAATCTTGGTGGATCAATCAAAGCAGACTCGACAAACAAAAAAGTTTCTATCGGTAATGGTAGTTTCAGCCCAGACGCCACTCTTGAAGTGAAGCCAAATACTGCTTCAGAAAGAGTTCAGGAGTGGAAGAACCAAGCCGGAGATGTAGTTGCTTACTTAGATCAAAGCGGCAACCTACATATAATGGGCTCTTACAATCAATTCTAAAGGAGTGAAAGATGGCTTTTATTCTTTCTGATAGAGTAAAGGAAACTACTACAACTACAGGCACAGGCACCGTTACCCTTGGTGGAACGATTGATGCCTCCAAAACATTCTCTGCGGCCATAGGGGACGGCAACTCCACGTACTACTGTATAGAGTCACCCGATGGAAATTTCGAGGTAGGCGTCGGCACATACACTTCGTCTTCAAATACTCTTAGCAGAGATACTGTTATATCTAGCAGCAATAGCGGGTCAAAGATATCTTTAGTCGGTGTTTCAAATGTGTTCTGTACACAGCCGGGGCCAAAAGCTGTATTTATAAATACCGTAGGTTTGGTTAGTGGGGTCAATGGAAGTTTTCAGGGCTTTTCTTTTCCAGATGGCACGATACAGTACACCTCTGCGACAAGCGGAAACGCGCCAACTACAATGCAGAGACAAAACGAAGGCATTTTATTTAATTACTTCGTGAACAATGCGTATGATGAAACTGTATCTTTGCATTTAGAAAACGAACAATTCCCTAGATTTAAACTTGGTTTACGAGATTCTCCTGACGGAAATTCTGCCCCTACTTATGGTTATCTTTTTGGTGAGCAGGGTTACGCAGGCGGCGTTGCAGATAGCACCAGCGAATTTTTCATAGCTAATAATAATGGATTTTGGATAAAACACAATTCTCAAAACATCGCTAATTTTGCTCAAGATGATGGTATAATATTCCAAAACGTTGCTGCAGCAAGTCCTACATTCACAGTAAAAGGCAATGCAGCTCAGGCGGCAGACTTGCAAAGATGGAATGACAGTTCTTCCACAACGTTGGCAAAAGTAACAAAAGAAGGCCATGTTAGCGGTGTCGAATTACACACCCCAACAATCTCATTTGCTGACGGAACAACACAGACTACCGCAGGGTATACTGGCACCGGAGATATTAATGTAAACCAATACATTTATCATGAAGGTGATTCAAACACTTATATCAGATTTCGAGGCGACCAAATAGACTTCGTCGCTGGCAACGTGACAATGCTTACGTTAGATGAAGCTAGTAATGATAAAGTTATAATCAATAACGGCCAAAATAATGTTGATTTTCAAGTTGAAGGCGACGGTGACGCTAATCTTATAAGAACAGATGCCGCAAATGATAGAGTTGGTATCGGTACAGATAGCCCTAGTTATCTCCTTGATGTTGCGGGCAGCGGCTCTTTTGAAGGTATACGTTTTTCTGACGGAACTACTCAAGCCACATCCTTTGCCGCTGACGTAGCTACTGCGTCGGGTGCGCTTAGAGCAGACATAACAACCAACACAGCCGCAATACCAGCATCTGGATATGCTATCTCAGGTGCCTTGCAATCTCAAATAGATAGCCTTGGCGGAGCGTCAATATCATATGTAGATGCAGCTACCGCATCTGGTGTTGCCAACTCTGGATTCTTTAGTAGAGAACTTCACGAGATATCTGGTGTAGGAGGTTTAATTGCAAACAAAAGCAATTGGGATACTGCATATGGCTGGGGAGACCATTCTTCTGCAGGTTACCTCACTTCCCAAACATCCCACGCCGATGTTCTTGTAGATGGAGATTTTAGTTCACAGGGTCTTATGAAAAGAGGTTTTTCAGGTGGATCTTATAGCATCGTAACTGACAACTCTAGCAACTGGAACACTGCGTATGGATGGGGTGACCATGTTCCATATGTAGATGCAGCTACTGCTTCAGGCGTTGCCAATTCAGGATTTTTTAGTGAGGAGCTATATGAGGTTTCAGGAGTTGCTGGCTTAATACCTTCAACCGTAGCAGATTCCGGCTACGCAATTTCAGGAGCATTGCAGGTTCAAATAGACGGTATCAGTGGCGCTTCAGTAGCTTATGTCGATGCAGCGACCGCGTCCGGTGTTGCTAACTCTGGATTCTTTAGCGAGGAACTTCATGAAGTATCAGGAGTAGGAGGGTTGATAACTTCAACCGTAGCAAACTCTGGATACCACATCTCTGGAGTGCTGCAGCCTCAAATAACGGCTAACACCACGGCAATACCAGCCTCTGGTTATCATATCTCTGGTGTTTTGCAGCCCCAAATAACAACCAACACAACAGCGATACCTGCATCTGGCTATCATATTTCTGGCGTTTTACAGCCTCAAATAACCACAAATGCAGCGGCTATACCGGCGTCTGGCTATCATATTTCTGGCATCCTTCAGACTCAAATAACTAATTTAAATCACGATACCTTAACTGGGTTTGTCGCGAGCGAACATATAGATTGGACTGCAGACCAAGGTAGTACAAATATACACACAGGGAATTATGACAATACCACATATACTGCAGGATCTGGTATAGAACTACAAGGTACAGAATTTAATGTAGCTATAAGTGGTAACAATATATTATCAACTAACACACCTAGCGACAATTATATACCATCATACGACTTAGATACTGGCAAGTTTACTTGGGTAGAAAATACTGGAGGTGGAGGTGAAGCTAATCAAAACGCTTTCTCAACTGTTTCTGTCGCTACTCAGACTGATGTCGTCGCAGATAGCGCGACGGATACTCTAACGTTAGCTGCTGGTTCTAACGTAACCATTACTACAAACGCAGGCACTGACACTGTTACAATTGCGGCAACTAATACAACGTATGCTAAAGCTGATTTTGATATCGACCATTTGTTTACTTTGGTTGGGGCCTCTGCTGATACGGACGAAAATTTAGGTACTTTTACTGGTAGCACAATTTCTGACAGCAGAACCATCAAACAGGCTTTGCAAGACCTTGAAACAGAACTAGAGACCAAGACTACTAATACTGGTGATATTACAGGCGTAGATCTCACTGGCGGTACAGGCATAAGTATTGATAGCGAAACTAACACTGCAAGTGGTTCCTATTCTTCTACCATCACTTGCAACCTTGAAGGTACTGAGTTAGCCTCTACAGGAGAGACGGGTACGGATAAGTTTTTAAGGGTAGATGGAGACGGAACATGCTCTTGGCAAGTTCCTCCTGATACTAACACTACCTATGCTAAGGCTGATTTCGATCTTGACCATTTGTTTACTTTGGTTGGTGCATCTGCTGACACTGATGAACATCTTGGCACGTTTACTGGCAGTACTATATCAGACAATCAGACAATCAAAGCTGCAATACAAGCTTTAGAAACTGCTGTTGAAACTAAAGGTGCTGGTGACATCACTGGCGTTGATTTAACTGGTGGAACCGGAATAAGTATTGACAGTGAGACAAATACTGGAAGTGGTGCTTACTCATCTACGATTACTTGTAATTTAGAAGGTACTGAGTTAGCTTCCACTGGAGAAACCGGCACGGCAAAATTCTTGAGGGTGGACGGAGATGGCACATGCTCTTGGCAAGTTCCTCCAGACACCGATACTACATATACTAAAGCAAGCTTTGATTTAGACCACTTGTTTGCATTAGCTGGAGCTTCGGCTGACACAGATGAAAATCTTGGCACTTTTACCGGAAGCACCATATCGGATAGCAGAACTATCAAGCAGGCTCTTCAAGATTTAGAGACTGAATTAGAGACAAAAGGTGCTGGTGATATGACCGGTGTCGATTTAACTGGCGGTACTGGTATTAGCATTGACAGCGAAACTAATACTGGGAGTGGCGCTTACTCTTCTACTATCACCTGTAATTTAGAAGGTACTGAACTGGCTTCTACTGGTGAAACTGGTACAGCAAAGTTTCTACGCGTTGATGGTGATGGAACATGTTCTTGGCAAGTTCCACCAGATACAAACACTACATATGCTAAAGCTGACTTTGATATTGATCACCTATTCACGTTAGTTGGGGCTTCTGCTGATACAGATGAAAATCTTGGAACGTTTACTGGTAGTACCATCTCTGATAGTAGAACTATAAAACAAGCTCTTCAAGACTTGGAAACTGAACTAGAAACCAAAACCACCAATACTGGAGATATAACTGGAGTAGATCTCACTGGTGGAACTGGTATCAGTATAGATAGTGAAACTAACACTGGAAGCGGAGCATATTCATCCACCATTACTTGTAACTTAGAAGGAACTGAATTAGCCTCTACCGGAGAAACAGGCACGGCTAAGTTTCTACGTGTGGATGGTGATGGCACATGTTCTTGGCAGGTTCCGCCAGATACAGACACTACATACACTAAGGCGAGTTTTGACGTAGACCATCTATTTACTTTAGTGGGAGCTTCTGCCGATGCTGATGAGCATTTAGGGACATTTACTGGAAGCACGATAGCAGACAATCAAACAATCAAGGCGGCCATACAAGCCCTAGAGACAGCAGTAGAAACTAAAGGTGCTACCGCTGGAAGCTCTAGTATTACTACTGTAGGAACTATCTCAACTGGTACTTGGCAAGGTACTGCTATAGCACATGCTTATATTGGCGATGATGCTATTGAAGGAGATAACATAGCAGATAATGCCATTAATAGCGAACATTATACTGACGGCTCTATTAATACTGCCCACATAGACGACGACCAAGTCACTTATGCTAAGATACAGAATGTTACTGCGACGAATGTGGTTCTTGGTAGAGATAGTGCTGGAGCGGGAATTATAGAAGAAATAAGCGCTGCAGACCTGAGAACTATGCTTAACGTAGCAGACGGCGCTACTGCCGCAGGTACTGTAACCGCTATAAATAACGCAACCGCTAATGAGCTTGTAACTATCGGTAGTACAACTACAGAACTAGATGCTCAAGCCAATTTAACCTTCGATGGCAGTACCTTAACTCTGGCTGGCGTGGCAGATATTACCGACACTACAGATGCTTCTGATGCTACCGGAGATACTGGAGCGTTGAGATGTGAAGGTGGCGCAAGCATTGCTAAGAAGCTATACGTCGGAACCGACCTTGATGTGGATGGCACAACAAATCTAGACGCTGTAGATATTGATGGTAATGTTCAGTTAGATGGAACGCTTACTGTGGGCGTTAACGATACAGGTAAAGATGTCAAGTTTTTTGGGGCTACTGCCGGTTCTTACCTAGAGTGGGATGAAAGCGAAGATAGACTTAATCTTGTTGGTGGAGCTTATGTCAACGAGGCTGTTCCTGCTAACGATACACCAACAGCATCCTCCGCACGAACACTTACATTCGACTTAAGCCTCGGAAACTATCACAACCAAACTCTCCCCCCAAATAACACTACAGACACTGTAAACAAAATAGTATTTTCTAATGCAAAAAGAGGCCAAAGGTTTATTATTAGACTTACTCAACATGCAACTTCTGCTAATACTGTAGCTTGGACTGATGTTGATGACGCAAGCGGCGGCGCGGTCACTATTCGATGGGCTGGAAACGTAGTGCCAGTTATGTCTACATCAACTGGACACACAGATGTTCTCGGATTTCTTTGCACAAACAATGCAGGCACAGCATTTGACGGATTTATTATAGGACAGGATTTACCAGACTAATGGCTAGGAATACTGTAAGGATATATACAAACATAGCAGTTAGTAGCTGCTCAGGCTCCGGGCCTGCATATACTATAAACTATGGATCTTCAGTTGCGAATGTTCAGGTTGGGGATATAGTCACAGTCTATAAGATGGCTGTTGGAGAAGGAGCCCATAGCGGTTCTGACGAAGATTCAAAATATACTTATCGTGTGACAGGAATAACAGACAGTGACACATTAACAATAACATATGTTACAGACACTAATGGCGATGGAGATGACTCTCCCTGTGACCTACCTTCTGGTGAAGGCAGTTCTGGCGATCCGGGAAAAGCTCCTCATATATTTGACAGGAATTTAGGGTCTGCATTTTTAATGTTTGTGGAGTAATACATGGAAAAATGTGAGTGCGCAAGGTCAGGATTTTGCGAATTTTTTGGACAGGAAATGACCTATGACCCACCAAACTGGCAGTGGTGTCAAGGGGCAACACCACAAGAAAGAGTGTGGTACAAAGAGCAGTGCGAAAAAAAGAAAGCTAGAAAAGAAAGAGAAAGAAGAGCTTTTTTGGCGGGAGAATACATAACTAACTCGCAGCTTATAGAAGATTGTAGGAACTTACTTTTGCCGAAAGTAGCAAAACTTAAACTTAGGGGTATTTTGGGTATACCAAGATCTGGGATGCTACCCGCTAGCATGTTAGCCATGTGGCTCAACCTGCCAATGTATCATCTAGACAGGCTTGATTCGCCCCAGCCGCTTTCAGCAGCCACCCGTTTTGGCGGGACAAGAATGTTAAAACATAAAGGTAGCAATGGAAGTTTTTTAGTTGTAGATGATACTGTCTACAACGGCACAGCGATGAAGAATTTTATTCCACGTATATTAGAAGATGTATACACTTGCTCTGTTTATGTTAGACCACAATCTAAATTTAAACCAGATTTTTATGCTAGAGAACTAAGCGCTCCGCATTTATTAGAATGGAATCTTTTTAATTGTACATACATAGAACATGCATTACTAGATTTTGATGGGATATTCTCTCCTAATGTTCCGCAAGAAGTTTGCGAAGACGAAGATAAGTATATAGAGTATATCTCTACTGTAGAACCTTTCTATCATAGAATTCCTAAAACTAAGTGTGCAGGAATAGTTACAGCTCGTCTAGAAAAATACAGAGGCATAACAGAAAAATGGCTAAAAAAACACGGCATTAATTATGGCTTTCTAAAAATGTACCCTACAGAGAAAAAAGAAATAAGGGACAAAAATCATGTTGAAGAGTCATCTACATTTAAAGCTGAAATATTTCAACAATCAGACGCCAGTTTTTTTATAGAAAGCGAACCTGCAGAGGCCGTTAGAATAAGAGAAAAAAGCGGAAAATTTGTAATATGTCCAAAATAAAAGAATATGAGACTAGAGAGGAAATGTACCTAGACATACCAAAAGGTGGCGTGGGAGCGGAGATCGGCTCTTGCAAAGGTCTAAATGCTATTAGCATGTTTCACATAGCCAAGCCATCGCACATGTTTCTTGTAGACATATGGACAGAAAAAGACCCAGAAGGAAATGATTGGTGTAGAGGAACTGACCCAACATTATGGTACGCAAACCATGAAAACCTCGTTAGAAGTTTTTTTGAAGAACAAATACAGAAAGGCGCTATTACTACAGTCAGAGAGCTTGGTGCTAATTTTTTATACACACTAGAGGATAATTCTTTAGACTGGATATACATAGATGCTAACCATGAGTACGACGCAGTATCAATGGAAATAGATATGGCCATTCCAAAAGTAAAAAAAGGAGGCTATATCATGGGCCATGACTACACAGTAGAAACTCTACTTTGGGGCAACTCTGTCGTTAGAGCAGTCAACGAAAGGATACAAACGGGTGATATGAAGATGGTAGGTATATCAATAGAGAGTTTTCCTAGCTTTATCTGCCAAATATTAACAACATAACTAAGAGAAAAACGTGTATATTTACTGTAGAGAGTAAGTATATTTCCATAGGAGAGACAAAAATGGCAATTTTTCAACTAGAAATAGCCGACGCTGACGTTCAAAGAGTATTTGACGCCATATGTTCAAATTATGGTAGACCTTCGTCTGTTGCAAATCCAGACCACAGCGAGGTCTTGGACGCGGATGGGAACCCAGTAGTAGACGAGGACGGTGAGCCAGTGTCGCCAGTAGACGCGGACGGCAATGAGATCCCTTCAGTAATTGAAAATCCAGAATCCCAAGGGGCATTTACACACCGCATTGTTAGGCGATTTTTATCAGACCACGTTACTGCATACGAAGTAGCTCAAGCTAAAGCTGCTGCCTCCGCTGCTGTAGATACTACCGTTTCCATATCAGACCCTGACCCGACTTAATAAAATGTTTGGAACACACTCTTTTGCAGAAGCGGGTTTTGGTTTTTTTGAGATCAGCCCAGTTACTAGCAACGGCGAAATATTTTACATATCAGCCAGTGTGAATCAAGATCCAGAATTTACAATGACAATAGACACACAATTAGAAAAAACACTTACGATTGACCAGTCAAGTAAAGAGATTATATTGTAATGGCACAGACGGTTGTGGAAATAACGCTTTCAATAAATCAAGAATACGAGGCTACTCTTAAAAAGTAGATTAATATGGCTGACGAAATACACGTAAACGATATAGGAACAAGGTTCTTGATAACAGTCAAGGACGATGGTAGTGCCGTTGACATTTCAAGTGCTAGCGCGTTGCAGATAAACTTTAGAAAGCCTAGCGATGAAATAATCAATCGAGCGGGCTCAAAAAAAGGAGACGGAAGCTCTGTATCTGGTGTGATGTACTATGATACCGTAGCTGGAGACTTAAACGAGATAGGAAATTACAAGCTACAGGGCAAGGTAATCCTAACAGCGGGAACATTTTACACAGATATTCACACGTTTAAAGTTCACCGCAACTTGTAAGGGGTAAAATATGTCTTGGCAAGGTCAAATGTCAACTATAGTTCGTCACTTAATAAATGACTTGGATAGCTCCAAATACAAATATAGTGACAGCAGAATGGAAACTACAATACTAGTTGCTGCTCAGCTTGTAACACTAGAGGTTGACTTAAACAATACATACACTATAAACGTTGAAACCTGTAAACTAGATCCAGATCCAACTGAGACTGCGACTAGAGATGATGCGTTTATGAACCTAACTTGCTTAAAATCTTCCTGCATTATAGTAGGTAGTGAAATAAGAAGCGAGTCAGGAAATGCAATATCCATCAAGGACGGCCCTTCTGCCATAGACTTAAGAGGGGTAACTAACGTTCTTACGGTACTATACGTAGACCTTTGCAAAAAATACGAACAAACACTGCTCAATTACAGAGCTGGAAACAGCATAGCAGGACAGTCCATACTTGGCCCCTACAGTCCCGGTAGTGATTTTGCTAATAGAAATCAAACTTTGTGGGATCATAGATCCGGCGGGTATTTATACTAAGGAGTAAATTAAATGACAGTCAAAAATACTGGAGATCTACTATCTACAATTGCAAGTGAGCTGGCAAATAATAATGCTGGGCTCATTTCAGCATATGATATTAGACATAATTTAGAAGATATAGTCCAGTCTATAAACCTTATCGTATCCAGCGGAGACTTTGACACTACGTGGGCCTTCGTTAATGATGTGAGAGCAAAAAGAAATGGCACCACTAATACGGGTGGTTTGTTTATAGCTGAATCGGGCATTAACTTCTCAAATGGTGGTGGTATACAATATGAGCCATACGAAGGTGCTGCGGCTATAGATCATAACAAGCTAGCTAATAGAAGTAGTAGTAATGATGCGCATACTCAGTATCTTTCAATAGACGGCTCTAGGCAAATGACTGGCCCGTTCCCTCTTGATGACAATCCAATTGGGGCATCTGGCACTACAACCAGAGGTGCAAAATTTGTTTACATTAATGATAACAGAGAAGACTTCCACGTATTAAATTCTGGTCAAATTAGGCTTGAATCTGATTCGGGAGTTATACGTTCAGCAAAGAGTGTTGCTAAAGCTTGGGTCAATTTTAATAGTAGCGGAAACGTAGCGCCTACTAACTGGAACCCAAAGGTTAATGAGTCTTACAATATAACTAAGCTTGAAAGACAAGCTAAAGGCAAGTTTAAAGTAACTTTTGCTTCAGGCATATTTGATAACAACAATTATGTGGCTGTAGGCCACGCTATGGGTAGACATACCGCTGGTAGCATATCAGCAGGTGAAGACTTTACACAAAACTACGTTGGATTAGTGCTTAGAGAAGGTAATGAATTGACTGCAAGCAGCCCAAGGACTTGTACATTCTATATCAAGTCTGATGACGGTGAATATGTAGAATCGGAGATTTGCGATTTGGTTGTCTATGGAAGAGGTTCTGGAGTTTTGCCAGAGCCATCGCCAGAAATTCCAACAGCAACCTATGGATAGTATAACGTTTTAATCTTTTAACTAGTAGGGGTAGTTAGATGCCTGATCCATCAGACAATATAGTACAATTAGCAGACAGAGTTAAAGAACTCAGTTATACCGAGGGAACCAACAACATGGTTCTTGAGGGCGCTGCTGCTGGCTTTAGTAGCTTTGGCCAATTATATGCTAACAGCGGACTTGTTTATTATGCCATAACTGATGGTAGCAGATATGAAGTAGGTTCTGGACACTACTTAGATTCAAGCATAGAGCCTACCATATCCCAAGACGAACTTGTCAGGTATCCAGTACAGAGCACCAACAGTAATAACAAAGTTAACTGGGTAGCTGGTACTAAGGAGGTATATGTAACCTACCCCGCCGTATTCTCAGTCTATACTGCCAGCGGCGTAGACCCTAAATACAAAGAGCCGGATACTAGCGGTATTGCTTTCTGGCAAACAAACAACATACTAAACTATGATGCTAGTGGCGTTTGGGATTCTGAAAACAAGCGTCTTGGCATATCTGTAGACCCGTACTATTCAGGCCCAATATCTGCAATTCACGTTGGTGGAGATAAAAGCTATTCACTTATATCAGCTTCTGGTTTAAGAACTGATGCGTCGGGTATTGTATTCTCTGGCGTTCAATATGCAACACGGCAGGTAGAGCCATTCCTAAAAAATCAACTCGACGGTGCTGACTATGGTATACCGGCGATTGTGACCAACTCTAATAGTGTACTGCAATTAAGCGGTATTGTCAATGAGTACATATTACTCAGAGATCAGGGTGCTGGTACGGTATTTGCAGGCCCGCTCAACAACTGCGGTGGAAGCTGTGCTGACGATTCACCTTCTTTCCGTGCTCTACACATTACTGATATACCAGATCTTTCCTCTATATACACCACTACTATTGGTGTTCCAGAAAATCCTTATGCGAAGAGTGGTATTGCTTTTTGGGATTCTTCTGGCGTTTTGACTTGGGACAATACTTTTGTTTGGGATAGTGCCAACAATCGGATTGGTATTAATGTAGTACGCCCTCTGTATACTTTGGATGTTGCTGGCGGCACAAGGATAACAGGTGACGCCGAGCTTGGAGGAAACCTTTCAATTGACGGTGATTTGGACGTTAGAGGCGCTACCACATACATTGACAGTACGAATGTAACCATATGGGATAAGCAGCTAGAACTTTCTTCCCTGAGTGGAAATGCACTTTGGGATCAGCATGATGCATATGTTGACGATGGAGGTGTGGTCGTCAGATCTTCTGGAGACGGAAGTGTAGATACAGGTGACAAAAAATGGACTTGGAGAAATAGTTCAAACACTTGGACTGCAAAGACATCTAATAATGAATTTATTGGACTGTCCACCAGCGGTATTATATTCGGCAATGGAACACAAATTAGTGGCGCTTATCAGGCTGGAAGTGGATTAGATCTGAACGGATTTACACTTGATATGGGCAATATGTTTGTCATAAAAGACTATCATGTTAACTCACAAAGATCTGTTGATATACATCAAGCAAATAATCTAACAGTCAGCGGCGTCTCTGGAATTAACACATACATTTACAAAGGTGCCACAGATCACGTTCTCGTTATAGATCCCTCTGGCCTATCTGGTGTTTTAAGAGATTCATATACTGACCTTTCACTCGCAGTTTCCGGTTACTTCCATAAAGCCTCTGGCAATATTGATTCGCACATACTAACCAACTCGGGTCACTTCCACACAGCTTCTGGAAATCTTCATAGCATGATCTATGATTCTGGAGTCACGAACCGAGCCTATACTAGGTCAGCTTCTGGATACTTTCATAAAGCTTCTGGAAATCTTCATAGCATGATCTATGATTCTGGTGTCTACAATCATGGGCGTGCCGTAGCCTACACAGACCTTTCCACCGCATCCGGACACGCTGAATCTGGATTTTTGCTGCATACTATATATGGGTCTGGAGCATATGTTCTAACTCAAGCGGCTGGTGGTGTTAGTTCGTTTGGCAAAGTGTCAGTATCGGGTTCGGCAAATGATGTAGCAACTCCAACCATGACTGCAGACGCTGCGCAGGATCAGCTCATTTTTGCTTCTGGTGATGATAATTCAATACATCTTAGTGCTAATATTTCTTCAGATACTGTAACCGTCAGTGGTACTCACAGATTCTGGGCTAGTGCTGACAACTTAGTTTCTGGAGCTATCAATCACAATGATATGATTACCTTCTCCGGCGGAACATCAATCAACACAACTCTTACAAACAATGTGGTGAAAATTGACTGGGCCGGAGACTCTGCTTACGCTACTGACGCTGAGCTATCGGAAACTTCTGGTAACTTAAGCAGACATATGCTAGCTAGCTCTGGGTACTTCTACAAAGCCTCTGGAAATCTTCACGGTAATCTCGTCGCCTCTTCCATCGCAGACCAAGCCTATACTAGGTCAGTTTCTGGATACTTCCATAAGGCTTCTGGTCATCTTCAAAACTGGATCACGACAAGTGGCTTTACGCTTCGAGCAGATGACGACGCTGGAGCCGGTGGGGAGTTGATAGTAAAAGGCGAGGTTGTAACTATTTCTGGTGGCGACTATATTACGACCGATAGAGATGGCTCTGACGCTGGGAAGGTCGTGGTAGCTTGGTCTGGAGACAATGATACATACAGTTGGTTTGGAGTACCATCTCCAACTTATACTGCTGGATCAGCAGCCACAGACATTGACGGACAATCTAACAACTTCTTTGTGATTGTTAACTCCGGCACAACAAGGAAAGATGGTAGCTGGGGCAAGATGACCCTCACTGAGTTAGATCAGCTTGTTGGAGGAGGAGGATCAGCAAGTTCTAATGATTCATTTGGCGAAATTCGATTCGATACAGGTGGAATGAGCTTCTCATCATCCCCTTCTCCGTTAGACGCTGGAGGGCCAGATGCAACATTAACATTTGGAACAGATGTCAAATCCGATTTGTACTTAGAAACAGATGCTAGCAATGACGGTATAAGATTTTCCAGTCACGGTAGTGTGTCAGGCTCTCTGCAAGCATCTGGGCGTATAATAAGAGAATTTGCCAAATCCTATACCGATGCAGCACAGGCCTCCGGCGTTGCCAACAGAGCATTTGCCAAATCCTACACCGATGCAGCACAGGCTTCCGGTGCCGCTAACTTGGTTACTACTTACGCCTCTGGAGAAGCCGTATACCAATTCGCAAGGAGTTATGGAGATCATGCACAGGCCTCCGGCGTTGCCAACAGAGCATTTGCCCAGTCCTATACAGATATTTCCACTGCATCTGGACACGCCGAGTCTGGATTCTTGTTACAGACTATACTTGGGTCTGGGTCTTACGTTTCTGGATTTGCTTTGAATAGATCCGCAGAAGTTCTAACGTCTGGATTCAATAACTCCGGATTTTTGTTGCAGACTATATATGGCTCTGGAGCATACTTAGCAAGTTCTGCCAGTAACACGTTTAACAAGGTCACGGTCTCAGGAGTATCACTTACTGGAGCAGGCGCTTTAAGCACCTTAGAAACTTGTGTGGCGGACTCAACATCGGATACGTTGATATTGACATCTGGAGATGAGAACTCTATATACTTACTTGCCAGTGGAATTGACGACTCTATTATGATTAGCGGAGCGCATAGGTTCTGGGCTAATGCCGACAACTTAGCTTCCGGAGCTATAAACCATAATGATATGATCACCTTCTCCGGTGGCGCATCAATTAACACCACGCTTACTAACAATGTGGTAACGATTGATTGGGCTGGAGACCCTGCTTATGCTACTGACGTTGAGCTGATGGCAGTCTCTGGGTACTTCCATAAATCCTCTGGTAACTTGATGGGAGAAATTCGTACTTCCGGAGCTTGGAATGCAGCCTATACTAGGTCAGCTTCTGGCTGGAATAGAGAATATACCAATGCAGCGTCTGGTTGGAACAGAGAATATACCAATGCAGCGTCTGGCTGGAATAAAGAATACACCAGCGCAGCATCTGGATGGGCTACCTACGAAGGTATTTCTGGAATAGAGTTGCACAACGGAACCGCTGGTGCCACTAGAAAGTTTGGAATATCAGAAGATTGGATATCAAAACCGGCGTTTACCGATTCGTTGGTAGAGACTATCAATATTGGCTTCAACGCTGGTATAAACCCCGGTCTCCCAAATCAGTTGAACGTAAATTTGGGCCCCCGAGCGGGAGCACAAGAGTCCAATTCAGTAATATATCGCGGAGCAGTTAACTTGGGCGCTAGTGCTGGGGCCAAGTTAGAAGGTGGTCAAGGCCAAGCGAATTCTGTCCATATCGGGTATTTAGCTGGATATACAGAGAAACAAGAACACTTGCCAGCAGGGTTTGCGACAGAACAGACAAATGTGTTTATAGGACATAAGGCAGGCCAAAACAATGCGTTCAGCAACAACTTGTCTATTGGTACATTCAACGGCAGTATTGGTAGTGACGCTATAAATAACGATGATTTCAGAGAATCAGCCACCCCTTCTGCTCCTCACTTTACCAATGGCTACATGTTGAATATAGCTAACTCTATAGCTGGTAAGATGGACTCAGCTCCCACCGGCAAGAAGTTCGTCATTGGAAGCATAGATACGACCACTACTTTTGATCATACTTTGAAGCTAGTTCCTGCTGGATCTATGGCCACGACTTCAACATTCCACATAGCTAGAGACAACTCGCAGGCAGGGAATATGATGACTACAGAAGTTAGCGACGCCGTATTCTTTGTTGACGAAGGGTCAAATGATAAAACAAATACGGTTCAGTCAGAAACCAGAACAGAGAATTACATAATAAATAAAAATGGATATCTAACTATACCAATGTTTTTCAGGAAATCCGATTTGCCTACCGCTTCTGACAATCCGGGAATGATAGCGATGTATAGAACTGATGGTGATTATCACTATTCAAACGGTCGTGAAGGTCACTTTATGGTCTACTCAGACGGAACTGTTTGGAGAGCAACAGGATTGGATCAAAGTGGCGGCGGTAGCAGGCTCGCGGATTAAGACTTTTAATTAACAACATTTTTTTGGAGAGTATATAATGAGTTGGGATGTAGTAACCTCTGGTTCATATGCAGATACAGCGTACAATAATGGCGCAGCTATCTCATTTGTAACCAAAGCGGGTGGTAATATCCACAAGATAGACCCGCAAATAAACAGTTTCATGCCTTCTGGTGATATGTACGCAAGATATAATACTAGGTTTGATGATCCTAGATATTACACCGGCGATTCAGCTAGCTAAGGAGTAAGTAATGCCTATCAATGTTCCACAGAGTGTTTTTGATAAATACTTTGACGTGATAGACTCTACTTTCAATATATTTGGCGTAACATGTCAGTTGGTTTATATAGAGAAGGTAGAGGAAATCTCTGTCTCTTACGATAATTATCCTACGCACAATTCAATTAGTGCGCATAGGAGAGGGCCGGGTGTACCCGCCTTCAGACGGGAGGATACCGTAATAAGGGAAGTGGAAAAAACAGAAGACATCATACTGAAAGTCTACTGGGATAACAGGTCTTGGATTAAGGTAGGAAAAGACATTGTTGTACCCGACAACTCAATACAAACTATAGGATACATGACGGATTTGCCTAAGATACTAAGGGCAAAAGAACTAATTGTTCATAAAGGTATAAAAGACTACGGAGAACTTAGATTCATAAGGTCAGGAGAACACTATCCAGTTGGACTGAAACAAGACAGATATTTTGCTTGTTTTTGGGAGAGGACATAGTGGCCGGCAACTTAAAAATAGTTTTGACTGACCCAATAAGCGTAGTACAACAAAATGTAAACAAAGCGATAGCTATACATTTGAACAATGCGCTACCAAAACTGGTTAAGTTTACCACTCAGGCTTTGAAGCCTATGGTTTTCAACTGGATTATGGAGCAACCCGAAATGCAGTCATTAGCCGCTGGTGGGCCAAACTCACTAGCCTCTAATGTCGGCATACCACAAGGAAGCGAGCAAGAAGCAGCGACTGAAATTGCAAGAATTGTTTCAAATTCTGTGTCGTCAAACTTTACAGGCTTTGACGTAAGATTAAAAGGCAGATTTGAATTAAACATTCAGCCAACGGATTTTCAGGATTTACTATCTTCCTCAGCGATATTTACAATACAAACAAAAAAAGGCGTAACACTTGAGTGGCTAAGATGGCTGCTAGAGGAAGGCGCAAGACCTATTATTATTGGTTATGAGTATGCTCCACAGACTGGTCGTGGTAGATCTAACTCTGGAACAATGAAGTCAGGAGTTAGCTGGAGAATAAAGCCAACGTGGGCCGGTACTCCAGAAAATAACTTTGTTACAAGATCTCTAATCAATAGAGAAAAAGACATAGAAAAAATAATTGGCAAAGCTATAGGAGGCATCTAATGGGAAAATTTGACCTCAAAGGCTTCAACAATGTTTTTTCAGCAACTCTTAATAATGAGATACAGGATAATATTATAGAGTTTTTAGATTGGGCGCTTTTAGAAAAAGGCAACTACTTTAATGTGCCAGTTGGAGAATCTTCTCCTAACGGCTACGATTACAGTAAGTTACGTCTTTCGTCTGATCCAAATTATACAGCAGGGCAAGTTTGGGAAGGATACAAGCCTAACTGGGTGTGGCAGAGCGGGGTCAGCAATAGTCCGTCACCTCTAGTTTGGTCGCAAGAGTCAAAGCCCGGAATATCTGGAGTTTACGTAGATGACGTATTTCGTCCAGCTACTGGGGTAGGGACTTACGCACATGATGTTGACTATTTTCATGGACAAGTTATTTTCGATACTGCTATACCAACTGGAAGTAAGGTTCAAGCTGCGTATAGTTATAAGTGGATAAATGTTGTTTATGCCAACGCCATACCTTGGCTTAGAGAAGTTCAGTATAGATCTTATGATATAAATGCAGAAT
>Ga0209992_10001747_pt1 | contig 21764 bp, 14 predicted proteins | sample 2SBtaG_2_FD_182564 | JGI IMG/M metagenome (GOLD analysis project Ga0209992, IMG submission 182564) | Deep subsurface microbial communities from Kolumbo volcano to uncover new lineages of life (NeLLi) - 2SBTROV12_ACTIVE470 metaG (SPAdes)... | ecosystem: Environmental > Aquatic > Marine >... | reverse complement strand
CAGAATTAAATACATTTTTAAATTCTACTTTGTAAGCATTACTCTGATTAAATCTTTGTTCTAACTCTTCAATTGAAAAATTCATTTCCACAGGATTTAAGATCGGCATTAAAGCTTGCTCCTCTAAAGAAGCGGCTCTACCATCCCAAAATAACGTTTGCCAAAATGCTGAGTTTTCAATGCTTGGCGCGTTTCTTCTACCTTTTAATCTATCATGACCAAAAGACACTGTTCGACCATCTGCCCAGCCTAAATCTCTATCATGACAACTTGCACAAGCAACTTGTCCAGAACGAGACAATTTAGGATCATGAAATAGTCTTTCCCCTAAAAGCACCTTTTCTTTGGAAAAAGGGTTAGCTTTTGGAAAAGTTGGTGTTGGTATTAAGCCAATCTCAACATGCTCAACGCCCTCATCTAAAGTTGGCTTTGGCCACAAACGAGCGGGTTGAGAGTATTGCTTTCTTAAATCGTCGATATTTATATCATTTGCCAATGATAACATTGGCAAAAATATAAGTTTCAGAGTGATGACGGTAGAAAAAAGGTGCATATTATTTGTGTTTTAGCTCAAACATTTCTGGATCTGTGGCTGCTAGTTTTTTTGCAGCATTTAACTGAGACTTTTTCACACTAATACAATGCTCCTTCTCTTCTTTACGAGCGAATATAAACTCATTGCCCAGTTCATATTTTTCTAATTGAATTGCATGAACATCGTTTTCGGGTTCATAGCAAAGTGACGCAACAACGGCAGTAGTCAAAACTAGTGATGTCATAATGATATTTCCTATTATATATATGTATTGATATGTTTTTTAATATGTGTAATTTAATCCAAGCCAAAAACGACGCCCAAGCTCTAAACCCGTCGAAAATGGCGCCACTTGGTAGGTGCGCTTGTTAAGTAAATTTTCACCTTCGAAAGAGAAAGCCAGTGTGTGTTTACCAACTAGAGGTACCGAATATTTGATACTGCCACTCAATAACCAGTAAGCAGGTCTTTCTTGAATACTATAAACCGGGTAGCGAGTTTCACTGGGTTGGCAACCATCGCATAAAGATGAAGCACTCTTCACTGATTCAGTTGTGCCTGTGTTGTAAAGTGCATCTTGCTTAGAGTGATATCGAATAAATGAAGAAACAGACCAGTTTCCAAAGCGCCCTCCCCAACTCAAATTGGCAATAATGGGGCGATTAAAATCTTTTTTGACTAAATCAAGGTCATGTTTAGTTACTAACGCGTATTGAGAACTCGGTACTGTTGAACTTTTGATGCTACTATTTGCAAGAAATACCAGCTCATCAGTGTTGTAGTCAAAGTTTAAAAAGCACTTTGGAAAATCAGGACAAGTGCGCGCTTCACCATCAAAGGTTTTTTCATCCGTGACATTCTTCACGTGTGACACGTTAAATTGTACATGCTGATTATCAAATGATGCCATCCAAGACAGTGAGTAACGCTCATATTGACTGTAACCTGAATTGGCACCATATAAGATTGATTCTCCCGAATCGTTAAACCCTTTTTCTCGATTAATTTGATCTTTATTTCTTCTGTTTATCCATTTCAACTCCACAGTGCCACCGAACAGTTGATGACGATAAGCCAGAGTAAACTCGTCACTGTATGGGGTTTTCAGGTGTTCGTAGACATGGCGATGGCCTCTGTTTTTCAAAGCGCTTTGCCAATTTAACACCCGATTATTAAATGCGGCTCTATACTCGTTATAAGTGGGTAATTTCGCTTCGTTTAATTTGTAATTTAGGCCGTCATTAGAATAATAACGACTCGCGCCAAAGACGAATTGAGCACCATCATTAAAAAAGTTGTAAGAGCCTCTTAGCCTCGTAGAAACATTATGATTTTTAAAAAAGTCATTGAAATCATAACGAAGACCTGTAGCAATAACTAAGTCTTGCCATTGTATTTCATGATCGACATAGGCCGAGAACTTGTTCATGTTTGCTTCGGACTCAGCAGCAGGTATGACGGTTCTGCCCTGAAAATACTGGCCAGACGCAATAATATTCTCACTGTATAGCAGTAAATCGCTTTCATCTGTGAAATCGAGCGGTCTTCCTAACTCTTCCTCTATCTGTGAAAGCGGTTTTTTATATACACTCTCAATACAATCTATGGTGTAGCCTGCGCAGTTAATATTTGCAGCAGAGACGGCATCATTGAAGTTAATAGAGTCTTCTAATCGATTAAACTGTGAATATAAATACTCATATTCAAAACCAACATTGGTTTGATGAACTAAACCATTTGAGATTATCTCTAAAAACTCAAAGTCATGTTTAAACAGTACTGTGCGTTGATTTTTCTCAATATCGCCAAAACCCCCTTCAAGGAAATTAGCATTATAGTGAGACTCAGGGAGCGCTTTACCCGGTTGATTTAACCAAACAAACCAAGCTGGTTGCGCATCTTTTGAGTTCTGACTTTGTTTGTACACAAGTAGGTTTTCAAAAGCCCCCCATGATCTTTCTCCCTCCCATTTTAAAGACGCTTTTTTTCCACCACCCTCTACGGAATAAGGTGAATTTTTCGCAGTATCAGCAAAATACTCTCCACTGTATGGTCCATGAAAAAGATTTAGGGTAAGCGTGTCATTTGCTGTCACCTCATATTCAAACTTAAGCAGTGCATTATAGTTTTCTTGTCGCTCAATCTTTAGATCACCAACGCGTTCTACACTCTCTTTAGAGCTTAATAGCTGAAACTGGGCAAGAAAGCTTAAGTCACCTGTAATTGGTGAAGACACATATGCACTGTAAGCACCTTTTTCGAACACAGCATCTTTGTCTTTAATTCGACCATCATGTGTGGGTGAATAAAACCGATTGTACTCAACAAAGCTGTCTGCAGTTTTTCTAAAACTAAAACCCGCTTCTAATTCATCAGCAATCTTTTTGGTGTCGGCAATCACAACGCCACCTGAAAACGCGCCATATTTTGCTGGCACATTGCTGTCATACACTTCAATGCTTTCAACCAACTCAAGATTTAAAAAAATTTCCTGACTGTGGCCAACAACGTCATCCAGAAGATCTTTATCTGACATTTCGCTTGAGTCATTTAACAAAGAGTTATTTGAAACACCATCGATTAAATAGGCAGTTTGTGCACCTGAGGCACCAGATATAGATACCTCTGATGGACGGATATTTGAAACCTGATCGGCCGATTGTGCTGATTCGGCATATTGCACTCCCGGAAGTATTGCCAGTACCTCATTCAGATTGCCATTACCGAATCGATAATCTTCAATCATTTTACGATTAAGGTTGTAGCGCCCCTTACTCGAGAAAGAAATTGGGTTAATTTTATCGCCTCGTACTTCTATTACTTCGAGAAGTGAACCACATTTGTCTGACTTTGATTGCGTGTCGCATTGAACAAATTCAGACTTTTCAATGTGCTTTTGCGTCGCCGATGATTTACTTTCTTCATTTGAGAAAGCAGGAGAAGTTAGCACAAGGCTAACCGCTCCTATATAAAATGTATGCTTCATGACTACTTTTTAGATGCATCTAAAGGATATGCGTCTTGGTCGTCATTGACACCATCGTTATCACTATCAAGGTCTAACTCTATCCCAGACTCAGTGATCATTTGCTCGGTTGCAAAAGGTGCAAAGAAGTTCGCTTTGCCATCACCATCTGTATCTACAGTCGCAATATTCGTTGTTACGAATTGATTTAAAACACTGAGTGCATTGGCAACTTGGTTGATAATTGAATCTATTTCAACCTCACCTAAACCTGATTTATCTTTTAACGCAAGTGCTTGTTCAAATTGACCCAGTTTTATGAGTTGATCTGAATACACTGTATAAAAAGTCGCTTTTTGCTGTATAGAGCCATTCGCATCTAATCTTGCTATATTCCACGTTACTAGCTCTGCCCACAGCGCATTGGCTTTGTTTAACTCAGCAGCAAAATTATTATTTTGACCCGCTGATTGCTTAATCGCACTTTGGAGGGCAACAAAGTTTAAATCTCTATAACTCGATTCATTAAAGAAGTCTTTTGTCGAAATAAATTGATATTCAGCGTCAATATTATTTTCAAGCTGTTTTATAAGGGCAATAGCCTCAGCCAAATATTGATTTGCAGTACTGTGCATACCGCCTCTAGCCAAACTCACAGCAAGTTGCATTGTGTCTTTCGTTTTTTCGCTTAGCTCTTTCTCATCATAGGCTTGAATAGACGCTTTTACCTTTGCAATCACTGACTCTGCTTGGCTTTCTTGTCCAAGCAGTCCATGATGTTTAATTAAATCTAAATGTGCTTGCGCAACGTCTTCGATTAAAACATCTGTGCTCTGAGGAGTAGAGTAATGTGTATTTGCAATGTCACGGCATGTCGCAAGTGCATCAGTCGCGTTAGTTTTATACTTTTGTTCAGCGGTTAACCTATTAAGCTCCACAAAAGTATTAAGTAGAAGGTTACATCCCGTAGCACCCGTAACAAATGGTGTTGAATCAAGATTTTGAGCTAGATATTTTTCGTCTTTCAATACATTTAATGCTTCTAAAACAAACTTGCCTGCTGCCTCATATTCACCTTGCTCAATTAAGATTGCCGCAGCGCCTGGATTTGAAGCATTAAAGGCAAGCAAATTAGTAAATAGTGGTCTAAGATTCTCATCATCACGGGTGTTTAGTACTTTTTGCAATACGTCATCTTTATTTGTTGCATTACGAACACTCGCCATTAAACGTGCTTCTTCAGCATCTTCAATCAGCATAATTCTGTAGAAACTGGTTTCGTTATATTTAACAGCCAGAGTATCTTCTACGCTAAGTTCTGGATACAACACCACAAAGCGAGTAGCCATATCAACTAATCCAAACGGGTACTCTGCATGTGTTACGTCAGCATGTTCATCTGCAAGGATTGGGTAGTTTTCATCAATGCCCACCACGCCATGAAGTGCTAAACCATCAAGTAAAGCCGGTTTCGCGGCTTCTAACTCACCTAGCTTAATATAGTTATCAATTACAAAACCTAAAGCTACTTGACGGACGCTATGATAAAACTTTCCTAGATTACCGTTTCTGTCGTTACGAACTTCCCTTGCTGCAATCAATTTAGAGTAACCGTATAAACGGTCATTCATTTCAACAGCTCTCAACTTGTCGGATTCGTTACGGGATGATTGCCAGTATTCGATTTCAGAATCAACTGAATCTCTAAAAGCAAAAACCAGTCGTAATGCTTGTGTTGTCGCATCGCTATCTAGAATCGTCTTGAATAAAATATCAAGAATATTGTAGCTCTGATTGGCAAGCTCAAACTCACCGGCCTGCCTGTAAGAAATAGCCAATTCATCAAAAAACATTTGATCGTTTGAGCTGAAATTGGCCAACCCTTTATCTGCGATATGTTTCGTATAAAGGTTATTAGCTCTTAACCTAAATGCATTTGCCTCTGTGTATAGGCCTTGATTGTTGTAATGATTTGAGACTGAAAGAAGTGCATCAGCAAGCTGCTCTTCTTTAACGATCGCACTTTCGGTTAAAAACCTTCCTACTTCTTTGGTTAAACCCGCAGCGGCATAGCCTGAAGCTAAATTTGCATTAAGCAAACCTAAATTCACATCGTTTTTAACTTGTGGCAGCATGCTCTCAGCACGCTTTAGATGCGATTGACTACTAGCGTAATAGTAATATGCACGATCAGAATTCGTGATTAAACCGGTGGCTATCACGATTTCTTTGCTAACAGAAGCATCATCACTATCTGTCACTGTTAACTCAAACTTATCTTCAGCAACGGTTAATGACTGCGGCGTATAAGTAATTTCACCTGTTTGACTATTTATTTCAAGCTCACCATTTTCTGGTGAATGAGTAATAGAATAGGTTAATAAATCTTGTTCAATATCAGTAGCAGACACAAAGCCTTTTTTGACTTCTGCACCACTGATCAACACTTTATCAATTTCGATGACTGGTGCATCATTTACAGATTCAACGTTTATCTTAAGTACTGTTTTAACCGTTTCAGTTCCATCCGTTACAGCCACTTCAAGGCTATCTTCCCCAAAAAAGTTATCATTCGGTATGTAGTCTATCTTACCGGTCGAAGGGTCTAATTCAGCAATACCATTGGCTGGCGCATTCGCAATCGAGTAAGTAAGAACTTGTGCATCAGCATCTGACGCAGAGACAGTGATAGAAGCAGAATTATCTTCTTTTAAAGATAAAGTGAATTCAGACTGAGAGAATATTGGTGATGTGTTTTTATCTGCTTCAGAAGAACTTGAGCCACAGGCGCTCAGCATGATTGCGCTAACCGCAACAGAGAGTAGTTTTAATTTCATTTGATTATCCCGTTTAAAATCGAAACGGATCTTAATGATAACTATTATTATTAGCAACAACTAAATTAAATTGTTACATATACTAATTAGGAATAAAAAATCCTCATCATTAAACATTGAAATATAAAGAAAATTCCACTTTCTCTTAATTGAGTAGTAAGATTATTAAAAAGACACAGGTGATTTTGTAAGAGAGGAATGAGTCAAATTAATGAAAAAAAGCTCTAAAATTAGAGCTTTAACACTATTGCATTTATCAAACAAAATTAAACTTAGATTATTCGGGAAACGATAATTTACCCATACTTACTCCAAATTCAATCGATTTACCAACTAAACACTCGTTTGCCAGCACAGCAAATAAAATCGCTTCTTTTGCATCTGGGTCTAAATTAATCTTATTGCTCCGTTCAATGACGACACGCGTAGAAACTAACTCCTTAATTCTTTCTATCAATGTTGGATTGTGCACTCCACCGCCACTGGCATACACGTTTATCTCTTTATCTTCTGAAAGTTGATTTAGCTGTTCAGCAATCAATAAAGCACTCAACTCACATAAAGTTGCCATAACATCTTCATGTTTCAAGTGAGTTGTGTTTGAGCCTTCTTGTGCAGCTTGTAAGTAAGCTAAATTAAAAACCTCTGGTCCTGTTGATTTAGGAAGATTTAACTCAGCAAAATCAGTATCTAGAAGTTCAGATAATAAAGCTAAGTTAACCCTGCCTTTCGAAGAAATAGCGCCATCACTATCAAACGCTAGATCAAAATGCTTCTGCATATAGGCGTCCATGATGGTGTTACCAGGGCCCAAATCACTACATAAAATGTCGTCGAAGCTGCCTGCCTTTGGTAAGTAAGTGATATTTGCGATGCCACCTAGGTTCAATAAAATGCGGTGTTCAGTGTTCGACGAGAAACAAAAGTAATCGCCAAACTGTGCTAGGGGCGCACCTTCACCACCCGCTGCAATGTGCTTTTGTCTAAAGTCGCTCAAAGTGAGTATGCCCGTCTCAAAAGCAAGATGATCGCCATCACCGATTTGCAAGGTAGCATTGGCAAAGTCTTCTAAGTCATGCTGGTGCTGCGGGCAGTGATAAATAGTCTGACCATGACTGGCTATGGCGTCTATGTCATTGGGATTAACTTGCCATTCTTTTAAAGCTTGGTTGACCAGTTTGCCGTGATAATTCCCAATCCAAGGGTTTAGAAGTGTGAGGTATTCTAGAGATACTTGTGACTTGGCAAAGACCGTTCTGATTTTGCTTTTGACTTCTTCAGAGTAATCCGCTGTTTTGAAGTGCTTCAAAATCACTTCGGTACTCGAGCCACAACCGCTGATTTCACATAAAGCGATGTCTAGTCCATCAAGTGAAGTACCACTCATTAAACCAATTATATGTCGTTTTGGTTTTTGTGAAATATGATATAGCTGTTCAATGTCTTTGCGCACTCTTAAGCCCCAAATCCTAATTGTTTGATTTTACCCAAGACCTCTTGATAACGAATGTCTGTGCAACTACCAAACCCAGAACGTTGTCTAAATTTCGAAGAGGTCGACAAAGGTGAAGTCATGCCCGTTAAGAAACGGGTAAGTATTGCTAAGCTTGGCGCGACACCTATTTGCATTAAATGTTGCCTCAATGCATTTAAGTCGTTTCTTAATGCTTCATCTGATGGGAACTCAGTTGATTTAGACTGCGCTAATTTAGCAACTTGCCCACGACACGCTGAGCAGTGACCGCACTGCTCTGGCGCATTTACGTCATCAAAATATCTTGCCAAGTTGTAACTCAGGCACGTATTTAACTCAAAGAAGCGAAGCATAGCAGCGATACGCTTAACTTCAGCTTGCTCTTTCTCTAAAAAATACTCTGCAAGCTCTTTCGCTAAATCTGTCTGGACTAATTTACTTTCATTAACTTGATACACTTGCATCATACGCTTTGATTCAAGCTCAATGAGCCCTTGCTCATGTAAATAATCTAAGGCGGCAACAATACGATTTCTGTCTTGCCCTTGTTGCACTAAGGCTTGTATATCAACAGTGCCCCACACTTTTTTAAATTGTGTGTTGGCAAATATTTGCTGGATAAATTGCTGCCGATTTGTATCAAACATGCTTAAGATTTTGTGCTCTGTATGCAACCATTTAAATCTAAAGTCGGCATAAAAGGCATATTTAGCTTCAATCACACCTTTTAATTCGAGTTGCACCAACAGAGTTTTAAGCGCAAGGAGCCTTATATTACTGACCTTAGAAGCATTGAGCTCCTGCATTTCCCAAAAACCATGCTGTTGCTGAGATTGAATTTCATCAATCAGTGATTGAATATTCGTTTGTTCAGGCGTATCGGCATATACAAAGTTCTCAAGCGTAGCAACACCATCTAAATTTGCTAGAGTGATACATTCTGAAAATTGTCCATCACGGCCTGCTCGCCCGATCTCTTGGCTATAATTTTCTATCGATTTCGGCAAGTCATAGTGCACCACAAAACGGATATCTGATTTATCTATACCCATACCAAACGCAATGGTTGCTACAATCACTTGTTTTTGGTTATCCATGAAATCATTTTGAATGTTTTGACGAAGACCATCGTCCAAACCTGCATGATATGCAGCAGCATTAATGCCTGCTGCCTGTAATTGCTTGGCTACTTGCTCGGCTTGTTGTTGCAGCGTTACATAAACAATCCCAGCCCCAGTTTGCTGTTTTAAATAGCCTATAAGCGCTGGGATTTTTTCTTCTTCGGGATAGGCATATACGCTTAGATCCAGGTTAGCGCGATAAAAACCAGTTTGAACAATATGCTCAGGTTTTATATCAAAACGGCTTGCCATATCTAGCTTTACTTTTTTGGTGGCTGTCGCAGTTAATAACAGCACCAGAGGAACGTTTAATTCGTTACGATAATCAGGTAACTTAAGGTAGTCGGGTCTAAAATTATGACCCCATTCAGATATACAGTGCGCTTCATCAACTACCAGCATAGAAATTGGAACTTGCTTAATAAATTCTCTAAAGCGCTCATTTTTAAAACGCTCAACCGAAATCATCAACACCTTGGTGCTGCCATTTCTGACATTTTGCATCACTGACTGACTTTCTTCTCGGCTTAACGTGGAATCTAAACTCGCAGCATTAATACCTTTGCTTTTTAAGAACTCTAGCTGATCTTTCATCAAGGCCAGTAAAGGTGAAATAACTAACGTTAAATCGGGTAAATGTAATGCTGTTAGTTGATAGCATAGGGACTTGCCTGAACCCGTTGGGAAGATAGCAAGGCTAGAATGGCCGTTTACTAACTGGGTAATTGTTTGTTCTTGGCCTGGTCTAAATTTTGAGAAGCCAAAATATTGCGCTAAGGTTTGATGAAGCACCGACTCGGTCATGATGCGAAATTCCATGTTAACAACTGCTTAGCTAAGATAGCATATTATCAACCCCAAATAATACCAACGAGCTTATCATCAGGGTTGATATACCAACTGTTTCACGTGGTATTTAGCGTTTAAAACGCACGACTAATTCAACCATATCTTTAGAAACTTTGGTGAGTGTTTGGCTTGCTTGCTCAACACTTGAAGCGCTGTTTAAACTGTCACTCGCTAGTGAAGCAATATTAACGACTTGCTGATTAATATCATCTGAAACATTTGCTTGCTCTTCGATGGCTGCTGCAATTTGCAATGACATATCATTAATTTTGTCAATCGATCCATTAATTTTAACCAACATATCGCTGCTTTGTAACAAATGAGTCATGCCCTGCTGAGACTCTTGCTCACCTTGTTCAGCCACTATAACTGCATGCTCTGTACTTTGAGATAATTCATTGATAATTCCTTGGATTTCTTGTGTAGATTGCTGGGTTCTTTTAGCAAGACTGCGAACTTCATCAGCAACGACAGCAAAGCCTCGCCCTTGCTCACCTGCACGAGCAGCCTCAATCGCAGCATTTAAAGCTAACAAGTTAGTTTGCTCAGCGATCTGTTCAATAAATTGTGCCGCATCTGCGATACGTGAGGTTTGCTTTGATACACCTTCGACAGATTGCTTGATATTTAAAACGGTATTCGTCAATGACTCTATCGCACACTTGGTTTGCTCACTGTATTCAGCACTTTGTGTTGCAAGGTCGTTTGATTGCCCTGCTTGTTCAGCCGTTGCTTGAACATGACTCGACACATCGCTAATGGTCATGCTCATTTCGTTCATAGCAGTCGCGACTTGCTCGGTTTGTAATTGCTGCTGTGCTAGTTGTGAATTTGCATTTTGAGCCATCAACAAAGAAGAGTTTGCTCCTTTAGACACATGCTTTGCAGCATCAGCAATACGTGTAACAACAGTGTCTAAGTGCGCTCGCTCACTGAGAATTCGAACGTGTAAGTCAGCAATATCGCTTGGATAAGTCGAATAAATAGATTTAGAAATATCATCACTAAAACTTGTCGATAGCTCATTGCTTAATGCTCTAAAATAGAAGTTCTTCTGTTTGCTTTTAAGAACGAGAGTCAAAATTGTCGCAACAATACATGATACAAAAGCCGCTGTTTGATAACCTGAAATAAATGCTAACCCGCAAAGCAACACTATAGCGGCAAGTGCTGCATAGTAAGTATCGATGCGAAAGTTAAATTCACTTTTACTTTTTTTAGCTTGGGCGTAAATACGTTCAGCACGTGTGATTGCTGATTCACTCGGTACGCTTCTTACCGACTCGTATCCTATAACTTTTCCTTGCTCGGTGACAGGAGTGACATAAGCGTCTACCCAATAGTAGTCACCATTTTTACAACGGTTTTTAACCAAGCCCATCCAAGGTTTTCCTTGTTTTAGCTCAGACCACATGGTTTTGAATGCCACTTCGGGCATCTCAGGGTGACGGATAATATTGTGTGGCTGACCAATCAGTTCTTCTCTGCTGAAGCCGCTGATGTCAATAAACTCTTCATTACATTCGATAATGTTACCTTGTAAGTCAGTGACAGAGATTAATTTCACATCAGAAGAAAAGGTTTTTCGATTTACGGTGATTGGCTGGTTATTTCTCATTATGCCCCTCTGATGTAAAACAGCAGAATTTAGATTGATATCGGGGCTCGAAATCTACTAATAAATTATTTATTACGCAAACAATATTTAATAATTAACGCAAAATTTAATACTAAATAACTATAAAAGTTTCTACACTTTGTTCTTATACAAGAATGATCCCCTTTATGGTGTCGAACGTATTGAAAATCTTGTAAAATCTTACACTCTCAACACCGTCTCACTTTTTTAAAAGAATGGTAACTTATAAAGGAGCATTTTGTGTCTCGTTTTTCTGCGATCACTGACAACCCGCATGAGGGTCGTTTTAATAAAAAGACTGGTATTTTGGTAACCAATCTAGGAAGTCCAGATGCGCCAACGCCAAAAGCCTTACGTGTTTATTTGGCCGAGTTCTTATCTGATCCCAGAATTGTCGAAATACCGCGCCTAATATGGCTATTGATCCTTCATGGCATAATTTTACGAGTTCGGCCTAAAAAGTCGGCAAAAGCTTATAAAAGTATCTGGACTGAGAACGGCTCACCTCTTATCCATATTTCTCAGCAGCAAGCTGACAAAATTGCCGAAAAGTTAAAAGCCCATAATCATAATGTAGAGGTAGAGCTCGCGATGCGTTATGGCAATCCTTCAGTCGAGGCAGGTTTAGAAAAACTTAGAGACAAAGGCATTACTCGCATTATTGTGTTTCCTTTGTACCCTCAGTACTCAAGCCCGACGACAGGTTCAACATTTGACGCGATTGCACGTGTTTTAAAAAAATGGCGTTGGGTGCCCGAGCTTCACTTTATTAATGGCTATCACACAAACCCACTTTATATTGAATCTCTTGCCAATAGTATTCAAGAAGACCTTGATAAACATGGAACGCCACAAAAAATCGTTTTCTCATACCATGGTATGCCAAGACAATTTTTGGACCATGGCGACCCTTATCACTGTCTATGTCATCAAACCACGCGCTTAGTGGTTGAGAAGTTAGGTTTAGATAAAGACCTCGTGATGACAACTTTTCAAAGTCGCTTTGGTAAAGCTGAATGGTTAAAGCCATACACTGATGCAACCCTAGAATCTTTTCCTAAGGAAGGCATAAAAGATATTGCCATAATCAGTCCTGCATTCAGCGCAGACTGTTTAGAAACACTAGAAGAACTTGAAGATGAAAATCGCGAGATTTTCGAAGAGGCTGGTGGCGAAAAGTATCGTTATATTGCAGCATTAAACGACAGAAATGATCATATAGACGCTCTGTATGATGTGTTAAAACCAAACTTATAATTACTCTAATGCATAGGCACTCAACCTGGTGAGTGCCTAACAATTACTTATATCTCTCAAACATATCTAAACAAACTTATAAAGGTCGAGTTGTACCATAAAAAGCCTGCATATGATGACATCCAAGTTGCTTTAACATGTCAACCTGGGCTTTTTGTTCAATTCCTTATCCAATTAATGGTGTTCAGATATCATTGCCTAGTTCAATATGGTATTTGACCATGGTTTACTTTTTCTTGTCATCGATAAGCGTATCAATAAAAAAGCGATCAACTTTAAAAAATCAACTATGCTCTTCAATAGATGGTAAAAAGAAGAAGTCATGGGCTCGACTAATTAAACGTCGTATAAAAATTCACGAGTCGTGATAATAAAAGAATGGTTTTGAAGTGTTTTGTTGTCAGATAAAAAGATGAAGATAAATCGCCGCAACAATAGACTATTGCAGCGATTTAAAACAGTGTGGCTACTGAATGACAGGCTGAACATCCAGACCATAACCACCAATAACTGCTAAAACTAGTACAAGGGAAGCTGCGGCCATAAGTTTGAACATAAGTGGCAAACAGAATCTAAACCAATGTGTATATGGTACACCCGCCATACCGAGAATACCCATTAGTACGGCATTTGTTGGAATAATCATATTTGAGAAGCCATCGCCAAACTGGTATGCAAGCACAGCAACCTGACGGGGTACACCGACTAAATCACCCAAAGGTGCCATCAATGGCATAGTCACATAAGCTTGACCTGAGCCTGATGGTATAAAAGTATTTAATAAAGTTTGGATGATTAACATGCCTACTGCTGACATTTCAGCGCCAACGTAAGAAAGCGGAAGAGACATTGCATGAACCAATGTATGTAAAATTTGACCATCTTCCAACACCAATGCGATACCACGGGCAACACCGATTAAGATTGCCGTCGAAACAAGGTCTGATACCCCTTCGATGAAACGATTTGCAGTTTCATCAGCAGATAACTTACCTAGTACTGCAACTACTGCACCCCAAGCGATAAAAACACCACCTAATTGTGTAAGGTACCAACCTTTCGTAGAAATACCCCAGATAGCAATAACAAGCGTTATGATGAAGCTACCTAAGATCATCTGATGGCGTTTATTTAACTGCGGATAAGACGGTTTTTCTTGACCTTCTAGAGGACACGGAACACCTATCATCATAGATTTGCTTGGATCTTTGTATACTTTTTGGGAGTAGCTCCAAACATGGTGAAAACCAATAAAAACGAATGGAATGAAAATAGCAAAACGTAACCAAACGCCTGAATATTGAGGCAATTCAGCAATTTGTTGAGCTATCAATACTGTGAATGGGTTAAATGCTGATACACCATAACCGATACCATAACCCGCTACAATCATACCTACTGCTGTCATTGCATCTAAACGCATCGCCTTACAAAGGCCAACTAGGATTAATACAAATGGAATGTACTCACCCGCTGTTCCGATTGCACTCGACGCAAGTGCAAAACAAAATACAACCATGAAAACAAGGCGCTGTGGTTTAGTACCATGCTTTTCTAAAAGACGACCAATCAATGCGTCAACAGTACCTGTTGCACGCGCGATTGCGAGAACGCCCCCCACAATTAATACAAAGAAAATTACATCTTGCGCTGCAGCAAAAGCGCGAGGAATAGAAGTTAATAGATCCCATGGTGTGAGATAAGTTTTGTCTGTAACTTGTGCATAAGTACCTGCCACAACCATTTGTCGACCTGAGTCAGTCGTACTTGTTTCAAAAAAACCCTGTGGCACAACCCAGGTTGCAAATAACGCCACAACCATCATGCCCAATAACAAAATCAAGGTATGGGGTACTTTTAAATTACCCATTTACACGCTCCTATTCTTATAAATCTTAGACTCACTGGTAGTCTGGAGCGCGCATGATAACTAAATAAGCGCCATTATTCACCTTCAAGATGTCAACAAATGAAAACAAGAATTGTAGATATCTAGTTTGAGTAAGCTTGCTCTGCTATGTGGGTACGATTCCTACCAGCTTCTTTGGCACTATAAAGTGCTTTATCAGCCTGCTTTAAAACAGCATCTATGTCTTCACTAAAATTAGGCCAACGAGATATACCTATCGAAGTCGTTACGCTTCCCACTTGCTGAAACTTAAAGTTAGCGATGCTAAGCCGAAGCCTCTCAGCGATTCTGTATGCGACATCTAGCTCTACATTTGGCAAGAAAATTAAAAATTCTTCTCCTCCTGAGCGACAAACAAGTTCTTGCTCTCGGGCGCAATTTTGCATAAGTGCAGCAAACTCTCTGATGACAATATCGCCGATATCGTGCCCGTAAGTATCATTTACTCGCTTAAAATGGTCTATATCTAGTGCAAGTACTGAAAATGCTTGTTCGTTTGCCAAAAAGTACGATATGGCATTCTCCATACCACGTCGGTTTAACAACTGAGTTAATTGATCTTTTTGTCTATCTTGATCAAGTCTTTGAATAGTTTGTTCAATTCGTTTGTGGCTTGATAAGAATGCTTGTTTTAGATAATCGGCTTCAAAATACCAAGTATTAATTTTATTGACGTCAAATTGACTATCAAGACCTTCTTCTTTTAATGCTTGAGCCAAGCTTGCTAATGGTTGAGCGATTTTAGTTCCAAACAAAAGAATAATAAGCAAAGTCATTACTATAAGAGGTAATGTGCTCAACAGGACATCAACGATAGTATTCCAAATTTTATCTAACGTAGCTGACTTATGGCTTTGTGAAACAATTCCCCAATTAGGTAACTTAGCTGGTGCGAATCCCGCTAGCATTTTCTGATTGTGAAGGTTGTCAGCAATCATGCTACCTGATATACCAGCCAAAACCGCATCTACTATCTGGTTATTTATGATCTTTTCACCAATTCTTGTTATATCTTTATGAAAGATAATATGACCATTTTGGTCGATAACGTACGTATGAGAGTCGTCATTATGATGGTGCTTATCGAGTATTTGATTGAGAATATTTTTTTCTTGAAGGTAAATAGCACCACCAACAAAACCTACAAATCTTTTTTGGCTATCAAACACTGGTGAAGTGATACTAACGATTAAATTTCCGACTGGAGATAAGAAAGGTTCTGAGATATACGTTTGTTGTCTAGTTAGCGGCTCTAGTGCTTTTTCGCCTTCAATATAAGTATTGACTAAGTTCAGAGATGAGGGAGAAACGGCACGCACTTTACCATGCTTATCAACAAAAATAGTTGAATTAAAACTATCTGTTTGTTTCAACAAACGCTCTAATTCAATTTGTAAAAGAGTCGGGTCATCATGATTGTTTTTTAAGGAATCAGAGGTGTATTCGAGCTGAGATAATACCGAACTCAAAAAAAGGTCCGTTACATTCGCTATTTTGCTCGCATAGATTCTATTTGCATCTAGGGTATCATTGACTATCAAGTCTTTTTGAACTTTATAAACCGCAAATAGCACATTTCCAAGTGTAAGAAGCACACCAAAGAAAGCCAGTATCAAAACTAAGCGTTTTAAGTCAAGTCGCCTGAAGGCACCAAAAACATTGACCAAATGAACCTCTAATGGTTAAAAGTATAAATATAAACCAAACATTAAAACTTACGTTTAGATATGAAATAAATGACTAATCCAAACGAGCTTTAAGTGTTAAATTTTATATCCCAATTATAGCAATAAAAAACATCAATAACCTTAGAATTTGACTCGGGTATCATTTTATTTATTAGTAATATAGCAGTCGTTTTTTTTATCTGACATCGGTATAATTTCTGTATATTAAATTGTGCTGATTTTTATGATTCGCAGTAAACTAAAAGCCCTCACTACTCATCTTACTGTTGCTTGTGTATTGCTCGCTACATTATGGCTACTTGTCAACGACAAGCATGTACTGATTATCGGGAATTCATTAATCCTAGTCTATGTTGTTTCCTCACTTGGTTTTTGTATGTTGCCCGAAAAAGAAAAAAGCAAGAAAAAGAAACACTAGCACCTAGACAAATATCATGAGGGCTAAAAAGTTCATCGCTTCTACTCAGTATTAATTCGAGCTAGAAACGTAACAAGCGGCTATACTTCTTAAAAAAATAATATGTTCAGGGTATGTTTTGAAGAAACTAAAACTTTTTGTATCAGCTACATTAATCTTCTTATTTGGTTTTGTAAGTGGTGTTTACACGTTACCCATCATGATGGCCCCACCTTCGCCCAGCATGCTAGAATTTGCCACTGCAACTTTAAATACAAAATATCAGGCAACAATCAAGGATTCATTGAGCGGCTCTGATTTTCTTCACTTCGGAGAAGGTACCTTTTCTCTTTCCGACAAAAATATCGTCTTTCAAGGCAAATTAGCTCCAGGTCCTGACTACCAGATTTATTTATCACCTACTTTTGTAGAAGACGAAGCTCAATTTCTTCAACATAAACAAAAAATGGTCAGAGTAGGAGAAGTAAAGTCATTCAATGGCTTTATATCTGCGGTACCGCAACATATAAAAATAAACGACTATTCGAATATTGTAATTTGGTGTGAGGCGTTTCAAGAATTTATTACTACTGCCAATTATAAATAATGCCAGGACAGTTTCATTTTTCAAAGTTGTTGGTTATTTACCCGGCTAAACATTTCTTTGCTTACAAACAAGAATGATTGATCTAGTTGTTTTTAAAACTGGTATCATACTGAATTAGTAACATTTAATTTTGGAACATCCATGCACTCTTTCTCAAATCATGTACAGCTAGGCTATTATGGTGTTTTGCCATTTTTAGCATGTATATTTGGTAGTTTAATACTTGGCAGTAGTGAAGCATTAATCCAAGCATTTACATTCTATAGTCTCGGGATTTCAGCATTCTGTGCAGGCGTAATGTGGCGCCCTGGAGAACAAAGCATAACTCATGCTGTAATGGCCGTCTTACTTATTATTCCCTTTCCCCTTTTGACTTTTGCTGATACCACAATTACCTTAGCATATTTGGCTATTTGCTACCCATTAATACTCCTTTTCGAGCGAGGTATGACAGCATGGCAGTCTTATCATAAGGATTACCATAAAATGCGTTTTATATTGACTTCAGTGTTATTTGTAAGTCACTTGTTCATGATCGCACAACAAATTGAACTTTCTAGCAACATTTAAGCATCAAATCTGCTATATGTAGTATGTAGTATGTAGTATGTAGTATGTAGCTTATATTAGATGTAGCAGATGAAGTTTAAATATTTTTTATGCACTTATAATAATTATCACTTTATGCTTAGCTTTTTTACTTTTAAAGAAACCTGGCGTCTACATTGATGCATTTGAAGAATTGTTTTGGTTTTCTTGTACTGGTTTTTTAATCGGTTATGGCGCGCAGTATGTTAGTAATCGCTTTTTAGTCGCCGCCTGGGCAATGTACTGTGTTGGACTATTTCTTGATGTACTCAATGACATTTTAAGCAAGGATACGCTTTCTCTGTTGGTCGCTGATACATTACTCAAAAAGGTTGGCTTGATCTTAACCTGTGTACTGCTTTACAACGTAATTCATCACGAAAGAAAAACCATAACAAGCTTAATAACAAGATCAAACGGCGTAAAATACTTGAAGAAAAACTGAGCTTTGAAGCAAATCATGATCACCTGACCCAACTCGGAAACCGAAAATCTTGCTTTGAAAACTTTACTTCTTTGAGTAAAAACCATCCCTTTTTACTCTATTTTGATCTAGATAATTTTAAAACTGCGAATGATAAATATGGCCATCAAACTGGTGATGAAGTACTAATCTTGATTTCAAACACCTTAAAATGTGAGTTTGGCAATGATAACTGTTTTAGGCTTGGCGGAGATGAATTTGTTGTTTTTAGCAAAAACCAACCTGAAAACATTGAAGTGTTAAGGCACAAGTTATCAAAACAAATATTTGAGTTTGGTGTGGGAGTAAGTATTGGCTTGGCGCAAATAACTTCTGAAGAATCGCCAGATGAAATTATGCACCGTGCCGACTCAGTCATGTATTATGACAAATCACATAAAATAATTCGTCAAACACCAAGAACTTAGTGTACTTAATTTCTGGCGCTTTTTAGATCATGCTGATAGTCTAGTTCTAATTTCTATTTGTGAGGGAATCGCTGTGTTCGGTAACTTTTTCAATAATCAACAGCAAGAACAAGAACTTCAAGCATTACGCCAACAAGTACAGCTATTACAGCAAGAGAACGAAAAGCTTGAATCTGAGAATAATAACCTGAATGAATTACTAGTAGAAACTCAGGCTCAGCTCAATGAAAACACCGACAACCAACTACTCCAGTGTGCTTTTAATGGTTTATCTCAAGTGAAAGATATCAGAGAAACCGTTAGTCAAAGTTTTTCATCAATAGAACAAGAAAGCCAGTCTATCAACAATATAGATTCAATTTTCCAAACATCCGAAAAATCTTTGTCAAATATTTTATCGGGTATGGATGGTCTGACCGAAAATATGGCAACTATGACAACCAATATTTCGGGCTTGTCTCAAATGGCCGATAACATCAATACTTTCGTTACTACTATTTCTAAAATTTCTGACCAAACTAATTTATTGGCACTTAATGCTGCCATTGAAGCTGCGCGCGCTGGTGAGGCTGGTCGTGGCTTTAGCGTTGTGGCTGATGAGGTTCGCGCACTTGCTAACAATACAAATGAGTCTGCAAATGAAGTATCAGATCTAGTTAAACAAATCATGGATACAACACAGCAAACAGTTAACGCAGTAAATGTTATTCAAAACTCAAACAACGATTTATCAGAAAGTATTGCACAATTGAATGACGATTACTCGAGCATTGTAGGTAGCTGTGGCTCAATGAAAAATACTATTGTGGATGCAACTTCGCAAACGTTTTTCCAAGCTGTGAAGTTAGACTACGTAGTGTGGAAATCTGACGTCTACAATCATCTTATCGGCCTTAATAAACAATCAATTTCTTCATTTGCTGATAACGCAAGCTGCCGCTTAGGGGCTTGGCTTAACTCAGAAGGTCAGAAAAAATTTGGTGACTTAAGTGCATTCAAACGACTTGCCAACCCTCACAAACAGGTTCATACAAGTGGTGTTGAAGCAATGAAATTATTTGCTCAAGGAAACAAACAAGGATGTATTCAAAAGCTCAATCAAATGGAACAAGCATCTGCTGAGGTTATGTCTTTGCTAGCTGAATTAGCGAGAAAGGCATAAGTCTTTTTCCTTCCTCCGGTATGAAGTAATGGACCTCGTATATTAGGATTATAAATTATATAATTGCGCCATTGTTATTTATACATTGTAGCTATGAAACTAAATAAACAGTGGCGTATCCTGACAGTCGGTGATGGCGATCTAAGTTTTTCCCACTCACTCTCTTTACAATTTCCTCACTCACAACTTATTGCCAGCGTATACGATTCCGAAGCAGTATTACTCGATAAATACAAAAATAACGCATACAGTTCTTTAAAACAAAAACAAGTAAAGATACTGACAGAATTTGATGTCACTGAGCCTCGTTCTTGGCGTAGGATTTCTAGCCTAAGTGTGGATGTGGTAATATTTCAATTCCCTTTGATACCTGCATTCTCTGATTTTGATGATTTTAAACAGCAAAGTCTGTCGGTAAACACCTTAAACAGACGTTTATTAAGGTTATACATATATTTCGCGCATAAATACGTACTTGACCCTGCAGGTCCGATGTTATGTTTTATTACCTCAAAAGATGTAAAACCTTATTGTGAGTGGGACTTAGAGTCCTCACTGACAAAGGGCTTAGGTATTAACTATCTTGGTCAAAGTATATTTAATATCAATGACTTCCCTGGATATAAGATAAGAAATGTTGATAGAGATAAGCATGTGAAAGACACCAGTGGAATAAGTTATGTATGGTCAGCTAAAACAGCACCTGATGAATTACCCCATCTTCACCGACCTTCTTATCTTTTAGATAATCATTGCAGTTACTGTCGCGCAGGTCCTTTTCTTACAGACAAAGATAAACTAGCACATGAAAATTCTAAAAAGCATAAAAATATGAAAAAGCATCATGACGATTGGATGAAATATTTACACAACGAAACTTTGTAAGTAAATGTGATTGTTAGTGATTATTTATCTCTGATAAGAAAACAGTATGTTAAAAAAGTAGATACTCACCGTAAAAGCCATGAATAATGTATACATGCCTCTTGAGCATAGTGATATTCACGATTAGACTACGGCTCTGATTCAGTACGAGATAAAAAAACCAATGGCAAATAGAGATTTGCTCTTCGCGGTGGCTTGCTTGCTGTGTGCAATGATCACCATTCAATCCGGCGCATCTATTGCTAAGCAACTCTTCCCTTATGTTGGGCCTGAGGGCACCACGGCATATAGACTTGGTTTCTCTGCCCTTATTTTATGTCTTATTTTTAGACCATGGCGGCATGTACCAAAAAAATGGGGGCCAATTGTCGTCTACGGCCTTTGTCTAGGCGGAATGAATATTACTTTTTATTATGCAATAGAGCGTATACCTCTTGGAATTGGTGTTGCCCTTGAATTTACCGGTCCTCTTGCAGTTGCTTTATTCTCGTCAAAACGAAAACGTGACTATTTATGGGTTGTCTTTGCTATCGCGGGCATTGTACTGCTTCTCCCTGATATGAGTGCTCAAGAAGGGCTCGATCCAATTGGTGTTACTCTAGCCTTAATCGCAGGAGGGTTTTGGGCGGGGTATATTCTGTTCGGTAAAAAAACCGGTAATCAAAGCTCAGGGGGGGCAACCGTTGCGATTGGTATGGCGGTTTCAGCACTCGTGTTAGTGCCATACGGTGCAGCCTCACAAGGTGCTGCATTGTTGGACTGGAAGCTTATTCCTCTAGGTATTATGATTGGTATTTTATCAAGCGCACTACCTTATAGCTTAGAAATGGTTGCGCTTAGAAATATGCCTGCACAGGGATTCAGTATCATGATGAGTTTAGAACCAGCCGTTGCCGCTGTAGCTGGACTTATCATCTTAGGTGAACTATTGACATTGTGGCAATGGTTTGCTGTTTTCAT
>Ga0209992_10001745_pt1 | contig 21776 bp, 24 predicted proteins | sample 2SBtaG_2_FD_182564 | JGI IMG/M metagenome (GOLD analysis project Ga0209992, IMG submission 182564) | Deep subsurface microbial communities from Kolumbo volcano to uncover new lineages of life (NeLLi) - 2SBTROV12_ACTIVE470 metaG (SPAdes)... | ecosystem: Environmental > Aquatic > Marine >... | reverse complement strand
GCGAAGTATTCAATGTCACTTTGGAAGACGTTGCCACCGCGACTGCCATCGCGCTGAATGCTGACAAACTGGTATTCCTGATGGACACCGATGGCGTACATGATAAAAAAGGCGAACTGCTGAGTGAACTCACTGCTGCGCAATCGCAAAAGATATTATCCTCAAAGCAGAAGCTGCCTGATGATGTCAGCATTTTCCTGCCCTGTGCGGTGCGCGCATGTGAAGGTGGTGTAGAACGCACCCACCTGATCAGCCGCCACACCGATGGCGCGGTACTGCAAGAACTATTCAGCGATGACGGTATCGGCACGATGGTGGTCGATAGCACACTCAACACACTGCGCGAAGCCACCATAGAAGACATCGGCGGCATCCTCGAAGTGCTTAGACCGCTCGAAGAAAAAGGCATACTGGTACGTCGCTCTCGCGAACTACTGGAACGCGAAGTAGACCGCTTCGTGGTGCTGGAACACGACCACCGCATTATAGGCTGCGCCGCGCTCTACCCCTTCCCCAGCGCAGCCTCTGCCGAACTCGCCTGCCTTGCCGTCGAGCCGCAGAGCCGTGACCGGGGATATGGCGAAGTCATCCTCAAACACATGATTTCCATCGCCAAGTCGCAGAAGGTGAAAAAGCTGTTCGTCCTCACCACGCGCACCGCGCACTGGTTCATCGAACGCGGCTTCAACGAAGCCAACGTCACCACACTGCCCTCGCAGAAGAAGTCACTGTATAACTGGCAGCGCAGGTCTAAGGTGTTTGTGCGGAAGATTTGAGGCAGTGGAAGTTGGTGCGTGGCATCCAAATTTACCGTTTTTTTATGATGGGTATCGCGTTGCTCAACCCATCCTACGCTTGCTAAGATTTTGATTATTTATTCCCCTGTGCACCGCCGAGTAGCGGAAAACAGTCAGGGGATTTCGGCGAGGACTGTCTGAGCGCGTAGCGCGAGTTCCGCAGCCGCCTGACTGTTTGAGCAACGCAGGGTACCCGAAGGGCGGTAAACCGGGGTCGCCTTTTCTTTGGTTACTTTCTTTTGGCGACGCAAAAGAAAGTAACTAGCTGCCGGTCTACCACCGGCGGTTTTGACTTTGATTAATGGGTAGCCATCAGACTAAGCTGTCCAAAAACAACAACCCACCCTACTCTATTGTCTTCTCCAGCCGCCCGACCAACCACACCAATCCCTCGTAGGATGGGTTGAGCAACGCGATACCCATCAATCAACAGGCTTCCTTTCACCACACTCTATTTCTTCTGCCATATCCCCCGCCCAATCAATCGGTAAAATTCCTGCTCGCACATAATGCTGAAACGACGAATATTCCCACTCTGACACTTGGTTCACCCAACCATGCTTAACCGGGTTTATGTGGATGTAATCGACATGCCGCGCATAGTCCAAATCATCACGAATAAGGTGCTCCCAATACTGCCGCTGCCAGATACCACGTTCGCCTTTGGATTGGCGACTCACAGAGCGATTTTCACCAATCGGCACGCCTCGTGAAAACACGGTTTTGATTAACCGCCATCGTGTAGAAAAATTACTGTCTCCATCAGGCAACGTCCAAATGCAGTGCAAGTGGTCCGGCAAAACAACAATGGCATCAATCGTGAAGGGGTGATGTTTTTGCACGTATGCAAATGAGGTTCTGAGCAGATCGATTTGATCAGTCAATAAGGTTGATGAACGATCCGCCAAGTTGACCGTAAAGAAATAGCTTGCGCCAGAAACAATGCTGCGACGGTAGTTTGTCATGTTTGAAATGATGGGTGTCGCTGCGCTCGACCCATCCTACGCCCTACTTTGTTTTTGATTCTGATGGCTATCGCTACGCTCAACCTATCTACTCTATTGTCTTCTCCAGCCGCCCGACCAGCCACACCAGTATGACCACCGGCACACCAATCAAGGCGGTAGTGTTGAAGAACGTGACGTAACCCCAGGCATCAACCATCTCGCCGGAGAATCCGGCGACGAACTTCGGCAATAGCATCATCACCGAGCTGTACAGCGCATACTGCGTGGCGGAATACGCGCGGTTTACCAGCCCTGACAGATAGGCGACGAACGCCGCGCTGGCAATACCGCTGGCAAGGTTGTCCGCCGAGATTGTAAAGACCAGTCCGGTCACATCATGACCGCGCCCGGCTAACCATGCGAACAATAGATTGGTCGCCGCAGAAAGAATGGCACCCAGCATAAGGATGCGCAGGTTGCCAAAGCGGATACTCAACACGCCGCCGATCCACGCACCGGCGATGGTCATGATGACGCCATAGACTTTAGAGACGGTAGCGACTTCGTCTTTGGTATAACCCATGTCGACATAGAACGGGTTGGCCATGATGCCCATGACGACATCCGAAATACGGTAGCTTGCGATCAACGCCAGCAACAGCAGTGCATGCCAACCATAGCGCGAGAAAAAATCGGCAAACGGTCGTACCACCGCGTGAGCAAACCAGTGCAGCGCACCCTGTATGCCGCCACCCAATATGCGTTCGGGTGCGCCCCCTTCCGCCACTTCGGGTTCGCGGATGATTAATGTGGTGATGACACCCACGCCCATCAGCGCTGCCATGACGAAGTATGCCACCTGCCAGGGAGCTTGCTCGTATGTCACCTCGGAAACATCCACGCCTGCTGCGATCCACAACACACCGGCGGATGCGGTGATCATGGCGAGGCGATAGCCGGTCTGGTAAGTCGCTGACATGGCGGCCTGCCATTCCTGCTTCACCGCTTCGATACGGTATGCGTCCAGCGCGATATCCTGTGTCGCAGATGAAAAGGCCACAAGGATGGCGAATAATGCGATGTTGTCGAGACTAAGCGCCGGGTCGGACATCGCCATGCCAATCAAGCCGGTAATGATGCCTGCCTGCGCCAGCAACATCCACGCTCGACGATGACCGAAAGTGCGGGTTAGAAACGGTAGTTGCAATCGGTCTACCAATGGCGACCATGCCCATTTGAATCCATAGGCGAGGCCGATCCAACTGAGGTAGCCGATGGTCGTGCGGTCTATGCCTGCCTCACGCAGCCAGAATGAGAGTGTTCCCAGTATCAGCAGCAAAGGCAAACCGGCCGAGAAGCCGAGGAACAACATGCCAATCACACGGGGTTGGGCATAGACACGCATCGCGTCTACCCATTTCGTCACGGTTATGTTGCCCGTACTTTCAGTCATCCTTGCTTTTTGAAACGATACACCGCCGAGCTGCCGAGTAGGTTGGGCAGTAGGTTCACTTCACCGCCGCTGTCGCTCATCACACGGCGTTCCAGTATATGCAATTTTTGTACGGCGCAGAAATCTTCGAAGTCGTGCAAGGTGCACAGATGCACATTCGGTGTGTCATACCACTGATAAGGCAGGTTATCCGATACCGGCATGTTCCCGCGAATTACATTGAGCCGCGCCTTCCAGTAACCGAAGTTGGGGAAGCTGACGATGGCGGCACTGCCTACGCGAAGGATTTCCTGCACCAATGCTTCGGTATGACGCATGGCTTGCAGTGTTTGCGACAGGATCACGTAGTCGAATGACTGTGTTTCGAAACCCAGCAGGCCGGACTCGAGGTCGCCCTGAATCACGTTCACATTGTTCTTGATGCACGCGACGATATTGGCATCGCTAATCTCCACGCCATAGCCGCGCACCTTGCGCGTATCCCGTAAAAAGCGCAGCAGACTGCCGTCGCCGCAACCAAGGTCGAGTACGGATGCGCCTTGCGGTATCCATTCTGCAATGGCGGCGAAGTCAGGGCGTGCCGCCGCTAACTCGTTATGATAGTGTGCGCTCATGCCGACACCTCTGATGCAATTTTTTCAAGATAGGCGCGCATCACGTCATGGTAATGCTCGTGCTGCATCAGGAACGAGTCGTGTCCGTGCGTTGAGGCTATCTCTGCATAATTGACGTTGCAGCGATTATGCAGCAAGGCCTGTACGATCTCGCGTGAACGATCCGGCGAGAAACGCCAGTCGGTGGTGAATGACACCACCAGAAAATCTGATTTAGCCACGGAAAACGCTTTGTCGAGATCACCATCGTACTTACGCGCCGGATCAAAATAATCCAGCGCCTTGGTCATCAGTAAATAGGTATTGGCATCGAATCGCGACACGAATTTATCACCCTGATAACGTAAATAGGATTCGATCTCGAATTCGATCTCGTAGTTATAACCAAGCTTACCTGCGCGCAGACTGCGACCGAATTTATCAGCCATCGCATCGTTGGAAAGATAGGTGATATGACCCAACATCCGCGCCAGCCGAAGTCCGCGTTTTGGTACGACGTCGTGCTGATAAAAATCCCCGCCATGAAAATCAGGGTCGGTCAGGATTGCGTTCCGCGCTACATCGTTAAAAGCGATATTCTCTGCAGTCAGGTGCGGTGCGGCAGCGATCACCATCGCGTGGCGTACCCGCTCTGGATAGGAAAGCGACCACTGCATCGCTTGCATACCGCCCAAACTGCCACCCAACACGGCGGCGAATTGTTTGATGCCTAGCGTATCTGCCAACCGCGCCTGTGACTCCACCCAGTCTTCCACCGTCACCACCGGAAAATTCGAACCATAGGGCTGACCGGTTTCCGGGTTAACACTCGAGGGCCCTGTTGACCCGTGACACCCACCAAGATTGTTCACGCCGATCACAAAGAATTTATCCGTATCAATAGGTTTGCCGGGGCCGATCATGTTGTCCCACCAACCCACACTCTTGGTATCGTCGGCGTAGTAGCCTGCGACATGATGATTACCCGATAAGGCATGGCAAACCAGGATGGCATTGGACTTGTCAGCATTCAGTGTGCCGTAGGCCTCATACACCAGATCATAGCTGGATAGCACCGCACCGCTGCTACATGTCAGCGGCGCGTCGAAGTGCGCAGTCTGTGCGCTGACTATCCCAATGCTATTTGATGTATCCAAAATTCTGCTCCAAAAACAAAAAACCCATCAGCTCTCGCGGGACGGGTTGCCTCGCTTTAGCTGGTATGTTTTGAGTGCCCCGCAAGCTGATGTCAAATCGGCACTGGTTATAAGTCTCCGTGTTTTAGCGATGCCTGTCAATAATTACACAAACCGGCATCAGGTGACGTATACGTTCTATTCTTTATCTATTATGTCCATTTTTGTTTACATTTTTTATCACTTTTTATTCATTTTTACCATTTATGAGCGTTTACGTGGACACTCTTTTTTAGTGCAATCCCCGTAGATGTGCAATGAATGTTCGCGTATGGCGAATCCGTGTTCGGTAGCCACTTTCTCCTGACGTGCCTCGATGGATTCATCCTGAAACTCTTCGACATGACCGCATTGTAGACAAACGATGTGGTCATGGTGATCGCCGTTGTTCAGTTCGAATACCGACTTACCGCCTTCGAAATGATGGCGCACCAGTAATCCGGCTTGCTCAAATTGTGTCAACACACGATAAACCGTCGCAAGTCCGATGTTTTCACCGCTATCCAGCAGGCTTTTATAAACATCGTCCGCACTCCAGTGGCGCTCTTCACTTGTTTCAAACAAGTTCAGCACTTTGAGGCGTGGCATGGTTGTTTTCAGACCCGCCTTATTCAAATGTTCAGGATTTTCCATGAGTTCTAGTGTAGCCGAAAATCACCACAAATGAAAATTACTTGCATTTGCGAATAAGAACGATTATCATTCTTACGAACTGCTAAGGAGAACCAAATGAACAAACTACTATTCATCGCACTACTCTTGCCACTTAGCGCATTTGCTAAAGACTATGTGGTCACCATCAAGGATCACAAATTTTCACCTGTCGAAATCACTATCCCGGCCAACGAAAAAATCAAATTGATCGTCAAGAATGACGACCCCACACCTGAAGAGTTCGAGAGCTACGAGCTTAACCGCGAAAAGATCATCGCCGGTAACCGGAAAGCCACGATCTTTATCGGCCCGCTAGAGCCAGGTCGCTATCCCTTCTTCGGGGAATTCAACCCTGACACCGCTCAAGGTGCCATCATCGTAAAGTAAGGAGTCACAATCATGTTTGCTACTGCTGTTATCGTTTTTCGTGAGGTGCTGGAAGCATCACTGATTATTGGCATCCTTGCCGCCGCAACGCGCGGGCTGCCCAATCGCAGAATTTGGTTAACCGGCGGTGTCATCGTCGGCCTGCTTGGCGCAGGTTTGGTTGCCGCTTTCACTGATGTCATTGGAGACTGGGCCAGCGGTGTCGGGCAGGAGTTATTTAATGCAACGGTTTTGGGCATCGCGGTGCTGATGCTGGCTTGGCACAACATCTGGATGTCATCTCACGGTGCGGCACTTGCTGCTGATGCCAAGTCGGTTGGGAAGTCGATTAAGGACGGTAAAAGTGCATGTTCTATTCTGCTAATTATTGTTGGTCTGGCAGTACTTCGTGAAGGCTCTGAGACTGTATTGTTCCTCTACGGTATTTCTGCAATCAATCCCGACGGACAATTTGCAATGGTATTAGGCGGGCTAATTGGCATACTCAGTGGAGCGTCATTAGGCTACATCCTGTATGCCGGATTACTGCGTATTCCGTTGCGCTGGTTCTTTACTGCAACAGGTTTAATGGTATTGATGTTGGCTGCTGGCATGGCCTCACAATCAGCAGGCTTCCTGATTCAGGCAGATATGATTCCTAGCCTTGCCGCGCCACTATGGGATAGCTCGGCAATAATCTCTGAATCATCTGTTCCGGGTATGCTGTTACAAGGTTTGATCGGCTATGACTCACGTCCTGCGGGTATGCAAGTTGCCTTCTACATCGTCGCACTGGTCATGATCGCAACTGGAATGAAATGGGTCAGCAAACCTCAAAGAAAGGTCCAAGCATGAGTAGCACTTTAAAATTTATACAACTTACTCTGCTCCTGACATCAATCTCCATCGCTTCAGCCATTGCAGGTCCAGCAGACTATATTTATACCCCGATGGTTGAATTCGGCGAGCGTGAGATCGACTTTAAATATGGCTCATCTGCCTTACCAAACGCACGGCACAAGCAGGCAATTGGCATCGGATTTGGCATAGGTGTCACTGAATATTGGTTCACCGAAGTTGCATATAAAGATAAACGCAATGGCGGCAAAACCGTTCAGCAGTTGGAATGGGAAAACAAATTTCAGCTCACCGAAACAGGAGAATTTGCTGTTGATGTCGGCATGATGACCGAAATTGAGATGCCACTAACATCGGGCCAACCCTGGACGGTCAAAGTCGGTGGCTTGGCTCAAAAAGATATCCAAAAAGTACAACTGAACGGAAACTTGCTTCTCAAGCAGGACTTCGGCTTGCCGGGGAAATCATTCGACTTGTTGCTGAATTATCAGTTACAAGCAAAGTACCGCCTGCAATCATCTTTTGAGTTCGGCGCGCAAGGTTTTGGCAGCTTGGGGAAGTGGAATGATTGGAGCCAGCAATCCAGACAAGCTCATTTCATAGGCCCAGCGATATTCGGCAAATTGAAATTCGGGGCTCACCGTGCAATCAAATACAACGCTGCATGGTTACGCGGCACCAGCCCTAGCGCGCCTGACAATACACTCAGAGTTCAGATTGAATATGAGTTTTAGGCATTCAATTTACCCAGTAGATCTCGTATCTTCATCGGATCATCTGTGCGCAGTATCTTTTGGGTCAGACTGGTTATTTCTGTCAGACTGGTAGTAAGCACGCGTTGCTTGACGTTAGGCACTTGCGCCGAAAACATTGAGAACTGACGCAAACCAAGGCCAAGCAATAATCGCGTATAAGTCAACTCACCCGCCATCTCTCCACAAACCGACACGGGCATATTAAAACGGTTGGCTGTGCGAATAATATGCGACAATAACTCCAGCACAGCCGGATGCAGTGGGTCATATAGATGCGCCACGTCTTCGTCGGTACGGTCTATCGCCAAGGTATATTGAATCAGATCATTCGTGCCGATAGACAGGAAGTCGAGTTTTTTGACAAACGATTTCAGCACCAATGCGGCAGCGGGTATCTCGATCATGCCGCCAATTTTGATATCCCGATCATAAGGAATGCCTTCGCCATCAAGTATCTGCTTGGTCGCGTCAATAAATTGCAGTGTCTGTTTAAGTTCAGATACACCGGATAACATCGGAATCAGTAACTTGATGTTGCCGTAGTGTGAGGCGCGCAACAATGCCCGTAACTGGGTACGGAATAGCTGCGGCTCTGCTAGACAGAAGCGAATTGCCCTCAACCCCAACGCAGGATTATTGGCGACTCGTTGAGTGCCGTGCAATTGCTTGTCACCACCCAAATCAAAAGTACGGATGACAACCGGCTCTCCATCCATACCTTCTGCAGCAGCTCGATAGGCCGTGAACTGTTCTTCCTCGTCGGGTAGATTGTCGCGGTTCAGAAACAGAAATTCACTTCTGAACAAACCGATGCCGGTCGCGCCATTCTCTTTGGCTTCACCAATATCTTCAGGCTTTTCGATATTCGCATGCAGCTCGATGAGCTTACCATCCAACGTGTTGGCGCGTGCAGTACGCAACCGCTTCAGCTTTTTGCGCTCCAGCTCCCACGCGCTCTGGCGTAATTTGTATTCTGCAAGAATCGCTTTGTCTGGATTAACGATCAGCACTCCCTGCTCACCGTCCAGAATCAACATATCATCTTCGTAAATCAGTTCACGAGCGTGGTGCAGGCCGACCACACACGGGGTGTTCAGGCTGCGCGCAACAATCGCAGTGTGAGAGGTTGCACCGCCTACATCGGTGATGAATGCACAAAACTGGTGTGGTTTGAATTGAATCAGATCAGCAGGGCTTAAATCATGCGCGACCAAAATCGTCTGTGCATCCTGCCGCTCCGCAGGTAGTTGATGGCCGGGCTGCCCCTGTAATTGCTTGAGCAAACGTTCAGACACCTGCCTGACATCAGTTTGGCGCTCGCGCAAATAGGCATCTTCGAATTCGTTGAACTGCTCAACCAAAGTGTCAGTTTGTACTTTAAGCGCCCACTCGGCATTGCATCCTTCGCTGGAAATCATCTCGCGCGGTGCGACACTCAACTGCGGGTCGTCAAGAATCATCTGGTGTAACTCAAGAAAAGCGTCAAATTCTGCTGCCGCATAAACCGGACGATTACTGCGCAAGGTTTCCATTTCATCCCGCGTTGCCTGCAATGCGGCATCAAAGCGTGCGATCTCTTCAGCCAGGAATTTTTTTGGCAAAACGTAATGTGCAACCTCCAGCGAGGTATGCGAAACCAGATGCGCATGACCTATGGCGATACCGCTGGATACTGCAATGCCATGTAGCGTAAAGCTCATTGCTATTCTCCAAGAACTGTTACGAGCAAGCCAAGGTGCAAGGCGCCCGATTGAAAGTTACCCGACTGTAAACTATTCGTAGAAATCATTCGCCTTCTCCGAAATAATCATTGATCAACGCCCGCAAAGCCTGCATCGCTTCCTCTTCGTCAGGGCCATCGATTTCAATGGTAACTGTTGTGCCTTTGGCTGCGGCGAGCATCATCACACCCATGATGCTTTTCGCATTTACGCGACGCTTATCGCGTGACATCATCACTTCACTTTTATAACTGGCGGCCAGTTGGGTCAGTTTTGCCGAAGCACGCGCGTGCAGTCCGAGCTTGTTGATAATCTCAATTTCCTGTTGCAACATCTTAACCTTCCATTTGCACGATACATCCCCGACCACCTTCGACGGCGACTTGAGCTAACTCCGACATGGATTTTTCAGGATGACACACCACCCTTAACAGCATCGGCAGATTCAATCCCGCCACACCAATCACGCTCTCGTCATGACAGAGCTGCCTGCCGATATTACTTGGCGTTGCACCGAACACATCCGCCAGTATCAACACCCCTCCACCAGAATCCAGTTGTTTGATGAGTGCCTGCCCATCAATCAGCTTTTGCTTCGGATCATCGCCTGCGAATACCGACAGCACTTTCAGGTTATCCGGCACCTCACCCAATACATGCTTGACACAGTCGACAAAGCTGTCGCCGAGTCCGTTATGCGTTACCAACAAAATACCGACCACTTCAATTCTCCTTAGCCTAGATCAGGCGCATGATATAGCCCAGCAGCAATATACCGCCCAGCAGTATGATCCAACCATATCTGGCAAACCATCGTAGTGCATTTTCTTTCTCAGCATCATGTTGCTCTTCTTCAGCCACAATCTTGCCAATCTTGCGTAATGCATTGATACCCGCCTCACGGCGCACATTCTTATCAATGTCACCTTGTTCAGGTTCGCTCATTACTTAACCTCTGGTCGCAAGTGCTTATCCGCAAATTTTAATCTTTTATTCAGAGCTGCAGTAACATGAACTTTTCCTTGTGCATCTACCAGCATTGCCTCCTGCAATGCCATTGCATTCGCCCTAGCTCGCCAACCTCTGACACCGGAAATGAACAAGGGTTTAGATGCCACATCCGACATCACCCCCGCGCGAGGGCCACGCGTCAATACCGTTACTCCTTGCACGCCATGCACAGGATAACCGCTACCCGGATTAATCAGATGGCAATAACGTATATTGCCGACCATGAAATAACGCTGATAATCACCGGATGTTCCAATGGCCTCGCCATCATGCAGGTCCATTGAGGCCAGCGCACCCGATTTACGCGGATGCTGAATACCAACCCGCCAGGGACGTTTACCATGCTTACCCATCGCAAGAATGTTGCCCCCAATATTGATTAGCGCGTTTTGGATGCCTTGCTTACGTAGCAAGTCTGCCGCACGATCCAGCGCATAACCTTTAGCATAACCACCCAAGTCGAGTTTGACTGACGGGTTACTACTCTCCACCCGCCCGCGCACGATCTTCAGGTCACTCATCATGGGGTTTTGCTTGACCCATTCCTTGACCTTTTTTTCTTCGGGCTGCGCCAACCTGATCTCGTCAGACTGAAATCCCCATAGCCCGATCAGCCCACCTATAGCCGGATTGAACAAATGCTTCGATTGTGCTGAAAGTCGTGTCGCATCGTTCAATATCTCGACTAACTCTGCTGAGATCGCCACACTCTCGCCCTTGGCAATGGCCGTGTTCAATTCACTCAACTCACTAGGTTGCCAAGCATGCAGCATATCGTGCAAGCGCTGGAATTCATGCATCACCGATGCGGCTCCCTGTCTGGCATGCTCATCAGATTCACCGTAGATGCTCACCTCAACCAAGGTGCCGAACACATAACTCTGTTCCTGATAGGTCGGCGGCTCTTTGTCCTGACACGCGGCCAGCAACAGGGCCGCAACCACCGCAATGAAACGTAACGATATTTTCATCTATTGGGCCTTCATCTATTGCTTGGTTGCAATTTCAATTTCCAATGAAGCAGCCAACATCGCCAACCTTGACACCACACCGTAAGCATAAAAACGGTTGGGCGTATCATCCGGTGCGTTATCGGGATTGGGCAAGGAGCAAGTGGTTTCGAAGGCCAGCGGCTGAAAATGCATCCCAGGCGCGTTTAGATTTTCATGTGCTCCGCGTGCGGTGTGTACACGGTAAAAACCACCGACCACATAACGGTCGATCATGTACACCACTGGCTCGGCAACCGCCTGATTGACATCTTCGAAGGTATACACGCCTTCCTGTATCAGCACATCAGAAACCTGTACGCCCTCTTTAACTACTGCCATCTTGTTGCGCTGCTTGCGGTTCAGGCCTTGTACTTCACTGGCGTCCTTGACGGTCATGATGCCCATACCGTAAGTGCCGGAATCTGCCTTAACGATCACAAAGGGGGCTTCTTTCACGCCATATTCTGCATATTTGGTGCGTATCTGTTGCAGTACTGTATCAACATGCCCGGCCAGGCACTCTTCTCCGATACGCTCATGAAAATCCACCTTGTCACATACCGCAAAGTACGGATTAATCAACCAAGGATCGATATCCAACAGCGTGGCGAATTCAACCGCCACTCCTGCATAAGCAGCAAAGTGCTGCGATTTTCGTCTTGCATGCCAACCAGCCTCAAGCGGGGGCAAAACAGATTGTTCAAGATTCTTCAGGATATCCGGTGCCCCCGAAGAAAGGTCATTGTTGAGTACGATCACGCAGGGGTCGAAATCTGCTACTCCAAGACGGTTACCGGTTCGTACCAGCGGCTCCAATGTCAGCGAATTACCATCGATCAGCTCCAGTGTCTTCGGCTCTGTGATCTCCGGCGACAGCGTCCCGACACGCACATTCATCCCCGACTGTCTGAAGATCGTAACCAATTGAGAGATGTTTTGCAGATAGAACTGATTACGTGTGTGGTTCTCCGGGATCAGCAGTACCCCTTTTGCTTCAGGACACACCTTTTCCACCGCAGACTGCATCGCCAATACGCATAAAGGCAGAAATTCGGAATTAAGGTTATTGAAGCCTCCTGGAAAAAGGTTGGTATCCACCGGTGCGAGTTTGAATCCACTATTACGCAGATCGACCGAACTGTAGAACGGCGGGGTATGATCCAGCCACTTGCCTCGAAACCAGTGCTCGATCGTCGGCATGGCATCCAGAAATCTTCGCTCCAGATCAAGCAGCGGGCCAGTAAGTGCGGTAGTAAGGTGGGGAACCATAATATCAGTGGATTGAATGAATTCACCGCATTTTAGCCGATAGGGCCAATATCAGGATATAAAGCATCGTTCGTGAAGGATGCGCTCACAGTGTTAAAATCGCGCTCCAAAAAATTTCAGAGATAGATTTTTCATGCTTTCCACCGCAAATATCACCATGCAGTTCGGCGCAAAGCCGCTATTCGAAAACGTCTCCGTTAAATTCGGTGACGGCAACCGCTATGGCCTGATCGGCGCCAACGGTTGTGGCAAGTCCACTTTCATGAAAATACTCGGGCGCGACCTTGAGCAATCATCCGGCGAAGTGATGATCGACAAGAGCGAGCGCTTAGGTAAATTACGTCAGGATCAGTTTGCCTATGAAGAGGTGCGTGTGCTTGATGTGGTGATGATGGGACACACTGAGATGTGGGAAGCGATGTCGGAGCGAGACGCAATCTATGCCGATCTGGAGGCTTCCGAAGATGACTATATGCGCGCAGCCGATCTGGAGGCCACCTTTGCCGAGTATGACGGTTATACCGCTGAACCTCGCGCCGGTGAGTTACTGCTAGGTGTTGGCATCCCGCTAGAGCAGCATCAGGGACCGATGCGTGAGATCGCGCCCGGCTTCAAATTGCGCGTGCTGCTGGCGCAGGCATTGTTTTCCAATCCAGATATCCTATTGCTGGACGAGCCGACCAACAACCTCGACATCAATACCATCCGCTGGTTGGAAGATATCCTGAATGCGCGGAACTGTACGATGGTCATCATTTCTCATGACCGACATTTTCTGAACAGCGTCTGCACCCATATGGCCGACCTCGATTACGGCAAGATCACGGTCTATCCAGGCAACTACAACGATTACATGCTGGCCTCGACTCAGGCTCGAGAACAACAGTCTGCAGACAATGCCAAGGCAAAGGAAAAAGTCGCGGAGCTGAAAGCCTTCGTGGCACGCTTTTCAGCCAATGCCTCCAAAGCTAAACAAGCCACTTCGCGGGCGCGGCAGATCGACAAGATCAAGATCGAAGACATCAAGCCTTCTAGCCGCCAGTACCCTTTCATCCGCTTTGAATATGACGACCGCGACAAATTGCATCGCTCTGCTGTCGAAGTGCAAAAGATGGAAAAGGGATTCGACAAGACGTTATTCACCAATGTGAACTTCCGCATCGATTCGGGCGATAAAGTCGCCATCATTGGCCCGAACGGAATCGGCAAGACGACATTGCTGCGCTGCCTGTTCGGTGACCTTGAGCCGGATGCCGGCTTAATCAAATGGACGGACAAAGCCAAGGTCGGCTACTACGCTCAGGATCACGGCGCAGATTTTGCCGAAGACCAACCCATGATGGACTGGATGACAGAATGGCGCGGCCCGAGTGATGACGACCAGATAGTGCGCGGCACATTGGGCCGCTTATTGTTCTCAGGCGATGACGTGAAGAAAAAAGTAAGCGTATTGTCTGGCGGCGAAAAGGGACGCATGCTGTTCGGCAAGCTGATGCTAAAAAAGCCTAACGTGTTGCTGATGGACGAACCAACCAACCATATGGATATGGAGGCGATTGAATCGCTCAATACCGCGTTGGATCTTTTCAAGGGCACCTTGATATTCGTCAGTCATGACCGTGAATTTGTTTCTTCTCTTGCCACACGCATCATCGAAATCTCTGAGAAAGGTGTGACCGATTATCACGGCACCTATGAGGAGTATCTGCGTGACCAGGGCATGGTCGCTTAGCAAGTTGCCGCGCCCGTATGACCATCGGTATTTTCGACTCAGGTGTTGGCGGGCTATCGGTACTGCGCCATATCCGCCAGGTGCTACCTGAAAAAAATCTGATCTACGTTGCCGATTCCGCGTATGCGCCCTACGGTGATAAATCGCCCGAGTTCATTACAACACGTTCGCACACACTGACCCGCTTTTTGATCGACCAAGGTGCGGAAGCAATCGTCGTCGCCTGCAATACCGCCACCGCCGCAGCCATTTCCGATTTGCGTAGTCAGTTCAACCTGCCCATCCTTGGCATGGAGCCCGCCGTCAAACCTGCAGTCGCTGCAACACGTAGTGGTGTGATTGGTGTGCTGGCGACCGTCGGCACGTTGGAAAGCGCACGTTTTGCAGCGCTACTGGAAAGGCATGCCGGTGATGCAGACATCGTCACTCAAAGCTGCCCGGGACTGGTGGAGCAGGTAGAGCAAGGCAATTTGACTGGTAATAATACTCGCGAATTAATCGAGCGTTACACTGCACCGTTACTTGCACAAGGCGCTGACAGCCTGATCCTCGGATGTACACACTATCCTTTTCTGGCACCTATCATCAGTGAGATCGTCGGGGCTGATGTTGCACTGATCGACACTGGCGAGGCGGTCGCCAGTCATTTGCAACGACGTTTACGGGAGGAATTGGCTGACCACGAAATATCGCCTCGAAAAGTATCACCAAGAGTCGCTACAAAGTTTTTCACCAGCGGCGAGGTAACGCTTACCTCAACTGTTACTTCTACATTGCATGGCGAACATGTGTCCGCATTGCCGTTACCGAGTGAATATACTTAACCAGAGCGAATACTCATAATTTCACATCCAGACCCTTTTCATCAGATAAAATCATAGTGCAATAACCTGAGGAACTTTGCATGACCACTCACCGCTATACACTCACTATCTCATGCCCTGACCGTTCCGGCATTATCGCCGAGGTCACGGGTTTCATCGCACAGCACGGTGGATTCATAGTCGAAGCCAGCTACCATACCGAGCAGGAAGCCAAGCTTTTTTTCATGCGTCAGGAAATACTGGCGGGCTCATTACCTTTCGATGCCGATGAATTCCGCAGCCGATTCTCATCACTGGCGCATGAATTCAAGATGAGCTGGCAGCTTTCGGATTCAGCCATCAAAAAACGGCTGGTCGTGCTGGTAAGCAAGCAGGATCACTGTCTCGACGATTTGCTGATGCGTTGGAGGTGCCGCGAGTTGCAGGTAGAAATACCCTGCGTCATATCCAACCACGAAGACTTACGCAGCTTTGTAGAGTGGCATGGCATCCCCTTCATCCACGTAGAGATGACTAACAAGGATACCGCCTTCCAAAGAATCACTGAATTGTTCGACGAACATCGTGGTGATTCCATGGTGTTGGCGCGCTTCATGCAGATACTTCCCCCGGAGCTGTGTCAGCGTTATCCGGGACACATCATCAACATCCACCACAGCTTCCTTCCTTCCTTTGCCGGTGCGAAGCCTTATCATCAAGCCTATCAGCGCGGTGTAAAACTGATCGGAGCGACGTGCCATTACGTTACCGAAGAATTGGATGCGGGGCCTATCATCGAGCAAGACACGGTACGCATCGACCACGGCGACACCCCTGACGATTTAGTGCGTTATGGACGTGACATCGAAAAAACCGTGCTAGCTCGCGGCCTGCGCTACCACGTGGAAGATAGGGTACTGATCTGCGGAAACAAGACCATCGTGCTGCGTTGAAATATGCCATTGCGCTATGCGGATATATACAAAACAGGCTTTGCACCATCACTTAAGCGTAGCCGCATTCTTTTTCGTTTCACTTCTCCCCCTCAACTCACACAGCCAGGGCTGGTCCTTTAAAGAAGTTCGTTCCGAACCGGGTCAATTTGTACTAGGCTTTATTGGTGGCATCGTTGCGCATGAGCTCGGACACTATGCTATTGCCTCATCTAAGGGTTATAAAGTCAGCCACGATGGACTCTCCATCGTCTATCCCGATGCAAACTTCACCCCTGCCGACCACCTGCAAGTCGCCTCTGCCGGATTCCAGACTCAGTGGCTGATGTCTGAGCATGCATTGCGTGACAGTCACTTTAGGGAAAAAAAGGGGATGCACGGAAATATAAGTGCAGGCATCGTCACTGCACACTTGAGCATCACTGCCGCCTACCTTCTCTTTCTGAAAGATCATCATCAGGGCGATGTGGTCGGCATGGCAGATGCCACCGGCCTTTCCAACAATCAAGTGGCACTGGCGCTGGCCATACCCGGTGCGCTGGATGCCTGGCGACTATTTGGCAATGATGTACCTGACTGGGTGCCGGGATTATCCCTGATAAGTAAGGGAATAGGCATGGCTTGGGTGTGGACTTACTGATGCCCCTTCAATGCAGCGTTGCAATAGTAACCACCCCCCTTTCTATGCTATAGAATACGTACATTAGCTCTACACTTGGAAGCAGATTGACATGATACGTAGCCTGATACTTTCCATTCTACTCATACTGCCGATGTCCGCGTATGCTGATGCTTGCGATTCGGCAGAGCCTGAAGATTTCCTGAGCTTCTTCTTTCACTTTTCGGGTAGCAAAAGTTTTTCTGCAAGCAGGACTGTTTACCCGTTGAAAGTTGTCATACAGGTTTACGGTATAGATGAAATGGGCAACGACCTCTCCGTCTCAGGCGTTTCATATCGATCAAAACAGCAAGATGCAAGGCTGCCCAGCCTATCTAATTTGCTGCAGGAGGAAAGCCAAGTAGCGAAAGTGCATGAAGGCTCTCCTGATTACTTTGTCGTGCAGGTTTTTGGAGACAATCCCGAAGCGGGCGAAACCTTGCATTTTTCTCGTAAGGCTAATTGCTGGTTCTTGGATGAGAACCGTAAACATTCCTTATCCAACCAACACTGGGTAGATCAACAGGACAGTTCTCAGAAATCTCCTCTGGTGCCACACTTTTACTCTAAGCCCAGCAATCAGGACTTAAAAGCAATGGTAAGAGTGCTGAAACACCTGTCACTGATACAAGACGCTATCTATCTGGGTGCCATTGAAGACGCGAAAGTCGAGCTGAACTATCTTTCAGACAGTCTGAAGGCGAAAAACGATTACGCCATTGAAGGGCGAGAACAAATTGCCCGTGATTGCCGCAAAGTGCTCTCTTTACTCAACAAAAATCGAAGCTTCGATGCTTCATCTATATTGAGTAAAGTTATTCGCGACCTTTGGCGCAAAATCGACTAGCTATACACACGCCCGCAAATTTCGTTAAGATGGGTTACGTCCCCCAAGTATGACGGAGTATCTATTGGCAAGAAGGAGACTTCTCGTGAAACATTTTGCGCTCGCACTGCTTCTATCAATCGTCACCGCCTCAGCACCAGCTTGGGCTGAAGCCGAATTTGACGTCACCTATTGGGATACGGATGAAGGCAGGGCGCTGCAATCCCGTATTCCCGAAAAAGCAGATTACTGGCAATTGATTCCTACCTTTGCCGTACAAATAACCCAATCCTATTGTTCTGTCGCCAGCGCGATTACCGTGCTTAATGCGATGCCGATACAGAAACCTGTCGATCCAACCTACGCACCTTACGCTTTTTTCACCCAGACCAACTTCTTTACGCCCGAAGTGACAGAAATCATCAGCGCGGAAACCGTACTCAAAATGGGCATGACACGAGAAGAGATGACGGCCACCTTAAATGCGCAGGGGGTCAGCGCAAGGTCTGTTGCCGGAGACACTTTTAACGATGGTGACCTGCGCACCTTGCTGCAATACACACTGGGAGATGATGGTCAGTTCGTATTAGCCAATTACTATCGTGCCAGTCTGGGACAGGTAGGAGGTGGTCACTGGTCTGCATTGGCAGCCTATGATGTGGAAACCGACAGTGTGCTGATACTCGATGTCGCAAAGTATAAATATCCCCCTGTTTGGGTAGGCACAAGCACACTGCGAACTGCAATCGCCACACTTGATACCACCAGCAACAAATCACGCGGCTTGGTGATCGTATCCAAGGATTAGCCTCGTACCGGAATCATTCTGCGCATATAGTCAGGACGAAAAAAAGGGCACCTTGCGGTGCCCTGAAATGGAGCTGAGGAGGCAGCTCCGGGAGGAGGCTTTGTTAAACGCTGTAAGCGCGTTCTCCATGAGTTGCGGTATCAAGACCTTCGCGTTCTGATTCTTCGGATACACGCAGACCCAGCACCATATCGACCAACTTGAATAATACAAAGCTGACCACACCTGACCACACCACCGTAAGCAAGACACCAGTGGCCTGAGTCATGACCTGACCCGCCATAGAATAATCATCCACACCGATGCCACCCAACGCAGGTGATACGAAGATACCTGTGCCGATCGCGCCGACGATACCGCCAACTGCATGGATACCAAACACATCCAGCGAATCGTCATAGCCGAGTGACCGCTTCAGACCGGACACTGCCCAGAAACAAACAGGCCCAGCGATCAAACCCAGTGCTATCGCACCCATCGGTCCGACCAGACCGGCGGCAGGCGTTACCGCAACCAGCCCAGCAACCACACCCGATACGATACCCAGCATTGAAGGCTTGCCACGCAGAAGCCATTCAGCATACATCCAGCTCAGCCCGCCTGCTGCAGTTGCAACGATGGTATTGAGAAAGGCCAGTGCTGCACCGCCTGTTGCCTCAAGGTTAGAGCCCGCATTAAAGCCGAACCAGCCCACCCACAATAATGAACCACCTATCATGGTCATCGGCAGATTGTGTGGTGCCATCGGCTCTTTGCCATAACCGATACGCTTGCCGATCACGATTGCACCCACCAAAGCTGCGACACCTGCATTGATGTGTACGACTGTGCCACCTGCAAAATCCAGCGCACCCATTTCAAACAGATAGCCACCGGCTGCCCACACCATATGCGCGATAGGCAAGTACGAAAAGGTGAACCACAGTGCAGAAAACACCATCAAAGCAGAGAACTTGATACGCTCAGCAAAGCCACCGATGATCAGTGCGGTCGTGATGGCCGCAAAGGTCAACTGAAAAGCGACGAAAGTAAGCTCCGGTATCACCACACCCTCGGTAAATGTCTCAGCCATACTATCCGGCGTTACCCCGGCGAGGAACAGCTTGGAGAAATCTCCTATCGCCCAGTTAAGACCACCTCCGTCACCAAAGGCCAGCGAGTATCCATAAACTACCCACAGGATGGCGATCAACCCGAAAATACCGAACACTTGCGACAGCACTGAAAGCATGTTCTTGGCGCGTACTAGACCGCCATAAAACAGTGCCAGACCGGGAACGATCATCAGCACGACCAACAAGGTGGACAGCAGCATCCAAGTGGTATCGCCCTTGTCAGGTACCGGCGTGATAGCTGCCGCGATTTCTTCAGCGTTAACACCCACTGAAAAACCACACAGCATGCCAACGACAACGAGTATTTCAAAAAATCTTTTCATGACGATCTCCTTACAATGCTTCAGAACCGGTTTCGCCGGTACGGATACGGATAACTTGCTCGAGATCAGCGACAAAAATCTTGCCGTCACCGATCTTGCCGGTATTGGCGGCCTTCTCAATCGCCTCTATCGCCTGATCCAGCAAATCCGCTTTGACGGCAGCCTCAATCTTTACCTTAGGTAAAAAATCCACCACATATTCCGCACCGCGATACAATTCGGTGTGACCCTTTTGCCGTCCGAAGCCTTTGACCTCGGTGACGGTGATGCCTTGCACGCCGATGGTATGCAACGCTTCGCGCACTTCGTCCAATTTGAATGGCTTGATGATGGCTGTGATCATTTTCATTTCAATCTCCTAGTTAAGAAGGGCGAAATTGCTCCCGCCCGATGATTGATTACATTGAGTGGGAGACGGAAACCACGCTTTGGCTCTTATCTCCAGTTATGTCGGTATTACTGAACATGACACTCACTGAGTAGCCGCTGAAATCCTTGGAAACACTCAAGTTGTAATCTGCGTAATCAGAAGCGCTGTCGTTGGCAACAGTCTGCTTGCCATAATGGGCTCCCACTGAAATACCCGCATCTTCAATGTCGTAGCTGCCGTTCAATTCTGTATAAGTGGAACCCTCGGAATCAGGATTGCCAAAAAGATCGGTGGTGCTGCGTGAATACTTGGCACTAACCCACTTGTAGCTGACTGAACCATAAAATTCATCTGTATCTGCCGTGATTTGAGGGGCGACATATTCACCGGGATAGTTGTAGCGCAGGAAACCCACATCGTAGCTGACATCCTCAGTGATACTGCCGCCAAATCCTAGGTAGGTATCCACTTCCAAACTAGAACTGTCATATGCTGCTGAGTCGACCAGCCAGCTGATGTTGGAAGCCCATACGCCAGCATATAATCCGCTGCCATGGGCGTAGTCGAAGCCTCCCTGGAGCGCGGCACCGTCATTTGTTTGCGTCACACCTCGGAAAAGATAATCGCTGGTCAACGTGACGTTCGCGCTAACAGGGGATTCTGCCAATGCCAAGCTTGGAATTGCCAATGCGGCAAGCATCATGGAATTAATTAAGTTGCTGTTCATGGTATTTCCTTTCGTTTAAGTAATTAAAGTGAAAATTTACAAATCCACGCTGCTACTAACGCAGCTTCCATGCCAAAGCTAAAAAAAACAATAGATACAATAGCTTAAGAAAAACCCACTAAAATCCAGGCATAACCTTCTGCACCAACAGCAGGCACTTAAAAAGTGCCATGCACACAAGCAGTGCATCGGGATATATTTGTTACACTAAGCAATCAGAGATTTTTCCGGGAGGAATGCAAGATGCTGAACCAGAAATTGTTTGACCAAAAATTCTTTGAAGACATGGCAGGCAAATTAAACGATGCCGTTGCTAACAGTCCTGCGAAAGATTTCGAGCAAAATGCGCGCGCATTATTGGCACAGGGCTTCGCTAAACTTGATCTGGTGACGCGTGAGGAATTCGACGTACAAACACAAGTGCTAGCGCGTGCGCGTGAACAACTCAGCGCATTGGAAGCACGCATCGCTGAGTTGGAAGCGCAGCGTAAATAACATGGGGTTGGCCGTTTTACATAGCCGCGCGCTCTCCGGCATGGAAGCTGCGCTAGTCACCGTCGAGGTGCACATCGCTAACGGCCTGCCCAATTTCACCATCGTCGGCCTGCCTGAAACAGAAGTAAAAGAAAGTAAAGATCGGGTACGCGCCGCTTTACAGAATTGCCAGTTTGAACTGCCTGCACGTCGCATTACCGTCAACCTAGCGCCTGCCGATCTACCCAAAGAAAGCGGACGCTTTGATTTACCGATTGCGCTTGGCATCCTCGCCGCCACCGGACAGATCCCGTCCGACCGACTTGCAGAATACGAATACGCTGGTGAGCTTGCACTGACAGGCGAGTTACGCGC
>Ga0209992_10001743_pt1 | contig 21801 bp, 18 predicted proteins | sample 2SBtaG_2_FD_182564 | JGI IMG/M metagenome (GOLD analysis project Ga0209992, IMG submission 182564) | Deep subsurface microbial communities from Kolumbo volcano to uncover new lineages of life (NeLLi) - 2SBTROV12_ACTIVE470 metaG (SPAdes)... | ecosystem: Environmental > Aquatic > Marine >... | reverse complement strand
TGGGGGGTTCGCCGAGAGCACCGACAGCGCCGACATCGCGAGCGAGGCCCGAAGCGCCGAGCCCAGGGAGTACCAGCGGTACCCGAGCCCGATGGACACGGTGGGGTTCTGCACCCGGTGCCACCACAGCGGCGGGTTGTAGAGCACGTCGCCGGGCTTCAGGGTGAAGCGGTAGCCGCGCAGGTGGCGGCAGGCGGGCATGGCCTCGTAGTCGGGAACGAGCGGGTCGAAGTCCGAGAAGAAGTAGGGCGCGCGGGTCATCGGCGGTCGGAGCACGGGGGCCCAGGACGGCGCGTACAGGATCCAGGTCTTCTCGCCGTGGAGCTGCACGAACAGGTTGTTGCCGATGGCGCAGTGCAGAGCGGTGTCGGTGTTCGCGCCGCCGATGAAGAGCTGGAGCGACGAGGGGCCCGAGAGCGGTCCCTTCCGGGCGCCGAGCCACGCGCGATCGATCTCCGCCAGGCGCTCGGGCGAGCGCTCCAGGAAGGTGAGGAAGCGGCAGTACGCCCGGTTGCCGTCACCCAGGCCGGCCAGCGCTTCTCCCAGGGTGCTGTGGGTGGCGCCCTGATCGCGGAGCACCATCTCGGCCCCCGCCATCTTCATCAGGATGATGGGCTCGTGGCCATGGGCCTCGGCCAGGAACTCCGGGCTCCAGCCGGCCGCGCCCCAGGCCTTGGCGGCCCCCTCGAGGATCACGGGGCGGCCGCGCCTCACGTAGCGGTGCACGAAGTCGGCCGCCGAGATGGCCTGCACGCGCTCGAGCGGCTGCAGGAAGCCTTCGTGGTCCGCCAGCGCCCCCTCGATCCGAGCCGCGGCCCGCTGGCGGGAGGCCTCCAGGCGCGCCTCCAACCCGAGCGCGCCCAGGCAGTGCTGCAGCACCCAACGCCGACCGTAGCGCTGGAGCAGGGGCGCCGGAACCGGGGGGGTGACCTCCACGGCGTGGCTAGTCGGCTGCGGGCTGCGGAGCGTGGACCAGGGCTCGGTCCATGAGGTGGCTCGGCCGCACGTTCCGCAGCGCGGCGAGCATGTTGCCCTTGACCTTGGGGTTCTTGTCGTTGAGCTCGCCGAGGAGCCGCTTGATCTGCTTCCGCTGGAGGTTCTCCTGCGAGCCACAGAGGTCGCAGGGAATGATCGGGAAGGCCATCTCCTCGGCGAAGGCCGCGATCTCCTCCTCGGGGCAGTACACCAGGGGCCGGATGACCACGTTGCGCCCATCGTCGCTGACCAGGCGCGGCGCCATGCTCTTGAGCTGCCCCGAGTAGAACAGGTTCAGCATCAGCGTTTCGATGAAGTCTTCGCGGTGGTGGCCGAGCGCGATCTTCGTGCAGCCCAGGTCGACGGCCGCGTTGTACAGGATTCCGCGGCGCATCCTGCTGCACAGCGAGCAATAGGTCTTGCCCGCAGGCACCTTGTCGATGACCACGCTGTAGGTGTCCTGCTCCAGGATCCTGTAGGGCACCCCGATGGACTCGAAGTAGTTCGGCAGCACGTGGGCGGGGAAGCCGGGCTGCTTCTGGTCGAGGTTGACCGCGACGATCTCGAAGTCGAAGGGCGCCTTGCGCTGCATGAGGCGGAGCAGGTGCAGCAGGGTGTAGCTGTCCTTGCCGCCCGAGACGCAGACCATCACCTTGTCGCCGGGCTCGACGAGCTCGAAGTCGCGCACGGCGGCGGTCACGTGGCGGTGCAGCACCTTCTCCAGCCGGCTGGCCATGGTCACCTCGAAGCGAAGCCGCGTGTTTAACGCACTGGAGCGCGGCTCCGACGCAGAGGGACGTTAAGCGCGGCGCCATGGCTGACGATGGTCCAGAGCTGCGCGTAGTGAACGAGGACGAGCCGGGCCGGGTGGGCTGCCTCCCGATGGTCGGTGGACTCGGGCTGATGGCCTACGGGCTGCTCATCGTGGGCATGGGCACGGTCGGCTTGATCGGCATCACCTGGGTCATCTACACCACCCGGGTCATGGCCCAGCAAGCCGGCAGCGTGCTGATGGGCGGAGCGACCGTGGATGGCTGGCGGCTGCAGGAGCTGCGGGCCTGGGGCGTGCTCGGCGAGGACGTGACGCCGGCGCTCTACCACGACCACTCCAACGCCGGCGACGGCTCCGCGGGGTGCATGGTGGCCGACGACCACGTGCTGGTCTGGGCAGAGCAGAGCCTCACCCAGCGCGTTCCGCTCGCGGGTGCGACGGTGAGCGGCGTGGACGAGGGCCTGGTCACCGTGACGATCGTCAACGGTGGAGACGAGGCCGTGTGCTGGTTCCGCCCCGACGAGGGCGGCGACCGCTTCCTCGCCATGCTGGAGGTCGAGACCCGATGATCCATCTCTCCATCCAGACCGAAGGCGGCGACGCGCGCCCAGGGACGGGAACCTTCACCGCGATCGACGACACCGCACGCATCGGCAAGTCGGTCGCGTGGTTGGTGGGCGGCTTCGTGGGCGCCGCGCTCTGCATCGTGGTGCCGATCCTGCACCTCATCACCACGTGGGCGCTGCCCCTGGCCGGGATCGTGGCCTTCGTGGTCACCCTGCGGACGCGGAGCACGCTCACCGACATCGCGGGCAGCTGCCCGGGGTGCGGGGCCGACATCGCGCTGCGCGGTGGGCAGGCGACCTTCCCGCTCCGGGACGCCTGCCCGGAGTGCCACCGACCGCTGCTGGTGCACCGCACCGAGGAGACCTGATGGCCAAGGGACGCGACAAGCACGACGCTCACCAGGCGGCGCTCGCCGCCCTCGGTCGGGACCTGAGCCGCCGGGCACGCAGCGCCTGCGAGCTCTGCGAGGACCGGACCTCGCTGAAGGTGGTGGAGGTGGCCGGCGGCCCCTCGGACCCCGAGGTGGACTGGGCGCTGATGCTCTGCGAGCGCTGCATCCTGGCGGTGGAGGACAACCGGCGGGCGCCGAGCGCGAACGAGCTGCGCTTCGTGGAAGGCACCGCCTGGTCCGAGATCCGGCCGGTGCAGATCACCGCGGTGCGCCTGGCGCGCAGGCTCGCCGCCGACGACGTGGGCTGGGCACGCGACCTCCTCGACGGGCTGTACCTGGACGAGGCGGTCGAAGCGCTGTTGTGAGCTGCTTCCGGCGGGCGGTCCCGTGAGGCCGCTGCGCGGGGACGCGCTCGCCGAGCGCTTCGTGACCCTCTCGCGGTGGCTGCACCGGTGGCGGCCGCTCTGGACGCACCGACCCTTCGTCGACCGGCCGGCGCCGTGGGAGCCGGATCTGCCGGGGCTCTCACGCACGCTCCGTGGGCTGAGCCTCGAGGAGGCCGAGCGGCTGCACGTCCTGTTGGGGGGACCCGATCCGGAGTGCGGGGTCGCGCCGCTTCCAGCCTGGCTCCAGCGGGCGATTCCGGGGCGGAAGTGGTCGCAGATCGAGGCCTTCGTGGGCGCGGTGGCCGACGCGCCGGTCACCAACTGGGTGGACTGGTGCTCGGGCAAGGGGCACCTCGGGCGCACGCTCGTGCGGACCACCGGGCGACCGGGTCTCGGGCTGGAGCTCGATCCAGCGCTCTGCCGGGCCGCCGACGGGCTCGCGGACACCGTGCGGGCCGACTACCGCACCGTGCCGTGCGACGTGATGGTGGACGGGCCGGCCCTCCCAGCCGACGCGGGCCTCGTGGCGCTCCACGCCTGCGGGGCCTTGCACGATCGGGCCCTGGCTCGCGGACCGGAGGTCGCGTTCGTGGCGGTGGCGCCGTGCTGCTACCACCGACATGCTGGCGAGCGGGTTCCGGCGCGCTCGTCCCTGGGCCAGGCCCACGACCTGTCCCTCGGGCCGTCCGCGCTGCGCTTCGCGACCGCCGAGGAGGTGGCGGCTCCGGAGCGCATCCGCCGCTTCCGACGGCGCCGGTCGGCGTTCCGGCAGGGGCTGGACCTGCTGCTGCGGCAGGCCACCGGGGTCGACGCCTACACCCCGCTGGGCGGCTTTCCCACCCCTTGGCTCCAGCAGGACTTCGAGCACTTCGTGCGCAGTGCCTCGGAGCACCATGGTCTGGCGCTCCCGGCGCGGTGGGATCCGGCGGCCGCCGAGGCGGAGGGATGGGCGGCGTTTGCCGAGATCACGCAGCTCTCCATTGCGCGCACGGTGTTCCGACGGCCGGTCGAGCTGTGGTTCGTGCTCGACCGCGCGCTGTGGCTGCAGGAGCTGGGGATGGAGGTCGAGGTGCGGCGGTTCTGCCAGCGGGCGCGGACGCCGCGGAACCTGCTCATCGTGGGGCGGTCGTGGTCAGGGACCTGGACCTCCCAGGAGCACGTACCCCGCTCCTCGGTAGTCCCCTTCCTCGTCGTCCCCAACGGCCAGCTCGTCGAGCCCGTCGCCGTTCCAATCCCCGATGCACGCGGCCGAGTCGGCGCTCCCTCCGGCGGTCTCGGAGATCGCCCACGCCGACGCTGCGTCTTCCACGTCGTCGACCCCGGAGACATCGGCCGGGATCACGAAGACGCGTCCGGTGTTGGAGTCGCTGTGCATCTCCGCGCCGATGATGACCTCGTCTACACCGTCACCGTCCATGTCACCGCAGCGCCCCACGCTCACACCCACCCTGTCGTAGCGCCCGCTGCCCTGCACGACGGCCTCCGCCACGACGTGGGCGCCGACGGGCCTCGTCGGAAGCTCGCGGATTGCATAGGCCTGACCCGCCTTGGCCTCGTCGAGGTGGGCATTGCTCGCGCCGAACAGGAGGTCGGGCCTGCCATCTGCGTTGCCGTCCGAGACGATCGCCACCGCCCCGCCGAGCCGCTCGTGGTCGTGGCCACGCCACCAGAACTCGGCGTCTGTGTGCACCGTAGACCCGCTGATCGGCCCGAGAAACAGGAAGACCTCACCACCCGACCCGGTCTGGCCCGCGCCGGGCGCCCCCACGAGCAGGTCGTCCAGGCCGTCTCCGTCGACGTCGACGCCGCCGTCCACTGCGGCTCCGAACTCGCGGGTGTCGGTCGCGTACAGGCCGCCATCGAAGTCGGACACGTCCCGGGTGCCAGCCACGAGCTCGTCGAAGAGGTAGATGTCGTCCGTGGTCGGGACCGGGATCACCAGCTCGTCGACCCCGTCGCCGTCCAGGTCGGTGCCCCGCGCCAGCGTGTTCCCGGCCTTCCCCGACCCCCCCACCACGACGAACTCGGCAAGCTGGAGAAACACCTGCCCGGTCAGCGGGCCGAGGACGGCGTACACGGCTCCGGCGCTGTCCCCGTAGTAGCCGGGGGCGCCCACGAGCACGTCGGGCCAGCCGTCTCCGTCCCAGTCGCCCGAGGCAACGGCAGCTCCGGCGAGGTCCGCTGATCCCGAGCCGAGCAGGATGGCCCGCCCCGCCGTGAGGGTCGGGGACGAGGCGTCCAGCAGATACGCGGCGCCCGCGGCGTCGCCCATGGTGTCGTTGTAAATCGCGCCCAGGAGCAGCTCGGTCAGACCGTCACCGTCGTGGTCCCCACCCCACGCCACCTGCGCGCCCGCCCGGTCCCCGGGAGCCTCACCCGACCAGGCCAGCTCGAAGTCCCCGACGCTCGAGCCCCCGATGAGTCCGCACCCCGGCGCCGACCCGTCGCAGTCGTTGTCGGTGGCATCCCCGCAGACCTCCTCAGCCTCTGGGTGCACGCTGGGATCGTCGTCGTCGCAGTCGTCGGCCTCGTCGACGTAGCCGGAGGGGGCCACGCATGCCGTCAGGGTGTCGTCCCCGGTCCCGTGTCCATCGCCGTCGGCGTCGGCGTACCAGGTGAGCTCGCCCGGGGCGTCACCGTCGGCGCAGTCGTTGTCGACCCCGTCCGCGCAGCGCTCCATGCTGTCCGGGCTGACCGCCGCGTGGGCGTCGTCGCAGTCCTGGTCGTCATCGACATACCCAGGTGGCTCGGAGCAGGACTGGAGCGCCACGGATGCGTCACCTCGGCCGTCGCCGTCGCTGTCGCGGTACCACCACGTGCCGGCGTCATCGACGCCGTCGCAGTCGTCGTCCACGCCGTCGCCGCAGAGCTCCGTGGCGCCGGGGTGCACGTCGGCGTCCTCGTCGTCGCAGTCGTGGTGGCCACCGGGCAGCCGGTCGTCGAAGCGGTCGCAGGCCTGCTCGGCACGCGTCAGGTCGGCGTAGCCATCGCCGTCCTCGTCTGCGTACCACCACGGACCCGCATCGCTGTCGCCGTCGCAGTCGTTGTCGATCCCGTCGCCGCAGACCTCGTCCGCGCCGGGGGAGACGGCGTCGTCGGAGTCGTCGCAGTCCGTGCCCGAGGTGAAGGCACCGTCCGGCAGCTCGCACTCCGAGACCCCGACGGTGCCGGGGTATCCGTCGCCGTCCTCGTCGTAGTGGCGGGTCTCCCACTCCGCGTCGGCGCCGTTGCAGTCCTGGTCGAGGCCGTCCGCACAGATCTCCTCGGCTCCGGGATGGACGGTCTCGTCGCCGTCGTCACAGTCCCAGAGGTTGTTCCCGCGGTCATCTTCGGGAGCGATGTACCCAACCGGTGGGGTCACGGCCACGACCCAGTCGTCCCGAAGGGCCCAGCCGTCGGCGTCGGCGTCGGCGTGGAACCTGGACGTCTGCTCATCGCCGTCGACGGACGGTGCGCCGTCCTCGGGCGCCACCACGCACGCCACGAGCCCGACGAGAGCAGGGAGTGGGAGCATGGGGCACTGTAGCTGAGCCGCTGCCAGGCGGGTGGAGCGCGAGGTCCGGCATCTCAGCGCCAAATGCGTGCATTGAGCTGCCGGACCGGGAGCCCGAAGCGGTCATCGAGCCGAGCTGATCCCCGCTCGGGAGGCACCGGAACCCACGTTTTGCGGCTGGGAAGGCCAGGGAAGCCACGTTTCTCTTGCTCGAGACGCCGTCCACGCCCTCTTCGGGCCCTGTTTCGCGCAGATCTGGCCCCGCGAGGGCCCGAAACGTGGTTTCCCGACCGCTCCGGGCTCGCCAACGTGGGTTGCGGGCCGCTCCCACCCGCTGAACCCCCGCGACCTGTGGAGGCCGTAGGAGGGGTAGGACGGGGTGTTCCGACGGACGGTGGAGCTGTGGTTCGTGCTCGACCGCGCGCTGTGGCTCGAGGAGCTGGGGATGGAGGTTGAGGTGCGTCGGTTCTGCCGGCGGGCGCGGACGCCGCGGAGCCCGCTCATCGTGGGGCGGCGGAGCTGAGGCCGGGGGCCGGCTTCTTCAGCAGCCTGCTGCCTTGTCCGCCGCGAGCGTGAGTCGTACCCAGCGGACCTCGTTGCGCTCGGACACGCTTTCGTCGGGCTTGTGCTCGCCGGTGTCGACCCCTTGGCCGGTCGGTGATCCCCTGGCGTTCCGCGACGTTTTCTCCCTCCCGCCTTCGTCATCACGATCGGTCGGTTCGCTGCCTCGATGTCTGGCGCGGTAGGCTCGCGCCAGCTCTGTCGGAGTCCAGCCGACTGGGCGCGTTGTCTTGGAGTCGCCGTGCTCGTGTCTGACGTCCTACGCTCGGTTTCGAGCGCCCGTGTCACACCCTAGATCGGCTTCCCACGCGCCTGCCGGTTCCACGGCGTGATGAAGTGCTCCCACAACAGGGTGCTCTGGTCGGCCGGGTCGAGCTGCAGCAGCTCCCCGTCGAGCTTGCGGAGCTGGAGGAGGTTGTGGATCTCGAGCGACGCCGCGCGCAGCTCCGTGAGCGGGAGCCGCCACAGCTCGCGCTCGCCTTCGTGCACGCTCAGCGCCTCGGCGGACAGCCGCAGGAGGCCCTCGGCCACCAGCTCGGTGGTGGTGGTGTCCCCCACCCGCCCGATCCGGGCGCGCCCCTCGAGCACGACGCCGGTGCACTCGAAGACCGCGCGGTCGAGCACCGGCGGCCTCCCGTAGCGCGCCTCCAGCCGGTCGTAGGCCTGGGAGACCGTGAGGTCCTCGGTCTGGGGGTTCGCAGCCACCAGGCGGTTGGTGATCTCCAGGGTCCAGGCCGCTCCGCACGCCCGACAGGCCACGCCGTTCCCGTCCTCGGTCACCCGGAGGCCTTCTGGCTCCAGGCAGGCGGGGCACGCCCAGAGATAAGCGGGCAGGCCCTCGGCCAGCCGCCGACCCCAGGTCCACGTGTCGAAGCCCTCGCGGGCGAAGCGGTCGCCGTCGATCACGATCTGCTGGCGCACCACGGCCACGATCTCCTCGTCGGTGGAGCCCGAGAAGTCGAAGGGCTCGGAGTACTCGAGGTGCACCGGGACGAGCCGCGTGCTGGTGGCCCAGCGCGGGCGCCAGAGGTGGCCGGACGCGACCCGGCAGAACACCACCGGCGGGTAGCCCAGCTCGCGCACGAAGCGGCCGATGCCGTCGCGCACGTGCTCGTTGCGCCCGTCGAAGGTGCGGCTGCCCTCCGGGAAGATGACGACCGGCTGGCCGTTGTCGACGAGCTCCTTGACCCGGTCGGCCGACGCGTCGTCGCGCACGAACTTCTGCTTGGGGAAGGCGCCCTGCAGCCCGATGAACCAGCCGAGGAAGCGCATGCGGAAGAGCTGCGCCGAGGCCATGTACCAGGCGGGCCGGCGGCACTGGTACCCCACCCACCAGGGGTCCAGAGCCGAGGTGTGGTTGGGGAGGATGAGCACCGGGCCGCGGCGGGGGAGGTTCTCGGCCCCGCGGACCCGCAGCCGGAACCACGGCGTGACGAAGAGCGGCATGAGCAGGTGTCGGATGAAGACGTACATGCAGAGTCGCTGGACACCGGCAAAGCGCGCGTACTGCCACCACATTGCTCGGGCTTAGCCGGCTCGCCACGCGCTGTCAGCGGTCGGGATCCACCCCACACGGGCCGTTCTCTGGGCATGGCGCCTGCTCGCCCTCGCCGGTAGCAAGGAGCGATGCAGATCGAACGCTCGGAGCTCTGGATCGTGACCCGCTTCGCCGAGGCCCAGGAGGTGCTCTCGTGGGCCGTGGTCGGCGGGGGACGCCGCCGCGCGACCACCGTGGCCAACCGCTACGTGAGGCGCGCCGACCTGCCCGAGCACGTGGACCCGGAGGGCAAGCTGGTCGCGTGGATGGCCGAGGCCGGCCTCCAGGACGCCGTGGGCATGATGACCGCTACCCGGCTCGACGGGCTGCAGGACGTGACCCGCACGGTCGACGGGGTGACCGCACGCGCCCTGGTCACCGCGGGCCTGGGCAACCGGCTGCGAGCCGGCGACCCGCCGACCATGGCGGTGACCGGCACCATCAACACGCTGGTGCACGTGGACCAGCCGCTCTCGGAGGCGGCGCTGGTCGAGGCCCTCGGCCTGGTGGTCGAGGCGAAGACCGTGGCGGTGCTGGAGGCCGGGCTCCGGAGCGCGGTCTCCGACGGCGTGGCCAGCGGGACCGGCACCGACTGCGTGGTGGTGGCCTGTCCCCCGGGCGGCCGCGAGCCGTACGCCGGCAAGCACACGGCGATCGGCGCAGCGGTGGGGGCGGCCGTTCTGGAGGCCACGCGCGCGGCCGTGGCGCGCTGGATGGCGCTCCATTGACGCTCGCGCTGGCGGCTGGGGCGGCGCTCGTGCTCGACCTGCTCCTGGGCGAGCCACCGGCCGCCGCCCACCCGGTGGTGTGGATGGGTCGGGCGATCCGAACCCTGCGCGACCGGGCGCCGAAGCGCGGCCGCTTCCTGTGGGGGCTGCTCGTTGCGCTCGTGCTGCCCGCGGCGTTTGCGGGCCTGGCCTGGGGCAGCACGCAGCTGCCGTGGGTGGGGCCCGTGTTCGCGGTCTGGTGGATCTGGAGCGGCTTCTCCATCCGGGTGCTCGGCGAGGCGGGGCTGCGCGTGGGCGAGGCGGTGAACGGGAACGACCTCGAGGGCGCGCGGGCCGGGCTCGCGTGGCTCTGTTCCCGCGATCCGAGCGGGCTCGACGGTCCAGCCCTCGCGGCGTCGGCCATCGAGAGCGTGGCCGAGAACGCCTCGGACAGCGCGGTGGCGCCCGCCTTCTGGCTCGCGGTCGCCGGCGTGCCGGGCCTGGTCGCGTACCGGTGCATCAACACCCTCGACGCCATGGTCGGCTACCGCGACCGCTACCCCTGGCTGGGCAAGGCGAGCGCGCGGATCGACGACGTGCTGAACCTGGTGCCGGCGCGGCTGACCGCGCTCTTGATGGTGGTGTTGGGCGGCGGCGCTCCGGCCGCGCGCGCGGCCCTGCGCGACGCGGGCCAGACCGACTCCCCGAACGCGGGGTGGCCGATGGCGGCCATGGCCGGCCACCTCGGGGTGCGCCTCGAGAAGCGCGGACAGTACGCGCTCTGGCCGGAGGGTCGGGAGGCGCGAGGCGACGACGTCGCCACCGCCTGGACCCTCGCCCGGCGCGCGATGGTGGTGAGCTGGCTCCTGGCGATCGGCGTGTGCGTGCTGCGGCAGGTCCAGTAGACTGGGGCCCATGTGGTGGCTGCTCGCATGCTCGACGACCGGGGGCGACACCGGCATCGACACCGACTTCTGCCTCACCCACGCCTGGCAGGACCTCGACGGCGACGGCTGGGGCAGCGAGACCGAGGCGTCGACCAGCTGCGACGTGCCCGTGGGCTTCGTGACCCAGGCCGGGGACTGCGACGACCTCGCCGCCAACGTGAACCCGGGCGCGGTGGAGGTCTGCGACGACGGCATCGACAACGACTGCGACGGGCGCGGGTGCCCTCCGAGCGGGCAGCACACGGTGAGCGACGCGGCCTGGATCGGGCACGGCTACGCCGCGAACCACTTCGCGGGCACCTCGGTGGCCGGCGGCCGCGACGTGGACGGCGACGGCTTCGCCGACCTGCTGATCGGTGCCCCGCAGGCGAGCGACGGCGGCACGGCCTACCTGATGCTGGGCCCGGTCTCCGGCAGCACCGACCTGGTGGACGCCGACGCCAAGATCCGGGCGCCCGACGGCGGCTGGGGAGGGGGCGCCACGGCCTTCGTCGACGACTTCGACGGGGACGGGCTGCCCGACGTGGTGACGGGCGCGCCCTACACCGACGCCGACTTCCGCTCGTCTGCGGGTGCGCTGCTGCTCACCTCAGGCGCCCAGCGGAACACGGTGGTCGACGAGGAGAGCATCGTGCTCCGTGGCGTGAACACGACCTACCTGGGCCACAAGGTGGCCGCTGCGGCCGATCGGAACGGCGACGGCCGGGGAGACGTGTGGGCCTCGTCCGCGCCCGACACCGTGTTCCTGGTGCGAGGGGGGCTCGACGGCGAGCTGGACGAGCTGGTGCTCGGCTCCATCACGCACACGCTCGGGTACGTGACCAGCCTCGTGCCGGTGCCGCTGGAGGCCGACTTCGACGGCGACGGCCTGCCGGACCTGGCCCTGGGCTTCCCGAGCACGTCCCAGGTGGCCGTGTACCACGACGTGACGGTGGGGCAGCTCACCGAGGCCGACGCCGACGTGCTGTACACCGACCACGGCGACCTCGGCAGCTCCGTGGCCGCCGGCGACCTGGACGGCGACGGCCAGACCGACCTGGTCGTGGGGGCCCCCGCCGCACGTCGGCCGTCCGTGTTCGTGGTGCGGGGTCCACCGACCGGTGAGGGCCCGATCGCGGATCATGCGAGCGCCCACGCGCGCGGCGAGCCCGGCGACGAGCTCGGCCACGCGGTGGCGAGCCTTCCCGACCTCGATGGGGACGGCCGCGACGAGCTGGTGGCCAGCGCGCCGTACCGGGACAGCGTGAGCACGAACACCGGCGAGGTGTTCCTGTTCTACGCGGCCAGCGAAGGCACGCTGGAGCTGCCGGCCGCCGACATGAGCGTGATCGGCGCGAACGGAGACCTGGCCGGGTACAGCCTGGCCGCCGCGGGCGACGTGAACGGCGAGGGGTGCTCGGCTCTGTTGGTCGGAGTGTACGCCTGGGACGCCGAGAGCGGCAGCAACGCCGGCGCGGGGGCGCTGTTCGGATGCTCGCCCTTCTGACCGTTCAGATGCCGGGCACCTCGGTGCCGAGCTCGCGGGCGACGCGCTTGGCAGCCGACCAGCCGCTCGACATCGCCCCCACGATGCCGTGGCCGGCGCGGGTGCTGGCCCCGCAGAGGTACATGCCCGCCACCGGGCCGCGGTAGCCGGGGCGCGCGTTCAGGAACTGGTCGGGGCTGGCGGCGAGCCCGTAGCCGCTGCCGCCGGAGGCCCGGGTGTAGCGGGTCTGGGTGACGGGTGACGCCGACTCCTGGAAGACGATGGTGTCCTTGGTGCCGGGGAAGAGGCTCTCCAGGCGGTTGACGAGGTCCTGCTCGACCAGGCCCTTCTTGGACTGGTACGCCTGCTGACGCCGGTAGTTCCCCGTCAAGGCCTCCTGGTGGGTGAGGCCCCAGGCCGCCGCGTTGCCCGGGACCACGGTCATCACCTCGATGTTGGTGACGCCGGCCGGCGCGTGGTGGGTGGTGGCCGGGTCCTTCAGGGTCGCGCTCGTGACGTAGCAGCCCCGCGGGACCGGCTCCTGGCGCTCGCGCGCCTCGAGGTAGAAGCCCTCCATGTCGTAGCCGTCGAACTGCCAGTAGTTCGTGGCCCGCATGCCCTTCTCGCGCATGTCGGCCGTGACGCCCAGGCAGGTGAGGAAGATCGCGCCCGCCATCTGCCAGCCGTCCACCTTCTGCCGATCCTTCGCCGAGAGGTGCTCGGGGTCGAGCAGGTCCTTGTAGGTGGCGATGATGTCGGCGTTGGACAACACGATCTTCGCCGACACGTCGTGCTGCTCGCCCTTGCGGGGCTCGGTGCGCACGCCGACCGCGCGGCCGTTCTCGACCAGGATCTTCTCGATGCCGCGGGTGAGGCAGATGGTGCCGCCGGCGGCCTCGATGCTGGCGCAGAGGTTGTCGGCCAGCATCTGGCCACCACCCCGCGGGTAGTAGGCGCCCTGGAAGTAGTGGTTGGCGAGCCCGGCGTGCAGCAGGCAGGCGACCTCGCTCGGCGGCAGGCCGTAGTCGCCGTTCTGGCCGAGCAGCACCGCGCGGAGCTTGGGGTCGATGGTGCAGCTGTCCAGGAACTCGGCGACCGACTTCGTGGCGTAGCGGGCCATCATCCGGCGGCGGAGCACCACGTCGACCGCATCGCCGAAGCCGGGCCTGGCGGCCTCGCCGCTGGCCTCGACACGCCGGAGGTAGCCCCGGAGCTGGTGGAGCAGCTTCATGTAGCGATCGATGCCCTTCTTCTCGGCGGGGAACAGCTCGAGCAGGCGCGACCGGTAGAGCTCGGGATCCGCCGGGATGCGGAACTCGAAGTCGGGGAAGACCAGGGTGTCGAAGCCATCCTGGTCCATGGGCAGCCACTCCACGTCGGCCTCGAGCGCGCGGAGCAGGCTGGGCACGCGGCCCGCGGGGCCGCAGTCGCCCACGTAGTGGAGGCCGATGTCGAAGGCGTAGAGCGAGCCCTCCCGCTTCCGCCCGAACATGGTGGCGCAGCCGCCCGCCACGTAGTGGCTGTCGAAGACCGCGACGGAATGCCCGAGGCGCGCCAGGAAGCCCGCCGCCGTGAGCCCGCCCAGCCCGGCCCCGACGATGGCCACGTCGACCTGCTCGGGCGGCTCGTTGTTCACCCGCGCCCGGGTGGCTTCCGTGGGGGTCCAGGTCATCGTGCGCTCCGCGTGTTACTTTACATCATGTAGCTTACTGAACAGAGTGTCGTCAAGTGAACGATCCGCGCCAGATCCGCACCCGGGCAGCCCTCCGCGAGGCGCTGCTCGACCTGCTTGAGGACGAGGGCGTGGAGCACGTGAGCGTGTCGGCCCTCACCCGGCGCGCCGGGGTCTCGCGACCCACCTTCTACGCGCACTTCGAGGACGTCGGCTCGGTGTTGTTCGAGGAGCTGGACACCCTGCTCACCGAGGAGGAGGAGGCCTTCCGCGCGGCGGTCGAGGGGCTGTACGGCGCGGCGGCCGGCCACGCCCTCCGCCCGGTGCTGACCGCGCTCACCCACCGCATCGGCCGGCAGGAGCGCATGTTCCGCTCGGTGCTGAGCGGCCGCGCGGGCGCCGCCGCCCGCGATCGGGTGTGGCGTCACCAGGTCACGGTGAACCGCTACTACCTGGACACCCAGCCCCACCACGCCCTGCCCGACCACGAGCTGGAGCTGGTGGCGAGCTTCTGCGCCGGGGGCATCCTCGACCTCCACCTGCGCTGGCTCCAGGGTGACCTGCCCGTGCCGGCCGAGCGGGTGGCCGAGCTCGAGATGCAGATGGTGGGCGGCGCGCTCTACATGGCGGTGCCCAGGAGCTGAGGCTCGGGCCGAGCCCGCCGAGTTCAGCGACCCAGCGCCCGAGCCACCGCCAGGGTGACCCCCGCCTCACCGAGCGCTTCGGTGTCGAGCTTCTGGTGGGCGCGCGCGTAGGCGGCGCTTCGGCTGTCGAGGAGGCCGCGCAGCTCGCCGAGGGGATCGCTCCGGGCGCGCATCGGGCGCAGGTCGCCCTGCTCCCGGACGCGCCGCAGGTGCTCCTCGGGGCTGGCCTGCAGCCACACCACGTGGGCGTGGTCCAGCAACATGCCGTAGCTCGCCTCGTCGGCCACCAGGCTCCCACCCGTCTCGATCACCGCGTCGCCCGGCTCGGAGAGCACCGCCTCCAGAGCGGCGCGCGAGGCCGCACGGTAGCCCTCGACACCGTGGAACGCGAAGACCTCCGCCAGGCTCATGCCCAGGCGGCGCTCGACCTCCCGGTCCACCTCCACGAAGCGGCAGCGGAGCCTGCGCGCCAGGCGCCCGCCCACCGTGGACTTTCCAGCTCCTCGGAGGCCCACGAGGGCGACCTTGCGGCGCTGACCACGGGCCACGTCCAAGGCCAGGGCGCGCTGCTCGGCCTGCGGGCGCTGCCTCACGGCGTCGGCCACCTGGTCCACCGGGTCGGAGATCGCCCCCAGCCCGGCGACCACGCTCGCGAGCGAGAGCGACAAGGCACCGGCCAGATCCGCGACCCGCTCCAGCGTCAGGTTCGCGGTGCCCTGCTCCACCTGGACCAGGTACCGCACGCTGACCCCAGCGCGCGCCGCGAGCTCCTTCTGGCTCCACCCCAGACCGAGCCGGGCCGCGCGCACACGCGCCCCCACGCCGGACAGCAAGGTCGAGGTCGCTTCCACGTCGCGCGTCCCGGCCCTGTCCCGTGCCACATCGTACCTCGCAGTTGGTGAACTATAATGCACATCAGGAAGCCTTGCGAATGCACTTCAGTGCAGATAGGCTGCGCCACGTCACGAAAGGAGCACCTCATGGCCGACGTCGCCCACGAGCCCAGGGTCGAGTTCGACACCACGCCCTATGACTGGAAGCACTGGCGGCTCTCGGTGGACGGGGGCGTGGCCACCCTCGCGATGGACGTTCAGGAGGACCATGGCTTCCGTCCCGGCTACGAGCTCAAGCTCAACAGCTACGACGTGGGCGTGGACATCGAGCTGTACGACGCCGTGCAGCGGCTCCGGTTCGAGCAGCCGCAGGTGCGGGCCGTGGTGGTGACCTCGGCCAAGGACCGCGTGTTCTGCGCCGGCGCCAACATCCGCATGCTCGCGGGGTCGAGCCACCCCTTCAAGGTGAACTTCTGCAAGTACACCAACGAGACGCGCTGCAGCATCGAGGACGCGACGGACCACAGCGACATGACCTTCGTGTGCGCGGTCGGCGGGGCCTGCGCCGGCGGCGGCTACGAGCTCGCGCTCGCCTGCGAGGAGATCTACCTGATCGACGACGGCAGCTCGGCGGTGAGCCTCCCCGAGGTGCCGCTGCTCGGCGTGCTCCCGGGCACCGGCGGCCTCACCCGCCTGGTCGACAAGCGCCGCATCCGGCGCGACATCGCCGACGTGTTCTGCACGAAGGCCGAGGGCTTCAAGGCCCGCGACGCCAGGAAGTACCGCTTCGTCGACCAGACCTGGCCACGCAGCAAGTGGCAGGCGGGCGTGGACGCGCGCGTGCAGGAGATCGTGACGGCCCACGGCGGCCCGGGCTCCGAGACCGGCATCGAGCTCACGAAGGTCACGCCCACGCAGAGCGACGAGGGCTTCGCCTGGGAGCACGTGGTCCTGACCATCGATCCCGCCGACCGCACGGCCACCCTCACGGTCACCGGGCCCACGTCGGCGCCCCCGACCACCCACGAGGCGCTCCACGCCCTGGGCGACGCGAGCTGGGCGCTCCAGGCCTTCCGCGAGCTGGAGGCGGCGGTGCACGAGCTGCGCTTCAACCACCAGGACATCGGGCTCATCCTGCTGCACGCCCGCGGCGACGCGGAGCACACCCTGGCGTGGGACGCCGCGATCCAGTCCCTGCGGGACGGCGGCTCCTGGCTGGCGCGCGAGATCCAGCTCTTCCAGAAGCGCACGCTGCGCAAGGTCGACAACATGGCGAAGTCGCTCTTCGCCGTGATCGACGAGCACAGCGCCTTCTCGGGCGTGCTCTTCGAGCTCGCGCTCACCAGCGACCGCAGCTTCATGTTCCTCGACGAGGACCTCGAGAACGGCCTCTGGGTGGGCGCGGCGAGCTTCGGCGCCTTCCCGATGTCCACCGGGATGACCCGGCTGGAGGCCCGCTTCTACGGCGAGCCCGAGCAGATCGGCGCGGTGAAGGAGCGCCTCGGCGAGCGCATCGATCCGGAAGAGGCCGAGGAGCTCGGCCTGGTCACCGCCAGCCCCGACGACATCGACTGGGACGACGAGCTGCGCATCGCGATCGAGGAGCGCATCAGCCTCTCCCCCGACGGGCTGACCGGCATGGAGCAGAACCTCCGCTTCGTGGGCCGCGAGACCTGCGAGTCCCGCATCTTCGGGCGCCTGAGCGCCTGGCAGAACTGGATCTTCCAGCGCCCCAACGCGGTCGGGCCGCACGGAGCCCTGACCCTCTACGGCGCCCCCGAGCGTCCCGTCTTCGACTTCCGCCGCGTCTGACAGGAGCCCTCCCATGGCATCGATCGACTACGACTCCCTGATCCCCAACAACGTCGACCTGGCGAGCGACCGCAAGCTCAAGCGCGCGCTCGAGAAGTGGCAGCCCGCCTACCTCGAGTGGTGGAACAGCGTGGGGCCGCAGGTCTTCTCCAAGAACGACATCTACCTGCGCACCGCGGTCTCCACCGAGCCCGGTGGCTGGGCCCACTTCGGCCACGTGAAGATGCCGGACTACCGCTGGGGGATCTTCCTCGCCGACAAGGAGAAGGACCGCGTGATCCCCGGCGGCGACCACGCCGGCCAGCCGGTCTGGGACAAGGTGCCCGGCGAGTACCGCAACATCCTGAAGCGGATCATCGTGGTGCAGGCCGACACCGAGCCCGCGAGCGTGGAGCAGCAGCGCTGGCTGGCCGACAGCGCCCCGAGCCTGATGGACGCGCGCAACCTGTTCCAGGTCAACGTGGAAGAGGGCCGCCACCTCTGGGCGATGGTCTACCTGCTGCACGCCTACTTCGGGCGTGACGGCCGGGACGAGGCCGACGACCTGCTCGCGCGCCGCGCGGGCGACGAGGACAAGCCGCGCATCCTCGACGCCTTCAACCAGCCCTGCGAGGACTGGCTGACCTTCTTCGCCTTCACGATGTTCACCGACCGGGACGGCAAGTACCAGCTCGGCAGCCTGGCCGAGTCAGCCTTCGACCCCCTGAGCCGCACCTGCCGCTTCATGCTCACCGAGGAGGCCCACCACCTCTCCGTGGGCGAGAAGGGCCTGGAGCGCATCATCCGCCGCGCGTGCCAGCTGATGAAGCAGGACCCCAACGAGGACGTGCGCAACCAGGGCGGCATCGACCTGCCCACCATCCAGAAGTGGATCAACCACTGGTACGCCTACAGCCTCGACCTGTTCGGAGCCGAGGTGTCGAGCAACGCCGCGGACTACTTCGCGGCGGGACTGAAGGGGCGCTGGCGCGAGGCCAAGGCCTACACCGAGCACAGCGCGCTCGGACAGACGCGCAACATCCCCGACGTGGTCGACGGCAAGCTGGTGAACCGCGAGGTGCCCTTGCGGAACGCGATGAACGAGAGCCTGCGCGGCGACTACGCCAAGGACTGCCACCGGGTGCTCAAGCGCTGGAACAAGGCCATCGAGGAGGAGGGCCTGGACTGGAAGATGTCGCTGCCCAGCACCCGCTTCTACCGCCGCCAGGGGCACTACGCCCAGCACCACTTCGACCGCGAAGGCCACCCGATCACCGAGGCGGCCTTCGAGGCGAAGCGCGCCGAGTGGCTGCCGACCGACGAGGACCGCGCGTACGTGAAGAACCTGATGAAGCCGGTGCACGAGCCCGGCAAGGTCGCCGCCTGGACCTCTGCGCCGCCCCGAGGGATCAACGGCAAGCCCTTCGCGTTCGAGTACGTGCGCACCGACGGCTGATCGAAAGCAGAACAGCCCGATCTATTTTGAATCAGTCCTGACGGCCCGCGCTCCCTGCGTGGGCCGTCTCTGTGCGTGGCACGCCCCTTGCTTCGAGTGCAGCGGAGAGCTCGTTCCACCCAAGCAAGGACACGTCATGCGCATCCGATTCTGGGGCGTCCGCGGCAGCATCGCTGTCTCCGGAGCCCGCTACAACGCCACGGGGGGCAACACCAGCTGCGTCGAGCTGGAACACCGGGGCCATCGGCTGGTGCTGGACGCCGGCACCGGGCTGCGAGCCCTGGGCGAAGCGCTGGGCTTCAGCGCGCAGAAGCTGGCGATCTGCTTCTCGCATGTGCACTGGGACCACATCCAGGGCTTCCCCTTCTTCGCCCCCGGCTTCCACCCCGACAGCGAGCTGACCCTGATCGGTGCGAGCACCCGCGCCGGCGACCTGCGGGTGGCGTTGGAGCAGCAGATGCTGCCGCCGCAGTTCCCCATCACCCTGCGGCAGCTTCAGGCGCGGCTCGACTTCGTCGACGCCATCCCCGGTGTGCCCCTCCAGCACGGACCCTTCAGCATCCTGCCGCTGTGGCTGGAGCACCCGGATCCGGTCCTCGCGTTCCGGGTCGAAGCCGGTGGACGGAGCGTGGTCTACGCCACCGACCACGAGCACGCGGGGTCCATCACCCCGGGGCTGGTCGAGCTCGCGCGCGACGCCGACCTGCTGATCCACGACGCCCAGTACACCCCCGAGGAGGCACCGAACCGGAGGGGCTGGGGCCACTCGAGCTGGGACGAGGCGACCGAGGTCGCCGCGCTCGCCGGTGTGGGTCGCCTGGCGCTCTTCCACCACGACCCGGGCCGGGACGACGGTGGGGTGGACGCCATCGAGGCCGCCGCCCGCGGCCAGTTCGCGCACAGCTTCGCGGCGCGCGAGGGCCGCGAGGTCGTGCTCGGTTGAAGGAAGGGGAGCGGGCGCCCGGCGGGATAGGCTCCGGCCATGCTGTCGCTCCTGTTGTCCACGGCCCTCGCGTCCGAGATCGCTGTCACGCTCTCCACGCCCGTCAAGATCAAGGTCAACGGGCGCACCGTGCACTTCGACCTGGCCGAGGGCCAGGCGGTCGATCGGCAGCTCGAGGCCGGCACCTACGACGTCGAGGTCTTCACCCTGCTCGGCGGCAAGCTCGCCACCCTGGACGTGGACCTCGGCGACGGCGAGCGGGTCGAGCTTCGCTACAGCGCCCGGCAGCTCACGCTGGTCGATCGCGTGGCCGAGCGGGGCACGACCGCGGTGCAGGACTTCGAGAGCGACCTGCAGAGCGCGGCCGACGATCTGGGCCAGGGCGTGAAGAACCTGCTCGGAGGCGACGACACCGGCAACGCGCACGCGGCGGCGGCCACGAACCCGACCACGCCGGTTTCGTCGGCGGCTGCGTCGACCCAGCCGGCCGCCGCGGCCACCAACCCCGCCGCCAGCACCCAGCCGCCGGCCGCCGCCACGACCTCCCCGGCTGTCGGGGAGTCGGCCCATGCCAGCGGCCCCGTGCTGAAGACCCTGGGCCCCGCCGAGGCGGTCGACCTGAGCACCCTCGCCGTGCTCGTGCTCGATGGTCTCGACCAGCAGGCCGCAGCGAACATCGACGGAGCGGGGCTGCCCTACGAGGGCGACGCGTGGCAGCTCGCCGGGCTCCCCCCGGGGGTCTACGCGCTCTCGTTCGAGGTGGAGGGCAGCGAGCAGCTGTTCCCGGTCACCCTGGCGGCCGGCCGCACCACGCGCTGCACCTGGCAGGGCGGCGGGCTCGGGTGCGCCTTCGAGTAGGCAGCGGGTAGCATCGGCCCATGCTGTGGCTCCTGCCGATCGCCCTCGCCTCCCCCGACGATCTGGCCATCGCCGAGGCCGACCGCGGCCTGGTGATCGGCCGGGGCAACCTCGCCGCCGGCGCCGACGCGGGGGTCTTCCTGGCGGGCGATGCCCTGGTGCCTCAGCTGGCCGTCCCGGTGCGGTACGGAGTGACCGACGGCCTGGAGGTGTTCGCGGGCCCCCAGCTCCAGACCGAGGAGCCGAGGCTCCGCGACCCCGCCCTCGGCGCGGCCCTCCGCTTCACCGACGGCACGGTGGAGGCCGGCCTGCGGTTGTCGTCCGACCTGGCGGTGTTCGGTGCCGACAAGGTGGCCTCGGTCGAGGTCGGCTTGCCCGCGCGGGTTCACGTGGGTCGGGTGGCGGTCGACACGGGCTTCTTCGCGCGCTTCGGGGTGGTGGGCGACGAGGTGGCGACCTACCGGGCGCCGGTCGACCTCCGCGTGAGCGCGGCCGACCGCATGGCGGTGACGGTCGGCTCGGGGATCGTGGTGGCGGGCACCCCCGAGGCCGGCGCGAGCGCACCGCTCCGAGCCGGGGGCAGCCTCACGCTCGCGCGGCACGACGAGCCCTGGCTCGAGCTCGGTGCGGCCGCAGCGTGGTCCGACGTACAGGCGCTGGACGCGCTCGGCGTGGCGGCGACGGCGCGCTGGTACCTCGCCCGCAGCTGACGCCCACCGCGTAGGATGCACCCATGTTCTGGCTCGCCTGCACCTCGACCGACGCGGGCACCGATCCACCGGACCTGAGCGCGGTCCTGGTCGACGAGGCCCGCGCCGGCGTGATCCACGATCCGGCCGTGCTCTTCGCGGGGATCTCGGCCGACGGGCGCGAGGGCGACATCCTGCTCTACAACGACCGGGTGCGCTTCGTGGTGCGCGGCGTGCGCGAAGGCGACTTCTACATCCAGCAGGGCGGCGGCATCACCGACGCGGACATCGTGCGACCGGACGGGCAGCTCGGCCGGGAGGCCGTGGACGCCTGGCGCGAGATGATCGGGCTGGGGCACCTGCTCGAGGCCGAGAGCGTGACGGTGATGGAGGACGGGCGCGCCGGCGGCCCCGCGGTGGTGCGGGTCGAGGGCTACGACACCGCGATGGAGCTGGCCACGGGCTCCCTCGAAGCGCCCGAGCTGATCCCCGACGAGGGCCTGGCCATGCGCACCGACTACGTGCTCGAGCCGGGCTCGTCGCTCTTGAAGGTGATCACCACGGTGACCGCGACCGACCACGACGTGCGCTTCGGGATCGGCGACATCCTGCAGGCCTCCCTCGACGCCGGCACGCTCTACGCGCCCGGGGAGGGCTACGAGGTCGGCGGCTCGACCTCGCTCGACTGGATCGGCTGGATCGCCGACCGCGACGACCTGGCCTACGGCATCTTCGCCACCCCGGACAGCACGCTGAACGTGGGCGGGCTCGCGCAGATCCTCCAGGGCGCGGCCGAGCTGGTGGCCGGCTTCTCCGAGACCCTCGACATCGCCGAGGGCGAGAGCGCGACCTGGACGCGGTACTACGGGGTGGGCGCGTCGCTCGGCGAGCTGTCCGATGCGTGGATGGCGCTCGACGGTGAGCACACCACGCTCGAGGTCGACGCCGGCGCCCCCGGGGTGCGCGTGTCGGTCACTGCCGACGGGCTGCCGTTCACGGTCGGGCTCTCTGGAGACGACGGACGGGTGACGCTCACCGTGCCCGTCGACGCCGCGATCGACCACGTGCTGGACGGGCGAGGCCGAGGGCTCTACTTCGACCTGCCCGCCGGACA
>Ga0209992_10001742_pt1 | contig 21808 bp, 21 predicted proteins | sample 2SBtaG_2_FD_182564 | JGI IMG/M metagenome (GOLD analysis project Ga0209992, IMG submission 182564) | Deep subsurface microbial communities from Kolumbo volcano to uncover new lineages of life (NeLLi) - 2SBTROV12_ACTIVE470 metaG (SPAdes)... | ecosystem: Environmental > Aquatic > Marine >... | reverse complement strand
ACGACTGGCTCATGTTGAGATAACCTTTACTGTAATGATCAATCTGCCAATGTGCATCTCTGGCACCCAGCCGTTCAATGGCCAGCGCTAAAATTATTGAGATCAAAATCATAATTTACTCATTCATTTAACAACTTAAAAAATTTTTGCCAATCAAAAGCTCTCCCAGGATCTGTCTTTCGACCTGGTGCAATATCACAATGCCCAACAATATGGTTTGGAGTAATATCAGGATATAGCTCCATGATATAACGCGTGCACGCTAGCAAGGTGGTATATTGTGCATCGGTATATGGTGTTGTGTCTGTGCCTTCTAATTCAATGCCAATACTAAAATCATTACACCGTGTTCGACCTTTAAACTCTGACACGCCAGCATGCCATGCTCGTTTATTAAATGGCACATACTGCAACACTTGCCCATCTCGTCTAATAAAGCAGTGCGCAGACACGTTCAGCCCGTCTAAATCGGTAAAGCTAGGATGTGCTGCACAATCTATATTACCAGTAAATAGAGCATCTACATGTTCAGTACCAAATTCACCCGCGGGCAATGAAATATTATGAAAAACCAGCAAGTTCACATCTTGCTCATTCGGTCTCTCATCAAAGAAAGTACAAGGCCTTTGCGTCACTCTAAAGATTGAATTTGGCAAGCAAAACTCTGTGTGTTTCACGGTTAAAACCATCTGCTTCAATAATAAGCTAACCTTAACAAGCTTTACTAAATTTCACTAGCGCGATTGTCTTAAACTCTTGGAAGCAGTAAAATTTAACTCTCGCACAATGCAATTAGACAACATAAGTGACGCTTAGTATGCAAAACCAACTTCTTACGCCTGCTCTTATTAGTGAATTAGTCACACAAGCTTTAAATGAAGACCTCAACTTTCAATCGGCTGCTGATGGTGATATCACAGCGCAGTTAATTCCTGAAACGCAGCAAGCGCACGCTTATGTTATCACCCGTGAAGACTGTATATTCTGTGGTAAAGACTTAATTTTAGAGGTATTTAAACAGGTTGATGCAAGCGTTGAAGTTGAAGTGCTCATCAATGATGGAGATTTTGTTGCTGCGAATAGCCAGCTCTTTACCGCTAAAGGCTCAGCCCGTGCCATTCTAACTGCTGAGCGTACTGCCCTGAACTTTGTACAAACACTATCAGGCACAGCAACCACCACAGCTCATTATGTTAAAGCACTGACTAACAGTAATACTCAACTCCTTGATACACGTAAAACTGTGCCGGGTCTTCGCGCATTGCAAAAATATGCCGTGGCATGTGGCGGTGGTAAAAACCACCGCATAGGTTTGTTTGATGCGTTCTTAATTAAAGAAAACCACATTGCAGCCTGCGGCGGTATTGCAGCTGCAGTTAAACAAGCCAAATTGAATCATCCTACTAAGCCAGTTGAAGTCGAAGTTGAAAATCTGGATGAGCTACAGCAAGCTATTGAAGCAGGTAGCGACATTATCATGTTAGATAACTTTAGTGTGTCACAAATCCAACAAGCAGTAGAAGTCACAGCACAGCGCGCAAAACTTGAAGTATCAGGTAATATGACCATAGAAATTTTAGCCGAATATGCACAGGCGGGTGTCGACTACATCTCAAGTGGTGCACTGACCAAAAATGTGCAAAGTATCGACCTATCAATGCGCTTTAATAACACGCAAGTGTAATTGGTTGTAATCTAAGATAAGTGTATAAATGTTGACAATTGATTTTAAAGAGAATTTAATGAGCGGGTTTTGATATGCTGGTAACAAATTGTTAATTTTTTCCTTGAGATATAAATTAATATAGAGCATTGTCGGTAATAAATAATTATCCCAAACTTTAAAAACTAGAATTAATTCTTATTTACTCTTGTTAAGATCAAGTTTAACAATTAAAGTAACTTTAATTAAGTTAGCTGTTTAATAAAATACAAAGTCGCCGATAGCTTACTATTAGTGATTTAATTAGATAATAAATCTAAACTTTAATTGATATGGTGGTAATGCAGTAAGCCTTAAAGAAAAGGTGAAGTGCACCTTAACAACCCATTTATGGCGAGTAATTTATAGATAATTAACTGTCATCATAGTGGAAGCACCATTAAATGAGTTATCACTATATATTTGCAATACAATGAGTGTAAACTCTACTCATTGACACAAACTTTATAACTATTTAATTACCTAGCTTACCACGGTGAGTTAGCATTTTTCTTCTAGGAGACACATCATGACGCAAAATCAAAAGGGTTTCACCCTAATCGAATTAATGATTGTAGTTGCAATCATCGGTATTCTAGCTGCAATCGCATTGCCTGCTTACCAAGATTACACAGCTCGCGCCAAAGTGAGTGAAGTGATTCTTGCAGGTACAACTTGTAAAGCAACAATCACAGAAGCTTCACAAGTTGGTTTTAGTACTGCGCCAACGGCAAATAGCTTCGGTTGCGGTGAAGATTCAACTGGCCCAGTTTCACAATATGTTCAAACAGTAACTACTGACGCAAATGGTGTAATTTCAGTTACTACTCGCGCTATTGCTGGAATTACTGATGGCTCGATTATTCAATTAATTCCTTTCACGAATGTTGACACTACAGATAATGATAACAAAGCAGTTAATGCTGACTATTTAGCTGCTTCATTAAAACCGGTAGTAGCATGGAAATGCCAAGCTCCTGGAACAGGTGGTGTTGATGTTAAATTTTTACCAGCTAGCTGTCGTTAATCATAACACATCTACTTAAAGGGCTGTTAATTCAGCCCTTTTTGGTTATTTATGAAAAAAGACAAAGATACTGCCGACAAACTCGATACTTTCGTTTGGACTGGCTTGAGCGTACGAGGCAAAAAGCTCGAAGGCGAAATGACAGGTACCAGCATTGCCCTTGTAAAGGCTCAGCTTCGCAAGCAAGGCATTACCCCTTCTAAAGTAAAACGCAAGCCTAAACCTATATTTGGTATTGGCGCAGGCGGTCAGAAGATTACCGCCAAAGACATTGCGATTTTCACTCGACAAATTGCCACCATGTTGACCGCCGGCGTACCGCTTATTCAATCTTTAGAAATGATTTCATCTGGGGCAAAGAACAAAAGTTTAAGTAAGCTAATTGGCAGCATTGCCGATGAAGTCAAAGCTGGTCAGCCATTGGCGAAATCGCTCCGTGCTTACCCGCGTTATTTTGACGAACTCTATTGCGATCTAATTCACTCTGGGGAACAATCTGGTGCCCTTGATAAAATTTTTGACCGCGTTGCCGTTTATAAAGAAAAAGCCGAAGCGCTAAAATCTAAAATTAAAAAAGCCATGTTCTACCCTATTGCGGTAGTCGTGGTCGCACTAATAGTTACTTCTATCCTGCTTATTTTCGTGGTACCACAATTCCAAGATATATTCAGCAGTTTTGGGGCTGAACTCCCTGCATTTACCTTATTTGTGATTGGCATCTCAGAGTTTATGCAAGATGCCTGGTGGGTATTCTTATTGGTTATCGGGGTGAGTATATATTCGTATAAAGAGGCCTTGATCCGCTCATCTGCCGTACGACACTTCAACGACCGCTTAGTATTACAATTACCCGTTGTCGGTATGATTTTACACAAAGCTGCTGTAGCGCGTTACGCACGTACTCTCTCTACCACATTTGCAGCTGGTGTGCCTCTGGTAGACGCGCTTGATTCAGCTGCAGGCGCATCGGGTAACGTGATCTATAAAAATGCCATTACTGAGATCAAAGCAGAAGTTAGCTCAGGTAACCAAATGAATTGGGCGATGCGTAATTCAAAACTCTTCCCAGATATGGTGGTGCAAATGGTTTCTATCGGTGAAGAATCAGGTTCACTTGATGGCATGTTAGAAAAAGTGGCCAACATTTACGAACAAGAAGTCGATGATGCGGTTGATGGCCTATCAAGCCTGCTAGAGCCGTTAATTATGAGTGTGTTAGCAGTGCTTGTTGGTGGTCTTATTATTGCCATGTACTTACCTATCTTCCAACTGGGTTCAGTGGTGTAAGCCTAGTTTTCTTAGCTTTTAGAAAGTGATGTTTTAATGCAAGAAGTAATTTATTTAATGCAGAGCCAACAATGGTTTTTTCTTTTAACTGTTGGCTTAGTGAGTTTGTGTATTGGCAGCTTTTTAAATGTGGTGATTTACCGTCTGCCAATAATGATGCAACGAGCATGGCAGCAAGAATGTCGTCTATCACTGACCGATGAGTTGGCAAACTCTAGTAAGCAAACAGGATCAAGCAACGACACTTTTAACCTTATTAAACCTAACTCGACCTGCCCACACTGCCAAACTCCTATTAAAGCTTGGCATAATATTCCATTGCTGGGATGGCTAATGCTAAGAGGTAAATGCGCCAGTTGCTTCGCAAAAATTTCTGTCCGTTACCCGCTAGTAGAGCTAGGCACTGCCCTTGCCTCACTTTGGGTTGCACTGCAGTTTGGCGCAACTGAGCTTGGCTTACTTTATATTTTTATTACCTGGGTACTCGTGGTACTTATTTTTATCGATATCGATCACATGTTATTACCAGATCAACTCACATTGCCCTCAGTTTGGCTGGCGTTAATTGCCAGTGTCATGGGATATACCATTGCGCCTAGCGAAGCCATTATCGGTGCCGTGGTAGGCTACTTGAGTTTATGGACTGTGTTTTGGGCATTTAAACTACTCACTGGCAAAGAAGGCATGGGCTATGGTGACTTTAAGCTGTTAGCCATTTTTGGTGCCCTATTGGGTTGGCAGGCCATTTTGACTATTGTTTTACTCTCAAGTGTTGTGGGCGCTGTCATTGGTAGTATTCAATTGGCTGTTCAAGGAAAAGAACATAGCACACCAATTCCATTTGGGCCCTACTTAGCTATTGCGGGTTGGCTAGCGATGCTCTTCGGCACCGACATTCAAACTTGGTACATTTCTCTTTTGAGCTAATTTTTCAGGTAAACAAGTATGAGCAACTGGATTTTAGGATTAACTGGGGGCATAGGCGCAGGTAAAACCCTCGTTTCTAACCACCTTTCTTCTCTAGGTATTGAAATCGTTGATGCAGATGTCATCGCCCGAGAAGTAGTTGCTGTTGGCAGTGATGGCCTCAACGCCATCGTCAAGCACTTTGGCAATGCTATTTTGTTAGATGATGGCTCACTCAACAGAGCTAAACTCCGTGAAATTATTTTTGCCGATTTAGAACAGAAGAACTGGTTAAATAATTTACTTCACCCAATGATCCGTCAAAATATTACTGAAAAACTCGATAATGCCAAAAGCCCCTATGTGGTATTGAGTGCACCTCTACTTTTCGAAAATAAACTCGATGCACTGTGCGACCACTCTTTACTGGTAGATGTTCCTGTTGAGGTGCAACTAGATCGCACAACAAATAGAGACTCAGTCAGCACAGAGCAGGTAAAGAACATCATTGCTGCACAAATGTCACGGGATGATAAGTTACAAAAGGCAGGTTCGATTCTTGATAATCACCGTGAAATTGATTTAGTACTTGCTGACGTTGAACGACTACATCGCGCTTTTTTAAAGCAAGCTAAAATAAATAAATAACTCAACTGGAGTTTGTTACCTTAGTATTAGTAATGAACATTCATTGAACACAACATTAATACTTTGAGTTAGGTCTATTTTTTGCTTTGATATTTTTTGCTAAGCTTAACTAAGTTCAAGTCGTCATAGAGGCATTATGGAACACCACTCTCCCCTTTTACGAAAGTTTATTACACTCGGTCGTGTAACCGCAGAGCAGTTAAAATTAAAACAGGCCGAAGCACATTCAACGGCAGAGCTTATCTGCCTGTGTAGTGGGATGACAAGTCAAGAACTGGCCGAACAGTGTCTAGACCTCTTTAGAGTGCCAATGTTTGACCTAAGTGATTTTGACGTTGAGCAACTACCTAAAGAGCTTATTAAAGAAAAGCTGATCCGCCAGCATCATTTACTCCCTTTGGTCAAAAAAGGTCGCAAGCTATATATTGCCACATCTGATCCCACTGATTACGGTGCGTTTGAAAACTTCGAATTTAGCACAGGTTTACAGTGTGAAGTGGTGGTGGTTGATTACAGACAACTAGAGCATAAGATAGATCAACTGTTCGATGCCAATGGCAGCCTGTCCATGAGTGAGGATGACTTTAAAGAGTTCTCAGGTATGGATGTTGAAGACACTCAACAACAGCAAGATAACAACGATGAAAAAGACAAAGATGATGCCCCTATCATTGTCTACATCAATAAAATCTTAATGGATGCCATTAAAAAAGGCGCATCAGATTTGCACTTTGAGCCTTACGAGCATAAATACCGTATTCGCTTTCGTATAGACGGAATGTTACATGAAATGGCAAGCCCGCCAACTAGTTTATCTGCGCGTTTGTCAGCACGTATCAAAGTTATGTCTCGCTTGGACATCGCCGAAAAACGTAAACCGCAAGATGGTCGTATTAAATTAAAGATCTCAGATCGTAAAAGTATCGATTTTCGTGTCAGTACCCTGCCAACTTTATGGGGAGAGAAAATCGTAATGCGTATTCTTGATTCATCTAGCGCCATGTTAGGCATTGATGTGTTAGGTTACGAACCAGAGCAAAAAGCGCTCTTTATGGATGCGCTAGCGCAACCACAAGGCATGATCTTAGTAACCGGCCCAACAGGTTCTGGTAAAACAGTTTCACTTTATACTGGCTTAAATATTCTTAATAAACCAGAGCGCAATATCAGTACAGCAGAAGATCCAGTTGAAATTAACCTTGAAGGGGTTAACCAAGTTCAGATAAATCCAAAAGCTGAGATGACTTTTGCCAACGCGCTCAAAGCCTTCTTACGTCAAGATCCTGATGTGGTGATGGTTGGTGAGATCCGTGACTTAGAAACCGCTGAGATCTCGATCAAAGCTGCACAGACTGGTCACTTGGTAATGAGTACGCTTCATACTAACTCTGCACCAGAAACCTTAACCCGTCTTCTGAATATGGGTGTGCCTGCATATAACGTGGCGAGCTCGATTAGCTTGATCATCGCACAGCGTCTAGCGCGTCGTTTGTGCCCTAAATGCAAAACGCCTGAAACCTTGCCCGCAGAAGAGCTGAACCGTCAAGGTTTTGTCAAAGCCGGGATCAACGATGTCAAGCTATACAAAGCCAATGGTTGTGATCACTGTACCGAAGGCTACAAAGGTCGTGTCGGTGTTTACGAAGTAGTGAAGATCACACCTGAAATTGCACAAGTCATCATGGAAGGTGGTAACTCAATTCAAATCGCTGAAATGGCTGCAAAGGCAGGGTTTGCTAATTTACGAATTTCAGGCCTGAAAAAAGCCGCCGCAGGTTTGACGTCTCTTGCCGAAATAAATCGAGTAACCAGCTTCTAAGTAGCATATCAGCAAAGTTTTAATTACACTGTGGTCAAACCAAATCAGTAGAGAATGATGATGGCCACAGTTGTAAAATGCCCGACTTGTCAAGTTGATGTCGTATGGGGTGAGCAAAGTCCACACCGTCCTTTTTGTTCAAAGCGTTGTCAATTAATTGATTTAGGCGAATGGTCTGAAGAAAATAACAAAATATCGAGTAAGCTTTCAGCAAGCGAAGAACTCAATGAGCAAGCCAAACAAGATATGATTGAAGATATTGAAGCTATGCTGGCTAAAAACGATGACTTCTTTCAATAGATTCTTTCATCGCTAAAGCAGGCGGCAATAAATAAAAAAGGCGACTATCCGGTATTTATAGTCGCTTTTTTTTATGTTGAAAATATTTTTCTGATGCTAGTTAATCGCGGTGACGACGCTGCTTGTTTTTTCGCTTTTCACGTATCTCAGTTAATTTTTCTCTTTGCTCTACCGTCAGTAATTGCCAAATCTGATGACGGCTTTTGAGATGTGCTAACACTTTTTCTGAACGCTCAGCCTTTATGTCAGACATCAGGGCGATTGCTTTGTCTTCATCAAAGCTTTCTGCTTCGACTAAGGCGCGGAATGCTTCACGATTTTCTTTACGCTCTAGCTTTCTATCTTTTTTATCTGCTTTTAACTCTGTAATGATCGACTTGATTTGGGCTTGCTGATCGACCGTTAAATCCAGTGCCGACACAGCACGCTTAGAAAGTAAAAAGTTTTCGCGATGCTCTGAATGGCCTTTTGCGTTGGCAGTCAGCGACATTAAAATACTGCCTGATAAAACGATAGCGCCTATTAAAGTTGATAGTTTCATAATAATTTCTCTCTCGGGTTAACTTATACCCAAACCGCCTGAATATATGAGATTCTGCGAGAGTTGATAGACTTTCAGACAGGGCATCAATTTGAAGATCTAGTGGCGCTAAATCGAAAATGGATAACACAGTAAGAAAGTCTTCAAACTCGCCCTAGGGAGCGTGTCTTCGGCTCTATTTCATCGTCAAAGAACTTGAAAAGGACTAGTCATTCCACTGCGTCCTTTTCTTCGAACTAAAACAGAAGACATCGCTCTGAAGCATGAATCTTTAGGTAGTTTGGATATATAAAGCTTACTCTCTGCAATGCAAAGTAACGCAAGTGAACGTAAATAGTGCGTAAAGTTCTGCAATACAATGTGATTATCAGTACACTTAAGATAAGAGATACAATGCTTTCAGGTGCCTCATGAGCCAGTTATTATTAATAGAAGACGATATTGAATTAAGTAATTTACTTTGCGAATACCTACAAAGTCAGAATCATACTATTAGCCAAGCGTTTGATGGAGAGACAGGTTTAACTCTGGCTAAAGCAGATAGCTTCGATGTTATCTTACTTGATATCATGCTGCCAAAAATTGATGGCTTTGAAGTACTCAAACAGTTACGCCAGACTCACCTGACTCCCGTGATCATGTTGACCGCCAAAGGCGATGATTTTGATCGCATATTTGGACTGGAGTTGGGTGCCGATGATTATATTTCAAAGCCTTTCAATCATAGGGAATTATTGGCACGCATCAATGCTATTACTCGCCGTGTAGAATTTGTAAAGCAAGCTGAAATTACTGAGATCATCGAACACAAACATGTTGCCCTAAACATAGCTGCACGAACCGTGCACGTTAACAAAGCGCAACTTACACTCACAGGGACTGAGTTCGCCATATTGCAACTACTTATGACAGAAGTAGGTAAAGTGGTGACCAAAGAAACTATCAGCCAAGAGGTGCTGGGCCGTCGTTTAGCCCAATTTGATCGCTCTATCGATATGCATGTTAGTAACTTACGCAAAAAAATCGCGCAACATAGCGATGCGAATTGTATTCAAACCATGCGAGGCAGCGGTTATGTCTTTTTGGCTCAATAAAACCAACTTTAAACAAGCTCTTAGTAGTCGACTATTTTATAAGGCCTTTGCTGGTTTTTGGCTGACCATTGTTTGTATCTTTTTATTATTGGTTTTATTCACACGCCTGCAAGGCGAGCTATTAGATAATTACCCGCTTAATGGCAGACAGTTAGACAATCTTAATCATTTAAAGCGAAATATTGTTAGGCAAGTTGAAGACCAAAATAAATCCCTACAACAAGCCGTAGAACACCCGCGTTTGTCACGCCATAGTATGATTTTATTGGTCCATGACAATATCGATAAAACCATTGCGACCGGAAATAATGACCGTAATTTAAACTTATCGGTATTAAATGACCTTGGCGACGAAAACATACCGAGCCAAATCCGAACTGAGCGCTATGTTGCTTTCGGGCCAGTTGATATTTTACTTAACCAGGAAGCATACCGTTTATATCAAATAAAGCCTCTGCGCAGACCTATACTCTTTCACTCTATTCGTATGCTACCTGTGTGGATGAAATTGCTCGCAGTATTTATTCCTTCTGTGATTTTGAGCATTTTCTTAACCATTTATTTGATCACACCTTTGAATACACTCAGTCGAAGTGCAAGGCGTCTAGCACAAGGCGAGCTTACTGTTCGTGCACCAGCAAATTCTCAGCGTAAAGATGAAGTCGGTCAGCTCATTCATGATTTTAATTTTATGGCCGATAAACTCACCCACAGCATTCAAGCACATAAACAGTTGCTAGCCGATGTTTCTCATGAATTACGCACGCCGCTGACGCGTTTAAACCTGGCCAATGCAATGGCACAAGATAGTGCCAGCAATGCAACACAAAGCTATTTAGCCCGAATAGAAAAAGAGTCTCAATGTTTGGATGAGATGCTCTCTGATGTACTGACCTTGTCACGCTTAGAATATACTGATCATCAACTTAATATTGAAGTAATCACGCTCTCTAGCTTGTTACAAGAGTTGCTTCAAAATGCCAAGTTTGAAGCACAGCAACATAGTAAGACTCTGTCGCACAGTGCGATCCCTGATATAGAAATAAGCTGTGATGCTATCTTGTTGACATCTGCAATTGAAAATATCACCAGAAACGCCATCAAATATGCCGATTTATCTATCGAATTCGACATCAAGTTACAAGCAGGGACGCTGCTCATTGGTATTAAAGATGATGGGCAAGGTGTTGATGAGGCAGCATTGACTGAGCTTGGTAATGCGTTTTATCGCACCGATAGTGCTCGGGCTCGACAATCTGGCGGGATTGGTTTAGGTTTAGCCATTGCAAAGCGGGCAATGTTTGCCCACCAAGGTGATATTCACTTTGCTAACCACCAGCCACACGGTTTAACGGTAACAATTACACTGCCACTATGACGTTTTACAGCTATTCAGATCAACTTAACTTAAACATCGACACCATAGAGCAGCATTGGCAGTCGGGTGTACATAACCAATTTACAGGTAAACATGGTAATTTATTTTACACCATTCATCAGCCTGAGCATGTTGATTTCACCGTGGTGTTGATTTCTGGACGAATTGAAGCAAGTCATAAGTATAGAGAGTTAATCTGGGAGCTCAATCAGAACAATATTGCCGTGTACTGCTGTGATCATATTGGTCAAGGGCAATCGGCGCGTCTCACAGCGGAGCAACAAATAGGGTATATTGAACAATTTGAAGACTTTGCTGATGATTTACACCTTTTTATTGAGAGCATCGTAAAACCTCAGATCAGCAGCGATTACTTTTTGTTAGCGCATTCTATGGGCGGCGCGATTTGTTGTGATTATATGGCAAGGTATCAGGTGAACACACAAGGTGCTTTTATATGTTCGCCTATGCTAGGCATAAACACCGCACCTTTCCCGAGTAGAGTTGCACTCTGGGTAGCACGCTCAGCATGTCGTCTGGGTTTTTCAAAGCGTTATGCGTTTGGTCAAGCTAATTATACAGAAAAGCCCTTTTCTGAGAATGAGTTAACCAATAGCTCCGAAAGGTATGCTCATTTTAGAGAACTCTATGCAAATCAAGCCCATCTACAATTAGGCGGAGTAAGTTTTGCATGGTTACAAGCGGCATTAAATTGGACATTTTTATTGCCTGAACTGTTAAACCCTTCGCCCATCCACATTGCACTTGCAGAGCAAGACAGTATTGTTGACAACCTCAAAACAAAAAAGTGGGTGCAACAACACAACAACATCAGTATCTCTGAATTTCCCATGGCGAAACACGAGCTACTAAATGAAATTGATTCTATTCGCCACCCACTGATGCAGCAGTTTTATAGGTTTTGTGACTCGCATCGCTCATTTGAAGCAACCGGATCTTGATGCACCATAATATCTATGTGCTCGCCAAATACAGCTCGAATTTTTTCACATACTTGCGCTGAAATTGCATGTGCTTGCTGAAGGCTTAACTGCTTATCGAGCTCGATATGAAATTGTACAAATTTTAGTTTGCCACTTTGTCGTGTTCTTAGATCATGAACCCCTTGTACATCAGGATGCTTTGAAATAATAGCAACCAGACGGACTTTTTCTTTATCTGATATTTCTTTATCCATTAGATGATTGGCGCTTTCTTTGGCAATTTCCCAGCAGTTGAATAACAAGTAAAAGGCCACACCAATTGCAAATACGGAATCAGCAAATAAATAACCTATTGATGCTAAGTAAATACCCACTAGCACTGCACAATTCAGAAATAGGTCTCCTTTATAGTGCAGAGAATCTGCTTTTACAGCAATAGACTCAGTATGCTTAACTACGTATTGCTGAACCGCCACGACCAATAATGTACAGAGTATCGCAAAACCACTGACCCAAACGCCTAGCATGGAGTGAGGTAAAGGGACAGGATTGATTAGACGTTCAATACCATGAAATGCCAAAAAGCATGCCGAACCGGAAATAAACGCAGCCTGGCCGAGTCCAGCCAAGGCCTCTGCTTTTCCATGTCCGAAACGGTGGTCGTCATCAGCGGGCCTAAGCGCGTAGCTTAAAACTAAAAAGCTCATCATTGATGCCGAAATATCTAACAAAGAATCAGTAAGCGAGCCCAGCATAGCCGCGCTACCGGATGCTAACCAAGCCCAAGCCTTTGCCGCTATCATTATACTCACGACTGCCATAGTAAATAGACTTGAAAAACGAACTAGCACATCATACTGACGCATTATAACGTTACCTCTTTCATGTATAGCAATTGATATAAACACACTATTCCCAAGCCTCCTCAATATGCATGATTCAGAGCGCTGTCATCTGTTCTAGTTCAAGGAAAAGGACGCAGCGTAATGACGAGTCCTTTCCAAATTCTTTGACAATGAAATAGGACAGAAAGCACGACCCCTTGGTCGAGTTTGATTGGCTTTTATACTGCGTTATCAATTTTCGATTTAGAACCACTAGACCTTCAAAACAATGCCTTATCTGATAGACAATCAATTCTCGCTGAACCTCGAATCTTGAGGTGGTTTGGGTATAGACACCTAAATAACTTATTGCTCAGTATACTTTTCGGTATACTTAGCTCAATAACTTTAGAGGTGATTATGTTAGATATTGTTTTATACCAACCTGAAATCCCACCAAATACGGGGAACATCATTCGTTTATGTGCTAATACAGGTTACACATTGCACTTAATAGAGCCGCTCGGCTTTGAGTGGGATGATAAACGTATTCGTCGTGCAGGCCTTGATTATCATGAGTTCAGTGAAGTAAAACGTCACCCCTCTTTTGAAAGCTATTTAGAAACTGAGCAACCTAAACGCATATTTGCTTGTACTACGAAAGGCAGTACGTATCATCATGAGCCAGAGTACCAAGCAGGTGATTGTTTAATGTTTGGTCCTGAAACTCGCGGGTTGCCAGAAGATATTATTTTTTCTCTACCTGCAGAGCAAAGGGTGCGTATTCCGATGAAGCCTGACAGTCGCAGTATGAATCTATCAAATGCGGTATCGGTATTTGTTTATGAGTCATGGCGTCAACTCGGCTTTCCAAACTCAAAATAGTTAGCCGTTTTTTAACATTTTGCTCGCACAGCGATGAATAATTCACTAATATTAAATATTAAAGGACTGAGGAGGATATTAAATATTATGAAGTTATGGCATTCATTGCTGTTGTGTCTCGTAATACTGTGCAACTCAGTTTTTGCATCGCAGCGCATTACCCAAGCCATAGCTAGTCAGGCCAATAATCAGCATTGGTTTTTATACGATGATGATCTCATTAAATTCGATGGCCATAACGAGTTTAATGCTCAGCAACTCACTCATGATCTCACTGCACCATTCTTGAGTATTCAAAGTCAAGCACCTTTTCTTTGGGTCGGCCATCAAAACGGTCTAACTAAAATCAATACCGTGACAGGTGAAACACGTACCTGGTTACAAACTCCTGTCACTAAAATTAGCCAAACAGAAAATGGTATCATTTTTCAAAGTAATGAACGCCTTTATCAACTGGTGGATACGACATTATCTGTTTTACCTATCGATTTAAAACAGCAACTTTGGCATACCACGCCACGCGGCGTGATATATGTCTCTGAAGGTAACACCCTTATGCGTTGGGAGTTGATGGGTGGCAAGCAACAACTCGAACCCTTGCCATTTGACCCTGACACTTTATTGATCCATCAAGATAAAGTCATATTAAAGTCTATAGATGGAGAAGTTTTTCTTTTTGATGAAACCTTACAAACTCCCTCTCTTTTTTCAGCGGACAACCTAGTCGTTTTTGATTCTAAATTATTAAGCTTCAAAGATAGCTTTATTCATAGCTATAACCTAAATACACAGACCCAGTATCAATACCAAGTTAATAATTTGCCGATTGATGATTTAAAAGTGTCTAACCAGTCAATTTGGCTTTCTCAACTGGGTCAATGGCACAAGTTTCAACCAGCTCAATTAAACTTACAAACCGACATTGAAAATTCGGAAGAATTAAAGCTTTATCAAATAAGTATGCAGGCTTTTCAGCAATTTGCTAGAAGTCAGCCAGTTAATGCAGTACGTTATATTGATGGTGGCCGCTGGGCGGTTGCAACTAACCAACAAATTTTTATTTTTAGTGGCGAGAAAGGTAGATTCTCACCCTTTATTGACAAGCAAAACACACAAGCGCTCTATTTCACCCATGATGGAAATTTGTGGGTAAGAGACAACAGTGGCTTAAGTCAATTTGATATGGGCAGCAAAGCACTGTTACACCGCTATGACATTCAAAGTATCCATAGCATTACACAGTTATCAAATAATGAGTTTATCGCCTCGACAGCCAATGCATTATGGTTACTTAAACAAGGCACTGCACAAAAATTATCACTGCCCTTTAAAAGCCTCATATTCCATGATGTGCTCTATATCAAGCAGAATAATACACTTCTACTTAGTACTGAATCAGGCTTATTTGAGCTGACTTTGGTCAATAAACAAATAACAGGCTTCATCCAACGCAATCAATTTCCCGGTAAATATTTAGCCCACGCAGAAGAGGGCATATGGCAATTTGATAAACAAGGGATCGCACATTATAAAAACCACCTCACTAAACGCTTGATTGCGCCATTTCAAGCACAACGCCAAGTGCTAAGTTTTAGACAAAAGCTGATGTTATTGAACGATAGCTTTTCTCTTATCGCGGAGCAAGTGCATGCTCAATCACCAATTCTTGCGCTGTCCCATGTTCGTTATCATTTCAAAGATAAAGTCACCGAGTCATTTTCACCCAAATTGCCACTTACCATTGAAGCAGATGTAAAGCGTTTTAGTTTATGGTTTAACACCTGCGAAGCCTGCGAGCTCAGATATCGTTTATCTGAAGGTGCACCATGGCGTTTACTTGAAAATAATAAACTTACCCTGACTCCAACTGAAATATCGATATTAGAAGTTGTCGCGTCTAGCCAAAGTATGTCAAAAATATTAACGGTTACCGCTTCAAAACCAAAGCAAGTTTGGTGGCATTGGGTGTTAGCTTTAGTTATGAGTGCTGGCTGTGTTTACTGGCTATTAAACAAGCAGTTACGTGCTTCTAAGTCAAAACTGACTGAACATTTCAGTGACATGCTCATGACCCATTCAAAAGATGCGATTTGGCTTGCCGATGAACACTTTAATGTACTCAAAGTCAACCAAGCATATAGTGATATTACAGGTTTTTCAGCGGAAGCATTAGTGGGCCATAAGCCAAAAATTTATACCGAGCAAGGCAGAGATCGCAGACTTGAACAACATATTGTTGCAGAAAGCCAATTAAACGATTATTGGACTGGTGAAATTTGGACGCTCGGCGCCAATCAACAAAAACTCGCACTCGATGTGACTGTGACAAAGCTTACCCATGAAGATCACCCTTCGGAAGTGTTTTACCTCGGTGTACTAACTAATATTTCAGAGCGCAAGGCCAATGAAAAAGCGTTACTAAATTTATCAACGCGAGATTCAATTACGGGACTTGCAAATCGTACGCTTTTTATTGAGTCTCTTAATCAAGCAATCGCGAGCTGTAATAAGGCATTTCCATCTCTACTACTTGTTTTAATCGATATCGATCACTTCAGAAAAATTAACGATCTCATGGGTCATGAAAGTGGTGATGCACTGTTAAAAGAGGTCGCTAATCGTTTATCTCAACACCTTGATAAAGGTTTTACGCTATCACGTGTCAGTAGTGATGAATTTGCAGTTCTTATTCCACCCTACCTTTTCTCTGGTATGACGATTTTCTTTGCTAAGAAACTCGCAGATGACATTTTAAAATGTATTAATCATCCTTTTACCCATCAAGGCGTAGAGACCTCGGTAAGCGCTTCTTGTGGTTTAGCAATCTATCCTGATGATGCGATTGATAGTGAGCACCTGATCCGCTGTGCAGACTCGGCTTTAGATCATGCAAAGCATAAGGGAAACAACAGTTATCAGTTTTTTGATAAACAACGTCATCAATTAGACCCCACTATTTTATCCCGAGAGTCAGCCTTGCTGAGAGCCATAGATGATCAGCAATTTAAACTTTTCTACCAACCTAAGTATCAAGCTGAAAGTAGAGAGCTTGCTGGTTTTGAAGGACTAGTTAGATGGCAGCAAGACGATGGCAGCATAGAGAGCCCTGCTAACTTTATACCTTTTGCTGAGGAATGCAGCGCGATTATTCCAATAACTAATTACTTACTTGATGTTGCCTGTAAGCAAATAAGCCAATGGCGCATAATGGGGCTTTCAGGTAATCACGTGGCTATAAATATTTCAGCTAAACATTTTGAAAGTGATTTTTTAGTCGATACGGTCCGTGAATGCCTATTGAGACATCATATTCCTGCTCCCTGTTTAGAGCTAGAGATAACTGAAAGTGCCATGATGGCTGACCCTGAGCAAGCACTTAAAATCATGCATCGCCTGAAAGCGCTAGGGGTAACGATTGCGCTCGATGACTTTGGTACTGGCCATTCGTCACTTGGTTATTTAAAACGCTTTCCAATTGATATTCTCAAAATTGACCGCTCATTTATCATGGATATTGAACAATCAGATCAAGATAGAAATATCACGGCCACCATTATTCGCTTGGCCAAATACCTCAACATTACCGTAGTTGCTGAAGGGGTCGAAAATGAAAGACAAGCTTATCTATTAAACGTCATGGGATGTGGTATTTTACAGGGGTATTATTTCTCAAAACCGCTCCCTGCAGATAAAGCAACTCAGCTGTTAGAAAAGAAGCTCGAAGAAACTGCATCACTGAGCTAACGCGCGCACCCCGTAAAACTTATTACTCATAAAAAAATGGCGCTGTTAAGCGCCGTTTTTTATTGTTGTACCAATCTTCTTAATTAAGTGAGATACTTTGAGGCAAAGAAATCTCATCGATATTTCCGCTTATGCATCCTGCCAACGCAGAGTAACTCAAATCCCTTAGGCAAAGCGAGAAAATTGCTATTTAGTTATTCTAAATAAGTAATTTTCGACGAATCTGACGTCAGTTTTAGTCCCTCAAAATGACTTTGGATTGGTATTACTTTTATGTGTTACTCAGACTTTTGCTCTCTACCTAATAGCGCCATAGCAGCCTCTTTCACATCTTTATTTTCATAAAGTACTTGGTAGATTTGCACGCAGATTGGCATTTCAATGCCGCTGCGTTGAGCCAATAAATACACTTCTTTAGTATTCCGGTAACCTTCAACAACCTGCCCTATACTCTCCATAGCTTCGTCAACACCTAACCCCTTTCCAAGGGCAAGACCAAAGCGACGGTTACGAGATTGGTTATCTGTACAGGTAAGGATCAGATCTCCCAGCCCCGCCATGCCCATGAATGTTTCAGGCTTAGCGCCAAGTGCACAGCCGAGTCTACAAAGTTCAGCCAACCCCCTTGTAATCAACATAGTACGTGTATTAGCACCGAAACCAAAGCCATCAGACATACCTGCACCAATTGCAATGACGTTTTTTACCGCCCCCCCCAATTGAATGCCAATGAAATCATCATTGTTATAAACTCGGAATTTACGGCTACAATGCAAAAGCTTTGCTAGGTCACTGGCAAATAAAGTCTCAGTTGAAGATACAGAAATAGCCGTGGGCAAACCGGCAGCCATTTCTTTTGCAAAAGTAGGCCCTGATAAAACAGCCAAAGGCACTGCTTCACCGAGTTTTTCAACTGCGACTTCTTGTAATAAGCGCCCGGTATTCGGCTCTAACCCTTTTGTCGCCCACACCACTTTGGCACCCTCATTGAGCATGGGTTGAATTTGCTCTAATGTTTTTGCAAAAGCATGGCTTGGCACAACCACTAAGATGATCTGACTAGCCTTAACTGCTTTTGCTAAATCACTCTCAAGCTTTAAAGTTTCAGGAAAAGTAATATCGGGAAGATAACGTTGATTTTTACGCTCAGTTGCTAGCGTCTCAACATCATCGGCGTTTCTACCCCATAAGGTTACTGCGTGTCCATTTCGGGCAAAACTAATAGCAAGGGCGGTGCCATAAGACCCCGCCCCTAATACAGATACAACTGATTGTTCTGTTTTCATATAATTATGCGTCAGCTGGTTGCTCTGCTTGTGCTGCACGTTGCTGCATGTACTGTGCAAATAGTGCGTCAAAGTTTACTGGCGCTAAGTTAAGTTGTGGGAACGTGCCCTTGTTCACTAGAGCTGAAACTGCTTCACGTGCATATGGGAAAAGAATATTCGGGCAGAATGCACCTAGCATATGTGCCATTTGTAACTCTTCAAGTTCAGCAATTTGGAAAATACCCGCCTGCTGAATTTCACATAAGAATGCTGTTTCTTCACCGATAGAAGCTGTTACAGTCAGTGCTAGTACAACTTCGAATATACCTTCATCTAATTTATTAGAACGAGTATCCATGTCTAATTTTACTTCAGGCGTCCACTCTTTTTGAAAAATAGCAGGAGAGTTAGGCGTTTCAAAAGACACGTCTTTTGTGTAAATGCGCTGAATTGTGAATTGTGGTCCTTCCTGCGGAGCAGCAGCTTGGTTTGCTTGTTCTGTCATGAGTGTTCCTAAAACTTGTATTTCTTAATGTAATTATTATGCGTTCAATAGGGTGTCAAGTTTACCCTGCGCTTCGATTGCCATCATATCATCGCAACCGCCAATATGCGTGTTATTGATAAAGATTTGTGGAACGGTAGAACCACCATTTGCTTTTTCAATCATTTCATCGCGTAATTCAGGCTGAGCAGCAATATCATATTCAGTGTATGTTACACCTTTACTGTCTAATAATCCCTTTGCTCTGTGGCAAAAAGGGCAGTAATCTTTCGTATAAATAACAACGTTGCTCATAAAATCCTCTTGATTATTTTCCGGTCGCTACAGGCAGGTTAGCATTTTGCCATGCGCCCATACCACCGCTTAGTACATAAACATGCTCGAAACCCGCCTTTAACGCGTTGTTTGCGATACTATTTGCTGTCATGCCTGTTGTACATACCAATATAATGGGATTAGATTTAAACTTTTCAAGACTTGTAAAGTCATTTTGTTTCGCTTTTTCAGCGCACAGTTGCACAGCACCTGCAATACGGCCTGCGTTAAATTCTTTTGCCGGTCGAATATCAACGACTTTACCTTCTTCTTTGTTGACCAGCAGTGTAAGTTGCTGCGGGTTAATTTGGCGAATTGCAGAAAATTTGCTTTTAAACCAGCTCATTACAATCATCGCAACAAGGGCCAACCAAATAATGCTAAGCACGGCATTATTGCCGATAAATTCAATATATTGTTCCATGAAATTTCCAACTACTCTGGATCTAATGATTTAGATCTTGTCTTAAAGCTCAATGACTCGGCAGTATACCGCTTGCGATTGTTTGGGTATACCCTTTTATATATGTGTTATTTACTTCACGCTAAGATGAAGATTATTCCTTTTCAAAGGGCTGAATATTCATACAAAACACGGTATGCTACGCGCAGAGTTCGTGCCTTAGTTTAGGAGCCCAAATGACTGCACAGAAAAAACCACTTGTTCTAATGATTTTAGATGGTTGGGGATACAGAGAAGAAAGCGAAAGCAACGCAATTTTAGCTGCAAATACGCCCGTTTTAGATAACTTATGGGCCACACGCCCTCATACACTCATTTCAGGTTCAGGTTTGGATGTAGGTCTACCAGATGGGCAAATGGGGAACTCTGAAGTTGGTCACGTAAATTTAGGTGCTGGCCGTATCGTTTATCAAGACTTTACTCGTATTACTAAAGCAATCGACGACGGTGAGTTTGAACACAACCCTGTATTAGTAGACAACATCGATAAGGCGGTTAATGCAGGTAAAGTAGTCCACTTAATGGGTCTATTAAGCCCTGGTGGCGTGCATAGTCATGAAGATCACATTATTGCGGCCATTAAACTTGCTGCAAATCGTGGTGCAAAAGCGGTTTACTTCCATGCCTTTTTGGATGGCCGTGATACACCTCCTCGCAGTGCGCAAGCTTCAATTGAAAAAATCGAAGCGCTATTCACAGAATTAGACTGTGGCCGCCTTGCTTCAATTGTGGGTCGTTACTATGCAATGGACCGCGATAACCGCTGGGAGCGTGTAGAATCAGCCTACAACCTAATGGTGTGTGCTGAAGGTCAACACACTTTCAACAATGGTGTTGAAGCGCTCTTAGCAGCTTACGACCGTAATGAAAACGACGAGTTTGTTGCAGCATCACTGGTTCAACCTGATGCAGCACCTGCTTCAACCATCAATGATGGTGACACTGTTATTTTCGTAAACTTCCGAGCTGACCGTGCCCGTCAAATGACGCGTGCGTTTATCGATGCTGACTTTACAGGATTCGAAAAGAAACAAGCACCTGAATTAAGTGCGTTCGTAATGATGACTGAATATGCTGCAGACATTAACGCACCTATCGCCTTCGCCCCTGAAAAGCTGCATAACGTACTTGGTGAATGGCTAGCGAAACATGGTAAGACACAACTACGTATTTCTGAAACAGAAAAATACGCACATGTAACCTTCTTCTTCAGTGGCGGTCGTGAAGAGTTATTTGCTGGTGAAAAGCGTGAACTGATCCCTTCTCCACAAGTTGCCACTTATGATCTGCAACCAGAGATGAACTCAACTATGTTGACTGATAAGCTGGTTGAAGCAATTGAAAGCGGTGAACATGATGTGATCATCTGTAACTATCCGAATGGCGATATGGTTGGCCACTCTGGTGTATTTGAAGCCGCAGTGAAAGCCTGTGAAGCCGTTGATGCATGTATTGGTCGCGTTGTTGAGGCTTTAGAAAAAGTCGGTGGCGAAGCACTTATCACAGCTGACCATGGAAACGCAGAACAAATGACCAATGCAAAAACAGGTCAAGCACATACTGCACACACTAGCGAACCAGTGCCATTTATTTATTTAGGCCGTGATGCACAATCACACACAGGTAAAACTCTTAGTGATGTAGCACCGACTATGCTGCATTTACTTGGTATAGAACAACCTGCAGAAATGACAGGTTCACCTATCATGACTATTAAGTAATGCACACAAGCTTACGCATTATTTTTGGCATAATAACTTTGTTGGTATTGGCTTTTGCCAATGCCAACGAATCTCGTACTAAACAAGATTTAGATGCGGTACAAAAAGAACTAGAAAAAAGCCAAAAAAGCTATCAGCAACAAAGTCAGAGATTCAATAAACTTAAAAGCAAACTGCGTGACTTCGAGTTACAAATCGCGCAACACGCTAAGGCATTATCATTTACCGAACAGGGCATCAATGAAAACCGCCAAAAGCAATACACTCTTAAAAGTGAGAACAAAAGCCTAGAACAACGAAAAAATAAACTACAGACACTTCTCGCTGGACAATTAAAAAGCGCCTACATGACTGGCAGTCATGACTATTCAAAAATGTTACTCAATCAAGAGCATAGCGCGACGCTTGAGCGCACCCTAAGTTATTATGATTACTTC